>Ga0206968_10046_pt1 | contig 31828 bp, 23 predicted proteins | sample Alteio_BWOrgHeat_22_FD_153254 | JGI IMG/M metagenome (GOLD analysis project Ga0206968, IMG submission 153254) | Enriched cells from forest soil in Barre Woods Harvard Forest LTER site, Petersham, Massachusetts, United States -... | ecosystem: Environmental > Terrestrial > Soil > Temperate forest >... | reverse complement strand
TTTAAAATTCAAAAAGTCAATACAAAAGGAAGTCGTCAATCCTGCCAAGGCCGAATCGGCGCTGGCATAGGATGAAGCTATAATGCCGAGCAAAAATAAAATGCCAACCAGCGGCCCAAGTTCATTAAGCGCAAGACGAGGAAACAATTCATCTGTTAATTCGGGGATAGCAATTCCTTTTTGACCGCAATAAATAAACAGTAACGCTCCAAGTGTAAGAAAAAGCAAATTCACAATCACCAGCGTGATGCTAAACCAAAACATATTCTTTTGTGCATCGCCCAATGTTTTACAAGTAAGGTTTTTCTGCATGATCTCCTGATCAAGACCTGTCATTGCGATAGTGATAAACATGCCACCGAAAAACTGCTTTGGAAAGAACAGTGTAGAGTTCGCATTTTCAAAATGAAAAATTGTTGCATTTCCAGATTGGCGGATAGCCACTATCAAATCTGAAAATGAAAAACCAAGCTTGTCTGAAATTTGCCATACAGTAATGATAACTGCGCCCACCAAAAAGAAAGTCTGAAATGTATCAGTCCAGATAATGGTTTTTACGCCACCTTTAAAAGTATAAATCCAGATCAGCGCGATGGTGGCTGCCACCGTTGCAAAAAAAGGAACTCCCCATGCGTTGAATAAAAAAAGTTGCAACACAGTAGCTGCAAGAAAAAGGCGAAGGGAAGAACCAATTGACCGACCAATTAAAAAAACAAGCGCTCCTGTTTTGTAAGACCATACGTCAAAGCGCTGCTCCAGGTAAGTGTAAATTGATATTACTTTTAACCGATAATACAAAGGCATCAACACGAGAATGATAATCCAGTAGCCAACCCAGTAGCCGAGTACTACCTGGAAATAAGCAAACCCTACTTTGCCTACATTGCCTGGAACAGAAACAAACGTAACGCCTGACAGCGATGAGCCAATCATGCCAAAAGCCACCAAATACCATGGCGACTGGCGATGCGCTGTAAAAAAAGTGTTTGAGTCTGCGCCTTTAGAAGTAAAATATGAAATGACGATCAGCGCAATGAAATAAACCAGGATAATACTGCTAACAAAAAATGGAGTCATCTGCTTTTATAAACACTAAAACTTGTTATTTTTTTTTAATTTTGGAAAACAATTCTGCTAAGATGATGATTCCGTCTGAACGCGAACAAGAATTAGTTGACTTACTGGAAGCGATTGAGATAACAGAAGTGAAAGATCTTGTCGTGTTCAACGATGATTTCAACACGTTTGAGCATGTTATTGCCACACTTATGCGTGTGTGCAAGCATACACCCGAGCAAGCCGAACAATGTACCTGGCTCATTCACTATAAGGGCAAGTGCACCGTGCGCACCGGTTCCTTTGATGAATTGAAACCCATGCGTGAAGCGATCTGCGAAGAAGGCATCGATGCCAAAATACTCTGATGGAATATCCTTCCAAACTGATAGAAGATGCCGTTAATGAAGTTTCCAAGCTGCCGGGCATCGGAAAAAAAACGGCTTTGCGATTAGTGCTTCATCTGGTAAAAGAAAATGAAAACCGAACGCTAGCGCTCACAGAGTCGCTTAATAAACTTCGCGCTAACATCAAATTCTGCAAAACGTGTTTCAATATTTCTGACGAAGACGAATGCAGCATCTGCCGCAGTCACCGGCGCGATAAGTCTGTGCTTTGCATCGTTGAGGACTGTAATGATGTGATGGCCATCGAAAACACTTCGCAATATATTGGGGTATATCATGTGCTTGGTGGGGTGATCTCGCCCATGAACGGCATCGGTCCTTCAGAATTAAAGATTGAACAATTGGTCAGTCGCCTTACTCAAAAAATCGAAGTCAAAGAAGTTATACTCGCGCTCAGCCCCACAATGGAAGGCGACACCACCGCATTTTATATCAATCGCAAACTGAAAGACTTGAATTTAAAAGTCACCTCAATCTCACGAGGCGTGTCGGTGGGCAGTGACCTTGAGTATGCCGATGAAATTACTCTGGGAAGAAGCATTACCGGGCGAGTGTTATTTGATTGATCACTGACATTTTTTATTCTTGCATCGAATAGTCAAAAGTAATTTAACCCAAATTTAATTATGTTCATCGGTCACTTTGGTCTCGGGTTAGGCATGAAAAAAGCCACGCCCGTCATTTCGCTCGGATTACTTTTTATTGCTGTCCAGTTTGTGGATTTGCTCTGGCCCACATTGTTGTTGCTGGATATTGAGCACGTAGTTATAACTCCAAACGGTGTCACTCCGCTTGACTTTGTTGATTACCCGATCACCCACAGTTTGCTCACTGTACTTGGATGGGGATTTCTTTTCGGCTTTGTCTATTGGCTTTTTAAAAAGAATGTTAAGAATGCAATTATTCTTGGTGCCCTTGTAGTAAGCCATTGGTTCATCGACCTGATTGTTCACATGCCTGATCTCCCGTTGTATCCGGGCGATTCACCAAAGGTTGGTTTTGGCCTGTGGAATTATTTTTGGATAACGGCTATCCTCGAAGGAATTATTTACATCATTGGCGTACGATATTATCTACTTGCTACATCTGCAAAAAATGCCGCAGGCAAATACGGACTCTGGACATTAGTTATTTTATTGGCGCTCATCCACCTGAGCAGCGGCCTTGGCCCACCACCACCTAGTGTTTCGGCTCTGGCGTGGTCGGCACAACTGCAATGGGTTTTTGTATTGTTTGCCTTTTGGGTCGATCGCAATCGCGAAGCCCGGAACTAACTATTTGGCGTGGAATGATTTTCCTCTGGTCTCCGATCGAAAAGTTTCTACACACTTGCGATCTTGCAAGGTAATGTAGCAGGTTTTTCCATCGGGGCCGCCAAAAGCAATATTACTTGTCTTTTTTCCTTTGATAAAAACTTCACGCAACTGTTTCCCTTGCGGAGAGAGTATTACAACTGCGCCCTTGTCGTAACGTGTTACAAATAAGTTGCCCTCACTGTCACACTTCATTCCATCAAGACCAAAGTCGGGAAACCCGAAAAATTTTCTCTTGTTGCTCACGTTTCCTTTTTCATCCACATCATACGCCCAGACCATCCGTTGAATACTTTCATTTACATAAAGAGTTTTTTCATCCTGACTTAGTTCAATACCGTTGGTCGTTCCCATATGTTCTTCAAGCAACACAGCTTTGCCATCGGTATCTATTCGCCAAAGTTTACCAGTGCTGTCTTTCCAGTTGGGATCAGAGGCAAACAACTGGCCCTTCTTATTGAAACAAATGTCGTTGGGCGAATTGAACTGGTCGCTGTGCGAATACACAGAAACTTTTTTGGTTTTGGAATTTACTTTTAAAATGTTGTGCCCCGTAAAATCGGCCAGCATCATATCTCCTTCTTTGTCAAACTGAATAGCGTTGGCTATGCTTCCTTCAGGTAATGTCACATACACCTCAACGGTGCCATCGTTGTGAACGAGTCCGATCGTTCCGTCTTTTTGAAAATTGACTACAAACAGATCTCCGCGCTTGTCTACACAAGGCCCTTCACAATTCGTTGTAAAAAGATTCTCACCGGTGAGGTCTTTTGCTTTGTAGAATTCCTGAGCCTCAATTTTATAAAATACGAAGCTCAGAGCCAGAAGAATAATTTTTTTCATACAGTTACTTTTTTACCAACCTTGTGTCCTTTAATAGCATAAAATAAAATGTAGAGATAGCATGAAGCCGTGCAAACAAAAAAAGCAGTTTGAACCGGCAATGCTTTAATCATCTGTCCATAAATCTGCGGAATGATCGCTCCACCGGCAATACCCATAATCAGAAAAGCTGCTCCGATTTTTGTAAACTTTCCCAGCCCTTCAATAGCCAAAGGAAAAATCGCGGGCCACATCAGCGAGTTGGCCAGACCAAGTAGCGCAATGAATAGAATAGAAATATACCCATGGGCAAAAAAAGCTACTGTAGTTAACGCTACCCCAAGGACTGCACATATACGCAGGGCGATGTCTTGTTTGATGTATTTTGGAATTGCAACAATTCCGATGATGTACCCCGCCACCATCGATACAAGTGTATACGATGTAAAGCTTTTTGTTTCATCCAGACTCATGCCCATTGATCGTCCATACTGACCGATTACATCGCCGGCCATTACTTCAGCACCCACATATAAAAAAAGACACAAGGCACCGAGTAACAAATGAGGGAATTGAAAAATGGAATTTTTTCCCTTACTCAAAGAATCTTCGGAGGCATCTTCACCACCGCTTTCAATTTCAGGCAGTGCCGAAAACCAAGTCATCAATGCAATGACAGCAAGCACGATGGCCATAATGATATATGGGGCAATCACGCGGTTTGAAAGCTCTTGCAAGAGTTGATCACGCTGGCCGGCGTCTGTGGCAGACGCAAGCTTTGCCTCCACTTCGCTTGCTCCTTTGAGCACAATTGCGCCAAGAATAATGGGACTCAATGCTCCCGCTACTTTGTTGCAGATACCAACGATGCTTATGCGTTGTGCTGCTGACTCAATCGGACCAATCACAGAAACATAAGGATTCGAAGCCGTTTGTAGAAGTGACAATCCCATTCCCTGCACAAAGAGTCCGGTAAGGAATAACCCAAAACTTCGGCCGCTGGCTGCCGGCACAAAGATCACTGCTCCCACCGCCATCACTAACAAGCCTAAGGCCATCCCCTTCTTGTAGCCAGTTTTATTAAGTATGAACGATGAGGGAATAGCAAGGAAAAAATAAGCCATGTAAAATGCGAAAGTGACCAGCAGCGCCTGGGCATCGGAATGGAGATCACAAGCAAGCTTTAAAAATGGAATGAGCGTGCCGTTTAGCCAAGTGATAAATCCGAAAATGAAAAACAATATCCCGATAATCGTAATGGACAAAACATAATTTTTAGAAGAAGGCATTTTTTTGACGTTTGAATATGACTATAAAACTCTACTTTTGAATCGTTAATTTCATTCGATTTAACTTAAAAAATTCAAACTTCAATGGCTGTACAAAAAAGACTCACATTGTTGGTGCTCGCAGCGGGCATGGGTAGCCGCTACGGTGGCATCAAACAGATCGATGGCTTTGGACCCTCTGGCGAAACCATAATGGACTACTCCTTATTCGATGCCATCCGCGCAGGATTCACCAAAGTTGTTTTTATTGTGCGCGATGAAATTCGAGATACTGTTGAAGAGATGTTTATGCCGCGACTGCGAGGCAAAGTCGATGTTGAGTTTGTCATCCAATCGCTCGACACCTTCGTTCCCAAAGAATTTTTGAATTCTGAACGTACAAAACCATGGGGCACAAGCCACGCCATGCTTTGCGCCAAAGAAGTAATCAATGAGCCTTTTGCAGTAATCAATGCCGATGACTTTTATGGCCTTGATGCTTTTGCTGCTACTGCTGATTTCTTTAAGAACGAAACAGGTGCTCATGCCATGGTTGGTTACACTTTAAAGAATGTGTTGTCTGATCACGGTAGTGTTTCGCGCGGCTGCGGCGAGCGTGATGCCAACGGCTTCCTGAAAAGTGTTGTCGAACGAACGACCGTTGTAAAAGAAAACGGAAAAATCATTTCTAAAGAAAAAAGCGGCGATTTGGAACTTAGCCCCGAAACGCCAACCTCAATGAACTTCTGGGGGTTTCATCCCTCCATCATGTCACTAACCGAACAGATGTTTCATCAGTTTTTGAAAGCCAACCACCAAAACGTGAAATCAGAATTTTTCATCCCGTTAGTAGTGAATGATATGATTGAGAAGGGGCTTGGCAAAGTAAAGGTGATTTCGGGCGGCAACACGTGGTTTGGAGTAACCTACAAAGAAGACAAAGAGATAGTATCAGGAAAAATAAAGGAGCTGGTGGCCGCAGGCAAGTACCCGGCCAAGCTTTGGTGATTACGACTTGTGAAAGGAGTCAAAGAAATTTTAAAAGTATTTCGTGTTTCTGAGCCAGTAGAAATATCACCCCTCGGATCAGGGCACATTCATAAAACCTTTAAAGTAACTGGCGAGAAAAAATTCGTGCTGCAGCGGGTAAATAAAAATGTTTTTACCCGTCCCGAAATCATCGCTTCTAACAATCGGACTGCATTTCAATATTTGAAGCAGCATCATCCCGATTATCCATTTCCTCAAACCATCCCCGATCTAAATGGGAATGATTTGCATTATGACGATGATGGATTTCCGTGGCGGCTTTATTCCTTGATAGAAAATTCTTTTACAATCGATGAAGTAAGCTCAGAACAAGAAGCATTTGAAGCAGCCAAAGGATTTGGACAATTAACCAAAAGCCTAAATGGTGTTGATGTCTCGCTTTTCCAACCCACACTCGATCGATTCCATGATTTAGCATGGCGCTACCAACAATTCGAAGAAGCACTTCACAATGCAAAATCCGAAGCAATACGCGCCGCAGAAAAGGAAATTGCTCAGACCAAAGCTTTCGAATTTCTTGTAATGGAATATAATGACTTGATAAAAAAAGGAAGTTTGGTCTTGCGCATTATGCACAACGACACCAAAGTGAACAATATTCTGTTTGACTCTATTTCGAGAAAAGCGGTTTGTGCCATAGATCTTGATACGCTCATGCCCGGGTATTTCATATATGATCTCGGCGACATGGTTCGTACTTTTGTTAGTCCGGTAACCGAAGAAGAGAAAGACATATCAAAAGTTGTATTCAGAAAATCAATATATGATGCCTTGCTCAAAGGTTATCTTTTTGAAATGGGCAATGTACTCGGTGAAGAAGAAAAGAAGTCCATTCCATTTGCCGGTAAAGTGATGACGTACATTATGGAGCTTCGAATGCTGGCCGATTTCTTGCGTGGCAATACCTACTACCATGTTACTTATCCTGAGCAAAATCTCGTCAGGGCCCGAAATCAGTTGAGGCTTCTTGAATTAATTGTTGCTAAAGTATAGTTTATCATTGCGGCTACCGAACTGCAAAAACACCTTTACAATCAGGGCTTATCCACTAACTAATAATGCGTGACATCGCTTTTCTCAAAACAATTATCTTTGCAACCTTTCAAAAAGACAATACGTCACATATTTTAAACTAAACTATTATTCATGAAGAAGAATTTTCTCGGCCTGGCATTTCTGCTTTCGCAGGTTGCCTTTGCGCAACAAACCACAGTGGCTACGCAGTATGCCCAATTGATCACACCCGCTGATCTGAAAGAAAACCTTTCTATCATCGCATCAGATGCAATGGAAGGCCGGTACACAGGAACACGTGGGCAAAAGATGGCAGCAGCATTTATCAATAGCCACTTTGAAAACCTCGGCCTCGTTGCGCCTGTCAATGGCTCACACTATATGCCTGTCGAGTTGACATCAATGAAACCGGGAGAAATTTATATGAAGTCAGGTGTTACACGATACAACAATTTCAATGAGATTGTTTACTTGGGGCAGACCGATAGCGGTGGCGAAATCTCAATAGATGCTGTCTATGCAGGCAACGGCACCGAGGCTGACTATGCTTATGTTGATGTGAAGGACAAAGCCGTTGTCATCTTCAACCCGTCGCTCTCGTTTGAGGCTATGGGAAAAATGAGACAGTCGACAAAGCTAGCTCGCGATAAAGGTGCGCGCATTGTATTTGTAGTTTCTGGTGGCAAACCCGAAGAGTTTAAGCCATTTGCAGAACAACTCAAAGGTTTTTTTGGAACAGGCTCACTTAGTCTGAACAAACCCGATCCTAATGCGAGCAAAGGCACATTCTTAATTGATCAATCAATCGCTGTTAAAATATTCAACACTCCCTTCGAAAAACTAATGAAGGCTACTTCCGAGGAAGCTTCCAAAAAAGCCTTAGCCAAGATCAAACCAAGTCGTATCGTTTATCAGGTATCAATGGAAACAAAAACCGTGAAATCTGAAAACATGCTGGGTTATCTCGAAGGCACGGATAAGAAAGACGAGCTCATTGTTATCTCCGCACATTTTGATCATATCGGTTTGCACGAAGGCGACGATAAAGTAAACAATGGTGCTGATGATGATGGTTCTGGCACGGTGAGCGTTTTACAATTGGCAAAAGCATTTGTTCAGGCTAAGAAAGAAGGCCATGGCCCACGCAGAAGTATTTTATTTATGACTGTGACCGGTGAAGAAGAAGGCTTGTTCGGTTCGCAATATTATGTGGAGCACCCCGTATTTCCTTTAGCCAATACAGTTGCCGATTTGAACATTGACATGGTAGGCCGCAAAGATGCCGAACACAACGGTAAGCCTGATTATGTTTATGTAATCGGCTCTGATAAACTGTCTAGCGAACTGCACGAAATCAATGAGCGCAATAACAAAATCTACACGCAACTTGAATTCGATTATACTTATAACGATGAAAACCATCCGACTAACCTATACAAGCGCAGTGACCATTGGAATTTTGCCAAGAATAATGTGCCTATCATTTTCTATTTCGATGGAATACATGAAGACTATCACAAGCCCAGCGATGAAGTAAGCAAGATCGATTTTGACCTCTTGGCTAAGCGCGACAAAATTGTTTTCTACACAGCTTGGGAACTTGCCAACCGCGACAATCGCATTGTGGTTGACAAAAAGTAATTTTTGAAGGTACGAATTACGAAAGACGTGAGACCCGAATGAAGCCACATTCAAGTTTCGTAAAATCGTAGTTCGTACCTTTACACTATGCGTATCGACATCATTACTTGCCTTCCCCAATTACTCGAAAGTCCATTCTCTGATTCAATCTTGAAGAGGGCGCAGGTCAAAGGTCTTGTAGAAACAGTAATACACGATCTGCGGCCTTTTTCTACCAATAAACATCGCACCACCGATGACTACGCTTTTGGCGGTGGTGCCGGTATGGTGATGATGATAGAACCTATCGATCGATGTATTACCTCTCTCAAAGAGCACCGTAGCTACGATGAGATTATTTATATGAGCCCTGACGGGGAAATGCTAAATCAGTCTTTGTCAAATCAACTTAGCCTAAAAAAGAACCTTATTATGCTTTGCGGACATTATAAAGGTGTAGATGAACGGGTTCGTGAGCATTTGATCACACGCGAAATCAGTATTGGAGATTATGTGCTTTCGGGCGGTGAGTTGGCTGCCGCGGTACTGTGCGATTCAATAATACGGCTGCTGCCGGGAGTTTTATCAGACGAAACTTCTGCACTTACAGATTCCTTTCAGGATGGACTTATTGCGCCTCCCGTCTATACCCGGCCGGCCGAATACAAGGGTTGGAAAGTTCCGGAAGTGCTCCTTTCAGGCCATGAGGCAAAAATTACCCAGTGGCGCTATGAACAGGCCCTCGAACGAACACGAAAAAAAAGGCCCGGAATGACCCAGGATTGAGGTTTTTCGCGCCTCTGCTTCTAAATAATTCTATTACAGGCTTAGAATTGTGACATTCTTCTCATACATTTGCAGTCCATTTTAAAAAAGGGTTTTATGGCCGATTTAATTAAGTTTGTTGAACAAGAACTGGCAGCCAAGAGGACTTCAGTTCCAGCTTTTAAAGCTGGTGATACGGTAAATGTGCACGTGAAAATCAGCGAAGGAAATAAGGAACGTATCCAGCAATTTCAAGGCGTAGTATTGTATCGTCGTGGCACAGGAAGCAATGGCGAGAGTTTTTCAGTACGCAAAGTTTCTAATGGGGTAGGTGTTGAGCGTATTTTCCCGATACTAAGCCCAAGCATAGATAAAATTGAATTCGTTAAAGCCGGTAAGGTTCGCAGGGCTAAATTATACTTCTTGAAAGGCCGTCACGGCAAGAGCGCCCGGATTAAAGAAAAATTGGCAACTGTAGGGCAGCCTGCATAAGCAAATCGATAAAAAATTCAAACCCATTTCAAACGAGATGGGTTTTTTTGCTTCTGATTCGACCTCTAATCTGGCTTTGATCAACAACCGCTGAAACATTATATTTGTCCTCTTACTTTTTAAAAACCTGATATGTCTAAAACCAAAATCACCGAACTCCTCGGCAAAGACGCTGAGTCACTTTTAACGCACAAAAGCAAAACCATTTCCAAGAGCCAACTTCATTTGCCCGGCCCAGATTTTGTAGATAACATTTTTATGCAATCTAACCGGAGTACGCAAGTTCTTCGCAGCATTCAAACCCTGTTTGACCATGGCAGACTTGGTGGCACAGGATACCTTTCTATTTTGCCGATCGATCAGGGTATTGAACATAGTGCAGGCGCTTCTTTCGCAAAAAATCCGATGTATTTCGATCCGGAGAATATCATAAAATTGTCAATTGAAGGAGGATGTAATGCCGTAGCGACCACTTTCGGCGGCTTGGCAATGATGTCAAGAAAATACGCGCATAAAATTCCATTCATTGTAAAAGTAAATCACAATGAATTGCTCACCTATCCCAACAAAGCTGATCAGATCATGTTTGGCTCTGTCCGCGATGCCTGGAATCTTGGTGCCGTAGCAATTGGCGCTACGATCTATTTTGGATCGGATCAATCTACCCGCCAGATACAAGAAGTGGCAAAAGCGTTTGAAGAAGCACATTCTCTTGGCATGTCAACGATCTTGTGGTGCTATACCCGCAACAATGCCTTCAAAAAAGACGGAATTGACTATCACGTGTCAGCAGACTTGACCGGACAGGCCAATCACTTGGGAGTAACCATACAAGCCGACATTATCAAACAAAAATTAGCTGAAAACAACGGAGGCTACAAAGCGCTTAATACTGGTGGAAGCAGCTACGGAAAATTAGACGAGCGGATTTATACCGAACTGACGTCAGATCACCCGATTGACTTGTGCCGTTACCAGGTGGCTAATTGCTATATGGGTCGTGCCGGTCTTATTAATTCAGGTGGAGATTCAAAAGGATCAAGCGATATGGCCGATGCAGTGCGTACAGCCGTTGTCAACAAAAGAGCCGGCGGTATGGGATTGATCTCCGGACGAAAAGCTTTTCAACGTCCGATGAAAGAAGGTGTTGAGATTTTGAATGCGATACAAGATGTCTATCTCGACCAGAGTATTGACATCGCTTAATTGAAGAATGATTAGTCAAGTGCTCTTCATTCTCAAGTTTTCTAACTAACCTATTTACGAATGCCTTGGTTTAAACGGACAGATAAAGGAATTCTTACCCCCACCGAAGCAAAACGGGAAGTACCCGATGGCTTGTGGTTCAAATCACCTGGAGGAAAAATCATTCATACGCGCGAGTTGAAAAACAATGCTTATGTTGTGCCCGAGGAAGAGCATCATGTAAAAATCGGGTCGAAAGAGTATTTTGAAGTCTTGTTTGACAACAATGAGTTTACTGAGTTGGATGAGAAAATGGAATCGGCAGATCCACTTAAGTTCGCCGATACCAAACCTTATCCTAAAAGAATAAAGGAATCGCAAGTCAAGTCACAATTGAAAGACGCTGTGCGTACTGCTTACGGCAAGATGACTGGCTCGGATATTGTGATTGCGTGCATGGATTTCAGTTTCATTGGAGGCTCGATGGGATCAGTAGTGGGTGAAAAAATTGCTCGTGCGATTGATCATTCAATAAAAACCAAAGCGCCATTTTTGATGATCTCGCGCTCAGGAGGCGCCCGCATGATGGAAGCAGGATTGTCGTTGATGCAAATGGCCAAGACCTCAGCAAAACTTGCCCTTCTTGATGAAGCTAAGATTCCGTACATCTCATTATTGACAGACCCCACAACAGGCGGAGTCACTGCCTCTTATGCTATGCTTGGTGATTTTAATATTGCCGAACCTGGCGCACTTATAGGCTTTGCAGGCCCACGCGTTATCCGCGAAACAATTGGTAAGGATTTACCCAAAGGATTTCAAAGTGCAGAGTTTGTGCTGGAGCACGGCTTCCTTGATTTTATTGTAGACAGGAGAAGTTTGAAAGCGAGATTGAGTACGTTGCTGAAGATGCTTAAGTGATTAACTAATCATGAAAATAAAAACGCCGCCTATAACTATGGCGGCGTTTTTATTGAATAATCAATTTATTAATGAGGGTTAAAAACTATTGGTGCCGAACCTGTCGCGGGTGCATTAAAGACTACATCGGTCGCAGGCACATCGAAGTATGAGAGGTAGTTATAATTAATTGTTGCTTTTATGTTTGTAATAAATCCTCCACCGACTTTTGGAGAGAGCACGACCGCATTCGTACGGCCTCCTCCTTTTGAAACATCGTCAAGAATCCCAAGCCGTCTTGCATCATAAAAAGCAATGCCTCTTCCAAATAGTGCAACTCTTCTCTCACTTCTCAATTCCTCCAAAGCCTGAATTTGCGTAAGTCCTGTTCCGGAAATAGCAGCCAATCCAGACCCCTGCCATGTCCTAACTTGGTCAAGTAAAGCAAGCCCACCATTAGTATCTCCAGTTCTAATTTTAGCCTCAGCTGCCATTAACACATTTTCTTCATATGAAGGGCCAATGTAAGTGTCATCAACGCCTACACCTGTTTGAGAAGAGTGAGTATAAACGAGCGTCCCAGCCATACCACTTCCACCATCAATTAGATACCATCTTGTTCCAAAGCTAATACCTCTGCTGCGGGCATTAATAAAGGCAGAACTACCAAGATCACCTATGTTCTGTGCAAGTCTTTTGTCTCCTGATCTGAAATCCTGAACAAATCGTTCGCTAATAAAGAATGTACTACTACCGTAACCTCCTGATCCTCCAATAGCGCACAAAAGACCTGGCGTGCCATCGTCCTTGCCAACTGGGGACTTTGTATCATCACCAAATGACCTAACAACAAAGGCTACTTCCTTCTGCTTCAATCCTCCGTTGGTAAGTGTTAAAACATTATTCCAATCAGAAGCTTGAAGGTCAGCGACTCTGCTGTTTGCAACAATATTTCTGGCCATCATGGTATTGATGCTATGTATCCACTCTGTAGGTGTAGGTACACCCGCGTTCATATACGCACTTCCTGATAGACTAGTACCTGGAATAATTGTCTGAAGTGTATTAGTATAAGCGTCATTAACACTCAGCGTCTGAAGCACCGTAATTGCAGCGTTAAAGTTTTTTGTGGCTTCGGTTAAAATCGCTGCATTTGTTACATAGTTACCATTAGTTTGATTGGGCATATCGTCTATAACGCCTGCGATGTATAACGATCCGATTTTTGAATACGCATATCCCTTCCACCAATAGGCCCAAGCTTTGAGAACTGCTTTAATAGTGGTTTGATCACCTGTAAAAGTCGTTCCATCAATGTCCGCAAGTAATTGATTAGCGTTATTATTCAGCACATACATATATGTCCATTCGTGCAGCATACTATTAGTAGCCCCGTAGGCTCGGTCGTTCCTAAGTTTAATTTCGTGCGGCTGGCCTTGGCCAATAGGGTTAAGAACAGTTGACCCATCATCCAAAACCCAACTCGTCGGGTTGTCTAGAAATTTAAAATCGCTATTTCCGTATGGGCAAAAAATCAGGTCCCCCATTGATTCATAAAAGGCCTGAACAATTGAAAGTTCACCCTCTCCCAAGGCATCATCCAAGGTAGGATAATAACTTGCACTGGTACCGCTACTAAATGCACCGTTATAAGGTCCTCCTTTTGCAAAAGCCAAGATACCCACTGCAGAATTCAATACATCAGTAGTGGGTTGATTAGGATCAGTTACACCGATGTGACATGACTGGATAAATAAACCCACGCCCATCAATATCCAAATGACTATAATTTTATTATTAATGCGTTTCATAATTGTGCGTTTTTTGAATTATAAACCAAAATTTATTCCAACCTGATATGATTTGAAATTAGGGAAGGCCCACAAATCCAAGCCTCTTTGAGTTGCAATTTGCCCTGCAGCTGAACCAGTGCCTCCACCTGAAGTATTTACATTAGCCTCAGGGTCGAAGCCGGTATATTTAGTAATTGTCAATAGGTTTCTTCCAGTCAATATTATCTGGCATTTTTTAAATGGCATCTTGAATACCTTAGCAAGGTCAAAAGCCACATTCACGTTTCTTAACCGAACAAAAGAAGAACTTTCAAGGAAATAATCCTTCGTTCCGTTGCTTTCCGATGCATCGTAGAACGACTTATAATAAGCTGTAAAGGGTTTGGTCTCCCCACCAATCTTAACTGCTTTATCATAATCTCCATGCAGACCTTCTGAATACATCCATTCTTTAGTAGAGTTGTAGGTTACTTGCTTGTAAATCCAATCAACTTGGAAAGAAAAATTAAGATAGTTTTTGTAATGGAAGGTATTGGTAAATGATGCGTTAAACATGGGTTGAGTGTTACCAAGGTTATATTTATCAGAAGTAAACTGCGCTCCTCTGGTAGCAGTATTCACAACTATTCCATTCACAATTTCATAATTGGCTAATTTTGTCTGATCGATATAAAAATTTCCCGAAGGGTCTTTTTGAGAAAGATTCGTTATCGCCTTGTAGCCATATAAAGTTCCAATAGGCTGCCCTGGTGTCAATGTGTAGGTTCCACCACCACTATATGGAAGCGGGATACTTTTCCCGTCAAGGGTATTATCTAACTTAGACAAAGTATGACCAAAGGTGGTCACAAGTTCCCAGCCGAAGGTAGGGGTATCGTAAATCTGAGCGTCCAAAGTAAACTGGATACCATTTGATGATAGGCCTACGTAGTTTGTATAAATTTGACTCAACCCTGAAGAAGGAGCTAACGCCTGAGGCCAAACAACATTTTTACCTTGCCGCTGCCATGCAGTAAAATTTAAACCGATATAACTAAAGAAGTTACCACCGGAGTTAGGCGTAAGCCCTAAATCAAATCCGTATTCTTTCTCAATTGAATTTTCAACATTCAGTTTAGTGTTACTTGAGACAGAATTGATATTCAAATAATTTCCGTTCGTGTAAGCTCCCGAATTTAACGTTACTAATCTTAAATAATGATTTGGTAATGTTACACCTGTTGCACCAAAGTAGTTTACAGGCTGAATCCCCGCTTGGCCATAAGCACCTCTCAGTTTGAAATCAGAAATAACCCCTCTTAGCGAATTCCAGAAACCAAATTCTGAGACTCTTAAATAGCCATCGAACCTTGGAAAGGTGAACGGTGTTTTAGCTTGACCAAAAACGGAAGAGTAATCTGATCTAGATCCTCCAGAAACGCCGATTAAGTTTTTATACTCCAATTTTTCATTGAATAAATATCCGTAGGTGATAAACTCATCTGAATACTCAGAAGCATTATTAACTGATGCCTGACCTCCGTTAACCGGGGTATAGGTAGGCAATCCAACAAAATTCATCGTTTGATAATCCGTCCGGTATTTTCGCCAGTCGAACTTAAACTGTGTCGTGGAAATTATGGGGAGATTCCATCCAAAGTCTTTCGCGAAATCGAAATGCAAAACTGCGGTGGCTAAAGAGTTCTGATTCGTTTTGCGTGTGGCTGATTCCGAAATGTCTCCATTTATACTTTGTCCAAGATAAATTCCAGTCGACTGAACTGATGGGAACAAAGACTGGTTTTCTGTATATCTATTATAATTAATGCTTGAAAAATTGATGCCGAACTTATAATCCAAATCAATAAACTTATTGACTTTATAACTAAGGTTGATTGTTGGAATAATATCAATTGTTTTAGTGTCATAATGTTGATATCGGAACTGGTACAATGGGTTGGTTGAGTTTGCACCAGCACCACCTAACTTAAACAAGAAATTGCCACCTGGGTCCTCAGATTTAAAGGAAGCAAATGGATATGTATATAAAGCTGACGAAATACCACTTCCGGGAACAACGGTGTTGTCAGTATAGATTACCTGGTTTATAAACCTAAACTTAAAATTCTTGAAAATCTCAGAACCGACATTTAACGTTAAGTTGTTTCTAGTATTCGAACCATAGATTATACTTTCCTGAATATTTTTAGAGACCGATAGAGAGTAGTCAGTTTTAGCAGTTCCTCCAGAGATAGTAGCGCTGTAATTCTCAGTTCTTGCGGTCTTCTGGAATAATTGCTTTACATGGTCATAATACTGGGTATTATTCGAATACTTATTTGTGTTGGTTGCATTGGGACCTGTTAACCAAGAAGGTTGTCCCCAAAGGCTAGTAGAAGGATCCTGTGAAAGCAATGCACTGTTATTATCTAAAACGTTGCCATTAGTATCGGTTTGAAACGAGTTATTGTAAGGTTGATGAAGGTTCCCCACATTAAGAGGAGTATCAAAACTGACTCTTGAAGAAACCTGAACTTGAGCGGGGCCCTCCTTACCTTTTTTTGTAAATATTTGAATGACCCCGTTCGCACCCTGGGCTCCGTAAATAGTGGCTGCTGCGGCACCTTGAACTACTTCAATTTTATCAACATTATTCAAATCCAACTGATTAAGAGTTGTTGATGCCATCTCTATTCCATCCACCATAATCAGTGGCTGTGTCCCTCCTGAAAGGGTATTAATACCCCTTAGTTGAATGCTAACTTGACTTCCCGGAGCTCCGGATGTAGAGAATATTTGGGCACCCGCAATCTTCCCTACTAATGCTTGATCGATTGAAGATGTTGGTATAGTCGGCAATTTATCGCTGCTAATAGATTCTACCGAAATGCCAAGCCTCTTCTTGTCTGTGGCAACACCAACGCCGGTTACTACCACCTCTGACAGCTGTTTTATGTCAAGACCAAGTTGGATATCAACAACCGAACGCTCCCCAATTTCAATTTCCTGAGTTGTGAGCCCAATAAAAGAGAAAACAAGGTTAGCTCCCGATGCAGACACTGTCACCGAGTACTGTCCATTTGAATCGGTAACACTACCTCTTGTAGTTCCTTTGACTATCACATTTACACCGGGTAAAGCTGATCCATCTTCGGCAGATGTTACTTTGCCCGTCACCACCCGGTCTTGTGCCCAGACACTGAGCGCGAAGCCGAATGAGAAGCACATTAGTAAAAACTTCTTCATACGTTTTAGGTTTTAGTTTAGGTCCTTAAAAAAATTTAAGAACAGGAAGAAGGGGAAACTTTCCTTTCAAGATTCTGGTAGTTGAGTAAATGGAGGTTCTGACTGAGCAATCGGCAGTTCAGATGATCGGAGTAAGGCTTAGCCGAGTCTGTTAATAATCGTCATTGCTTTTATGAGCCGTGAGGTTACAGCAATCCCGCAACTCAAAATGATGTCGGGAGTTTTATAAATAAAAAAAGCCACCAAATTGGTGGCCTTCTTTGTTGAAGTGGATTTTTTCTTATTGCAAAATAGTCGTCTTCACGGGGGTACTTCCTATTTCTACATTAAAGTCCAACTCGTTTTGAGGTACATCAAAATAAGGAAGATAATTGTAGTTGATAAATGCATGTGTATTCACAATCGTATTTCCGGTATTCGGATCGGCCGAAAGCACTACGGCATTTGCTCTTCCTCCACCAAGCGATACATCATCGGTAATACCCATTCTGCGGGCATCGTAAAAGGCAAGGCCTCTAAAAAGCAACGCTATCCTGCGCTCTTTGCGGATCTCCTCCATGGCTAACGGCACGGTATTGATCGTTGCAGAGTTTAATGCAGGCAGGTTTGCATGTTGATACGCTCTCACACCATCAATCAGCGCCAAGCCTCCGGGGATGTCACCTGTGTTAATTTTTGCTTCGGCAATCATCAACTGATTTTCTTCATACGACCCCGCCATATAGATGTTGTCAACGCCAAAACCAGATACGTTGACATACGGTGCTGCTGCCGTGGTGTTATTGGCTCTCCACCAAGTACCACCTGCATCTTCTAAATTCCAACGGGTTCCAAAACCGAGTCCTCGGCCGCGTAAGTTCACTACCGGAGAACCTAACGTGTCAATATTTGAAAGGAATCTTTCGTCATTGACATTAAAATCCTGCATGAGGCGTTCGCTGATATAATAGGTTCCACCGCTGCCGCTGGCATAGGCAGCTGACCATCCGAATTGAGGGTCGATATACGACTTGTTTATATCCTGTGTAGTTTTCATAATAAACACGGGGTCTCCGTTCTGAATCCCGGCATTTGCAAGCGTAAGGATATTATTCCAGTCTGCTGCCACCATATTTTTCACACGCAGAGATGCAAGCGCTGTTCTGGCTTTCAAGGTGTTTACATTACCGATGAACTGAGCTATTGAAGGAACTCCACCGGTACCCGACTGGCTTTGGCCAGGAATAAGATTGCCCATCATATCGGCATACGATGAAGCATCGGTTATTGAATTCAGAGTAGTAATTGCCAAATCAAAATTTTTATTGGCTTCAGTAATGATTGCCGTATTGGTGACATAGTTGCCGTTCGAAACTCCGGGAGTATCAATGATTAGCCCGGCAACGTACATATTTCCAATTCTTGAATAAGCATATCCTTTCCAAAAGTACGACCACGCTTTGAGTGTAGCTTTTTTAGCATCGGCACTGCCCGTGTAGGCGGGTTTATCAACATAGGCCAATACCTCGTTACATGCATTATTTAAGAAATACATGTACGTCCATTCGATGAGCATAATGTTACCGGCTCCGTATGCACGATCATTTCTGAGTTTCAATTCATAAGGCTGCGAAACGCCCACAGGCATATGGTTGACAGAGTTGTCATCGAGCGTGATTTGTGTTGGGTTATCGGCAAATTTAAAGCTGTTGTTTCCCCATGGCACAAAAATCAAATCGCCAAGGGCATCATGCAAGCCATTTACAATCAGCAGCATCCCTTCTCCAAGCCCGTCATCAAGTGTTGGATAGTATGCAGGACCGGTACCGCTGTTTCCGCCAAATCCGTTATAGTACACACCACCTTTGGCATATTGCGCTAACCCGATTTCGGTTGATAACGCAGCGATAGTAGGTGCATTGACATTCGTTACTTTCGATAACTCATCGTGACAAGATTGAGCCACGATCATCAAAAGCAGAACGATAAATATTTTGGTTATTTTTTCCATGATAATTTTCATTTTAAATAGTTGGAATAATTAAAATGCTACGTTCAAACCAACCTGATATGACTTGGTGTTGGGGAATGCCCAATAGTCGAGGCCGCGTTGCCCTGCCACCTGAGAAGCACCAGTTCCTGCACCACTCCCTGATGTGTTGTTGTTTGCTTCAGGATCAAACCCAGTGTACTTGGTGATCGTCACCAGATTTCGGCCAGTAAGCATCAGCTGCATTTTGCGGACTTTCCCCATCTTAAAGTACTTGGCAAAGTCAAATCCAATAGAGAGGTTTCTCAGCCTGGCGAAGGAAGAGTTTTCCAAAAAGTAGTTCTTGGTTCCATTACTTTCGGTGGCGTCATAAAAACTTTTGTAGTAAGCCGTGTACGGGCCATTTTCTCCGCTCTTGAATTTCACGGATTTATCATAGTCGCCATGCAGTCCTTCAGAATACATCCACTCTTTAGTTTGGTTATAAGTTTTCATCCCTGACACCCAGTCGATCTGAAATGCTACAGTTAGAAAATCCTTGTAGGTGATTGTGTTGGTAATCGAAGAATTGAACTTTGGAGTAGTGTTACCGAGATAATATTTATCAGTTGTGAACTGAACCGTTTTTAAAGCAGAGTTAACTACTCGTCCGTCTACAATCTCGTAGTTCGCAGCAGTTGTCTGGTCGATATAATAATTCCCGCTAGGATCTTTTTGATTGACACTTGTCAAAGCTTTATATCCATAGATTGTTCCGATTTGCTGTCCCTCTTTCAAAGTATAGGTGGCGGCATTACTCCAAACCAGCGGTATATCTTTATGATCGGCAATTTTGTCCACGAACGATTTCGAGGTACCCCAGTTGATAACCATATCCCAGTTGATAGCACTGCTTGTGTACATATCTGTGGTAATGCTGAACTGAGCTCCGTTAGATTTAAAACTCAGATAGTTATCCCAAATATTCGTTGCTCCGGCTGAGATTGGCAAAGGGCGTTGCCAGATGATATTGGAACCTGTTCTATTCCAAACGGTAACGCTTGCAGTAATAAAATTCAGCCATGAACCATCTTTAATTGGAGCTATACCTAAGTCAGCGCCAAACTCTTGTTCAGAAGATTGCTCAACTTTCAGATTTGGATTGCCCGTTACCGGAACTGATCCTATGAATGAACCGCCAGCATCGCGCCCGTATAAAAATTGTGTTGAACGTAAGAAGTGATTTGGTGCCGAGCCAGCAAGGTCTTGAAAGTAATTGACTGGCTGAATACCTGCCTGACCAGCAGCTGCCCTAAGTTTAAATTCTGGTAAAATTCCCGACAAGCGATCCCAAAAGCCCAACTTAGACAAGCGGAAATAAATATCGCCACGTGGGAATGTAAATGGCGTTTTAGCATCTCCATAAACCGAAGAATAATCTGATCTGAATCCTCCGGAAATTCCGACGATGTCTTTGTATTCAAATTTCTGATTGACCAGAAAACCGTAGGTAACAAATTTGTCATTCCATTCACTCACACTGTTGGCTTGCGAAAGACTACCGTTGATCTGATCGGCAGGAACATATAATGGAATGCCTGTATAGGTTGCATACTGCCTGTGAAAAGCATACGACCGATAATCAAAAAGTGCCTGAGTTGTCGAGGTGATCGGTACATTCAAGTGCAAATCCTTATCAAAATCGATTCGTGCGATAGCCGTTACCAACGAGTTGATATTATATCGATCGGTAGTTTGCTTGGTCAAGCCGCCATTGAGCCCTTCGCCAACAAAGTAATTGTTTAATGCAGACAAGGCGTTACCCGATTGATTTGCCGAAGTTCTTCCATAAAGGCCGAGTTGATAATTTATACCAGCCTTGTAATCCAATTCCAATATCTTATTCACTTTCCAGTGGAGGTTAAGGTTTGGAATGATATCAATCGTCTTATTACTGAAGGATTGGTAATGGAAGTAATAATTTGGATTGGTATTATTAGCACCGGCACCGGTGTATTTATACAAGGGATTTCCCTGAGAATCTTTGTAATCAAAATCGGCAAATGGATACATATACATTGCACTTGAAATAGGAGGGCTAATCGGGTTCACAGTATTATCGGTGTACACCAATTGATTAATAAAGCGAAGTGTCAGTGCTTTTGTGATGTCAAAGCCAAGGTTTGCAGTAAGGTTAGTGCGGCTCAAATTTCCGTTGATGAGTGATTCCTGCATATTATTAGAAACTGAGATAGCATAATCTGATCCTGCCTTACCTCCCGAAATACCTATATGAGAATTGTAAGTTTTGGCGGTATGAAACAGCTGCTTCACATGATCATGATACTGCGTGTTATTTTTGTATGGCTTATTGTTCAATGCCGAAGGGTCGTTTTGCCATGTTAAGTTTGGCCAGTCGCCATAGCTGTCTTGTTTCAAAATATTTCCATTCGTATCAACGATGTTTCCATTACCATCGGTAGCGAAAGAATGATTATAGGGCTGGTGTACATTTCCAATATTCAAGAGTTGATCGCTGCTTGTTCTGAAGGAAGCTTCAACTTTTGCAGGCCCTGATTTTCCACGTTTGGTAAATATTTGAATTACCCCGTTGGCGCCCTGTGCTCCATATTGCGTCGATGCTGCCGCACCTTGCACAACTTCTACTCTTTCTACATTGTTAAGATCTAAGGAGTTAAGTGCAGTGGCATTCATCTCAACACCATCAACCATGATCAGCGGTTGAGTTCCGCCACCAAGTGTGTTAATACCGCGTAGCTGAATACTAACAGGAGCACCAGGGTTGCCAGACACAGTAGCGATTTGTGCGCCGGCTATTTTCCCGACCAATGCTTGATCGATTGCACCTGTCGGTGCTTGTGGCAGTCGATCTCCGGATACAGACTCAACAGCTATGGCAAGTCGTTTTCGGTCGGTGGGAACACCAGTCCCGGTCACGACAACTTCAGAAAGTTGTTTAATATCTAGTCCGAGTTGTACATCGACTACAGCTCGCTGGCCAATTTCTACTTCCTGAGTACCAAGCCCGATAAACGAATAGATAAGGCTTCCGCCTGAGGCAGGTACTGACAAACTAAATTTGCCATCAGCATCAGTCACACTACCAATGGTAGTTCCCTTCAGCTGCACGTTTACACCGGGCAAGCCACTTCCGTCATCAGCGGATGTGACTCTGCCCGTTACCACCCGGTCTTGCGCCCACACACTGAGCGCAAAGCCGAATGAGAAACAGATTAGTAAAAATTTCTTCATAGGTTTTGGGGGTTAGGGTTAAAAAAATACTAACAGGAATTTAGGATTGAATTATCAGAATTCAAACAAAAATTCACCCAAAATGTGGTAGTGTTGATAGGAGGCCTCAAAAAGACCGCAATTCGTATGAATAGGTAATCTTTCCAAGAGATGTACTTAAGTTTATAAGCACAGAGAGTATTTAAATATATAAAGCGTACATGTTTAGGCCTATTTTCAAACTGAGCACTAAAAACAAAAAGGCCACCCAATGGGTGGCCTTTTTAGAATGTGTTCAAATCAAATTAATACGCTGTCGAGAATGATGTAACCGGATCAAACAGTCCAACTCCTGAGGTAGGAACGTTTTTACCATTGGTAGTTACCTCACCTTGTGAATAAAGAAGCCTTCTGGGGAAATCAGTTTTTCCCGCAGGGAGGGTAATTTTTAAGAAATTCCCTGTCCTACGCATATCATTCCAGCCTTCTATTTGCCCGAGTAATGTAAGATAACGTTCTTCAAGTATTTCTCTCAAAAGAGCCTGGTCTTGCGTGTCTGTACCATTGTTATCAATCCCGGTAGTTGGTGCAAAATCAGCATACACGTACGGGGCATACTTATACGTATAATTGGCTGCATAGTCTGGATTTACATGAGCACCAGTTGCATAATAGGCCCGCAAAACATTAAGAGCGTCAATTGCTGGCTGTGTATTACCCAGTTTAGCATTTGCTTCTGCCAATATTAATGCATTCTCTTGAAATGTTACAAGTGGAAAAGAAGCCGTTGCCGCAAAAAATCCATCGGCAGTAGATGGCCATGATTGCTGTGGCTCAGTAAAGTCATCACAGAGAACGTTAGGTTCATAGGCTACAGAGCCGGGAGCGAACTCCAATCCTCCACCAGGGTAGTAGATATAGTTCAATCTTGCGGTCTCGTCTGTTTTAAGATTATTTCTATTGCCTGGAGCATTTACGTCCAAAAGAGTTGGCGCAAAAGAGTTGGCGGCCATATAGCCACCACGATCATAAACCAGGAAAGAATAATAAAGGTTAAATGTCTGGAGGTATGCTCCACCATGCGGAGCCATCAAATTACCTCCAACGCTTTGTATACCCGAAGCTGCATGCAGTGCAGCATTGGCATAGTCGCGTACATGAAGGTATAATCTCGCCTTTACCGTATGAGCCACAGCAAGCCAAGCCGACTTACTCCCACCCAGCAAGAAATCACCACCACCATCATTCCCAGGTGCTGTAGGTATCAGATTATAATTAATGGCTGAATCCAAAAGTGCATGTGCTGAAGCGTAAACTGCTGCCTGCTTGTCAAATACAGGAGTAGATATTACAGGAAATTGAGCGGCCTGAGTAAAAGGCACATCTCCCCAGCAATCTGCAGCTAAGCCAACGACCATTGCTTCAATTACCTGAGTGATACCCACTGTTACAAGGTTCCTTGCAGGGTTAGCATTGTGCTTTATAAGCTTGCAGTCTTCAAGTATGTTAGCGTAGATCGTGTTCCAGATATTATCATAATCCTGACCTGATGTAACATAGTTTCCTAACCCGGTATATTGCCTGTCAGCTCCGTTGAAATAACCAGCCCACATACCAGTTCCGCGCGCTTGTTCACCTTCAAAGACTCCCATGAGCGATACTTCGATACCACTCATGTATTTGCTCGAAGCAATCACACTAGGGTCAGTAATATTGACTGGGTCTGTCGATATCCCATTGGTCAAATTAGTACAGTTGTTGGTCAACATCGCCAATGCGACTGCCATTGCGCCAACAACTATTCTTTTATTGAAAATATTTTTCATAATTTTTTTCGATTTAGTCTTATTAATAAGTGATCGTCAACTTAAACAAAACTGATCTCGTGTTAGGATTTTGGAAATAATCAATTCCGCGTCCGTTGGTTGCACCCGTCAAGTTTGTATCAGGGTCAATGCCAGTATAAGGCGTCCACAACAACAAGTTTCTACCTGTAAGTCCGAAAGAAACTGATTGTAGTTTAGTGGCAGCTTTGAAAGCAGCAGAGTTTAATGAATAAGCAAGCGTCACTTCACGCAGCCTGGTCCAAGTAGCATTCTGAATAAACGGTGAGTTCACGTTGAATCCGCTACCAGGGCCTTGATTGAAAGCCTGGTCAAGTGCCACTTTGCCACCGCCGTAATTGGCGACAGTGCCTCTGAAAGTATAACTTCCGTCAGCGTTATGTGTAGCTCTTGTAGTAGTCGCAATGGTAGCACCATCATAAGTTTGTATGGCGGCCGCATCAGCAGCGCTAACCGTAGTACTGGTCGCTGTAGCCTTTGCAGTACCAAAATTGACCAAAGCGCCTTGAGTACCATTCCACATTTGACCTCCAACCGACGTTTCAAACAATACATAAAGGCTCAGTCTCTTATAGCTGAATGTATTGCCTAAACTTGCGCGGTAGTTTTGCTGAGGACTTCCAAGAACACCGTTGGTAGGATTAACTTGTGGGAAACCATGAGCATCAAGAGCATAAGTACCATTTGCATTTGTTTGATAGCCGGTACCCCAAATAGCTCCAAGTGGTTGACCTTTAGTAGCTACAGAAGCTCCATCGCTAAAGCCAGCCAAGAAGACGTATTGTGCTCCAGCTAAGTCAAGTACAGTATTGCGGTTTGCAAACCAGATAACGTTAGAACTCCAAGTAAAGCCATTCTGTAATTTTAGCCAGGTAGCACCGGCCGAAACTTCGATACCCTTGTTCTCTAGCACGCCTGCATTTGCTACTTGGGATGTGAATCCACTAGAGCCAGCAACAAACGTGGGCAGAATTGCATCCGTGGTTTTATTATAATATCCGGTAACGCTCAAAAACACCTTGTCATTAAAAAATCTCATGTCAAGGCCAGTCTCAAATTCGTGTTTTCTCTCTGGGCGAATTTTCTGGTTGCCGGCTTGATTGGATATTGCAAGACCGCCTGCACCATAACTAGCAGCAGTCAAGGTTCCTCCAAATGCGTCAGTAAAAACTTGCGGACCAAAGGAAGTCAAATTCTGATATGGCTGTGGCGCCAAACCTACGATACCGTATGAAGCTCTTAACTTTCCAAAGCTAAAAAAGTCATTAGTACCGGTCATTTTCGAGAATTGCCAAGCACCTGAGGCCGAAGGGTAATAGAATAAGCTCTGAGCTTGCGGACCAAAGGTCGAAGAACTTTCAGCACGACCAGTAAGAGTAAAGAACAGCTGATCAAGAACTTCAGCATTAATTTGAGTAAATCCTGCTGACGTTCTTTGAGTCTGAGCGCTATTAAATGCATTCCTGTTTGATGGAGGAGAGTTTGCCAAATTCGGAGGAGCATCAGGAATAATGAAGTTAGTAACTGTAGCACCTACGTTATTAAACTGGCGGTTGTTATAGTTGAACCCAACCAAGATCGATCCCTTAAATGCATCAGAAAACGTCTTTCTTGCAGTGGCAAATAAATTGGTATTAAACTGAGATTCCTGAACATACTGTTCAGTATACGATCCTGACAAATAACCAACTGACTGAGCATTTCCAAAATCAGTTCTCCTGTCGGTATAGGTATCTAAACCAGAATTGGCCTTCAAACTTAACCAATCAGTAGCATCATAGTTTAATTCTACGTTACCAAGGAAACGATTTACTACAGCATAACTTTTGTTCTTGTTGATAGTCCAGAATGGGTTATCATAACCTGAATTTGAATTAGCACCAAAAGGGTTTCTGTAACTAATTTGTTTACCTAGTGTAGCTGCTCCCGAAGCAGAATAGGCTGTACCAATGTACTGTGTATTATCAAAATCGGGAGAAGTACGCAGCTCGCCAAGTAGAATACCGGAGGTATTACTTCCTTGTTGTGCCCTATTAGACCTTACATTGGAGAACTGTGAATTGATAGCGATATGAAATTTATCGGTAAGAGCTGTTGAGAAATTAATCCGCCCCACATTCTTGTTATAGTCGCTATTGCTTTTAATAACACCCTGTTGACTCAAGTTATCATAGCTGGCATAAAACTGAGAGCGGTCGGTACCTGAACTCAAAGTGATACCATGCTCGATATAATGGCCTTGTTGAAATACATCCTTGGTATGGTCGTAGGTGTTTTGAGAAACTTTGCCACCATGTGGGTTTGCACCAGTACCTGCTCCGATCGCACTACGTACACTTCCATCAGGGAATTGAACATAAGCACCTGTAGTTGAGGTCGGATCAACTCCACCCGGGCGTGCTGATATCAAGTCACCATAGCTAGCACTGCTACCCTGGGCATACCGGCCACTGCTACCTTCTCCGTATGTCCTTTGCAGGTCAGGCATTTTGTTCACATTATCAAATGAAACCGTGCCCGTGTACGAAGCATTGAATTTGTTCTGAGAGTTCTTGCCTTTCTTAGTAGTGATTACAATCACTCCGTTGGCAGCGCGGCTTCCCCAAAGCGCAGCACCAGCCGCACTCTTGATAATCTCCACGTTGGCAACATCGGCAGGGTTCAAGTCATTCAAGCGTGACTGTTGCTGAGTACCTCCAACACCCATACCCAAGCTACTATTATACATTGGCATCCCGTCAATAACGATGAGGGGTTGTAAATCACCAGTGATAGTAGCTTGTCCGCGAAGCTGGATGAATGATCCTGAACCTGGGTCGCCACCATTACGGGTAATGCTCAAACCAGCTGCTTTACCAGCCAAACCGTTGATAAGACCTGTTTCACCAGATTGGGCAGCGGCAGCACCTGTTACAGTAGCTGATGCAATACCAAGCTTATCCTTTGAAACATTTTCACCAATCGCATTTACTACTACTTCTTGCAATTGCTTTACATCGGTCTTTAGTTGTAGATCAACAACTGATCTGGCACCAATCTCTTCTTCTTGAGTTGCCATGCCAATGAACGAAAACACCAAAGTACCGCCTGATGAGGGCACGCTAATTTTGTAGCCGCCATCCGCATCAGTAACAGTACCTGCAGTAGTCCCCTTGACTACCACATTCACACCAGGCAAAGCAGATCCATCTTCAGCAGAGGTCACTTTACCTGTCACCACCCGGTCTTGCGCCCAGACACTGATCGCAAAGCCGAATGAGAAGCACATTAGTAAAAACTTCTTCATAGGTTTAGGTTTAAGTTTATTAAAATTACTTCTTCAGTTATTAAATGACCATTAATGATTATTAAATAACTAAACCGAAAATTAACTCTTAATTACCAAAAACAAAATATTGCAAATTATTTTTTGAGCCGCTCTTTGATATACATCAAACTCATTAGCCAAATAATATTTGGTTAAAAACTGCCAAATCTTAATAAATCGAAAAGGTCGAGCTATAGGCGGGAGCGAATTTTAAGAATAAAAACAGCAAAAAATACCCCTCATCACGGGGCAATAAAAAAGCACAAGCCTTCACAGACTTGTGCCTCATTTTGGGTTAATTTCCCTTATTATGCTTCTGCCACTACCGATACAAATGAACGATCTGCACGGCCCTTTTTAAAGGCAACAATACCGTTAGTCAATGCAAACAAAGTATGGTCCTTACCAATACCAACATTCTTACCAGGATGATGCCTAGTACCGCGCTGACGAACAATAATATTGCCAGCTACTACTTTCTGCCCACCAAAAACTTTAATGCCCAATCGTTTACTCTCTGATTCGCGGCCGTTCTTTACTTTACCTTCACCTTTCTTGTGTGCCATGGATCTTAAATGTTATTCGTTGTTAATTATTCGTTAACCGGAAATTACCCGATGCTTTCAATTTGAACTTTAGTGTATTGCTGACGGTGGCCGTTTTTTACAGCATAGCCCTTACGTCTCTTCTTTTTGAAGACAATCAATTTGTCTCCTTTTACATGCTCCAGGATTTTCCCTGAAACTTTTGCGCCTTTAACAAGCGGAGCTCCAACTTCAACCCCTTTGCCGTTATCCAGCAGAAGAACTTTATCAAAACTCACCGTTGCTCCCGTCTCGCCTTCCATTTTGGGGGCATAAACATATTGGTCCTTCGAAACCTTAAGTTGTTGACCGGCAATATCCACAATAGCGTACATAGTTCTTTTTTTAAAAATGGGAGTGCAAAGATAAGGCAAACACTATTAAAAACAAGTACTCCTAGCTAAAAAACCTACCCAAACTGCAGGAAATGCACTTTTCGGTCAAATTGATGCAATTTTAAAAGATCGACACGGAGATTCAGCTGATTTGAACGGCCAGACGTTCACAACGAATTTATTCGCTCTACACTAAATCCGTCGACTTTAAAGCATTTAATTAATGCAAGGAAATCACTCAGAAAATATTTTCAAAAAAGTTTCTTTTTAAGTGTCCATTCTCATCAAGTTTATAAGTCAATGACTGTTAATCCTTTTTCAAAAATCATAACATGTTGATAACTTATTATGCAGTCATCGCTGCTCCATTCATCCTTTGAATTTCGTTGGCGATTGTAGAATATTGTTCGTTGTATTTTAGGGGTAATACCCTCTAAAATTTTCGACAAAAAACCAAAAACCCAAACCAAATAGCTGCCACAACCTTACCTAAGGGGTTTTGACTGCTATCTTAAAATATTAAAACCATGAGTGAACCCATACAAGAAGCCATTCTGAAAGAAAACAAAGACCGTTTTGTGCTTTTTCCTATCCGTCATCACGACATCTGGAAGTATTACAAGCAAGCGGAGGCCAGTTTCTGGACAGCCGAGGAGATAGACCTCAGCCATGACCAGAAAGACTGGGCAAACCTGAATGACGGCGAGCGACATTTCATCACACACGTGCTTGCTTTTTTTGCTGCAAGCGATGGCATCGTGAATGAAAACCTTGCCGAACACTTTATAAGCGAGGTGCAATACACGGAAGCCAAATTTTTCTATGGTTTTCAAATCACTATCGAAAATATCCACTCCGAGACGTATTCTTTGCTAATCGACACCTACGTAAAAGACCCAAAAGAAAAAGACAAGCTATTCCACGCGGTAGAAACGATGGATTGCGTGAAAAAGAAAGCCGATTGGGCTTTGCGCTGGATCAGCCAGGGAAATTTTCAAGAACGATTGGTTGCCTTTGCAGCCGTAGAGGGGATTTTCTTTTCAGGATCATTCTGCTCTATTTTCTGGCTAAAAAAACGTGGACTGATGCCCGGTCTTACGTTCTCTAACGAACTTATCTCTCGCGATGAAGGACTGCATTGCGATTTTGCATGTCATCTGTATACACAACACGTAATTGGCAAATTGCCCGAAGAACGCGTGATTGAAATCATCAAAGACGCTGTAGAAATTGAAAAAGAATTTGTCACTGATGCCTTGCCGGTGAATTTGATTGGCATGAATGCAGAACAAATGCGCCAATACATTGAGTTTGTTGCTGACAGGCTTATCAATGAACTGATAGGTAAGAAGATTTACGGTGCCACTAATCCGTTTGACTTCATGGAAATGATTTCGCTGCGTGGAAAAACTAATTTTTTCGAGAAACGAGTAGCTGAATATCAGAAAGCCGGTGTAATGAAAAGCACTGAAAAAGAAACTTCACCAAAGTTTTCGTTGAACGAAGATTTTTAATACATTCGATTACTTTTTAAACTTTCACAAAACAACCCACATTAAGCAATGCTCGTACTCAAGCGTGACGGACACAGGGAGTCCGTTAAGTTCGACAAAATCACCGCCCGAATTGAAAAACTCTGCTATGGTTTAGATCCCAATTTTGTCAACCCGGTAGAAGTGGCGATGAAAGTGATCAATGGCCTGTATGATGGCGTGTCCACATCAGAACTTGATAACCTCGCAGCAGAAATTGCTGCCACCATGACGACAAGGCATCCTGACTTTGCAAAGCTCTCCGCTCGTATCGCGGTAAGCAATCTGCACAAAGTCACCAGCAAGTCGTTTTCAAACACAATGAAGCGGCTCTACACGTATGTAGATCCAAAGACTGGACAGAACGCTCCATTGATTTCCAAAGAAACATGGAAAGTAATTCATGAAAACGCTGCTGAGTTAGATGAAGCAATCATCTACGATCGCGATTTTGGATATGATTACTTCGGGTTCCGCACATTGGAGCGCTCTTACCTGATGAAGATAGATGGCAAAGTGGTAGAACGGCCGCAACATTTGCTCATGCGCGTAGCCGTCGGTATTCATGGAGAAGATATTCCGGCAGCTATTGAAACTTACAATTTATTGTCAGAGAAGTGGTTTACTCACGCCACGCCTACGCTGTTTAATGCCGGCACACCGAAGCCACAACTTTCGTCTTGCTTTTTGCTTACGATGAAAGACGACAGCATTGACGGCATCTACGATACATTAAAACAAACCGCTAAGATTTCACAGTCAGCCGGTGGCATTGGCCTGAGCATTCATAACGTTCGCGCCAAAGGCTCTTATATCAAAGGCACTGGCGGAACTTCTAACGGTATTGTGCCTATGCTGCGCAATTTTGACATGACTGCACGGTATGTCGATCAAGGAGGTGGCAAACGCAAAGGAAGCTTTGCTATTTACCTGGAACCTTGGCATGCTGACGTCTTTGATTTTCTGGAACTGAAGAAAAATCATGGCAAAGAAGAAATGCGCGCCCGCGATCTTTTCTACGCCATGTGGATTCCGGATTTGTTCATGAAGCGCATCGAGAACAACGATGTCTGGTCTCTTTTCTGCCCTAACGAAGCGCCCGGCTTAGCCGATTGCTATGGCGATGAGTTTGAGCGCCTTTATGAAAAATATGAAAAGGAGGGAAAATTCCGCAAACAGATAAAAGCACAAGATCTTTGGTTTGAAATTTTAGAAGCGCAGATTGAAACTGGCACACCTTATATGCTTTACAAGGATGCTGCTAACAAAAAATCGAATCAGAAACATCTTGGCACAATCAAGTCGAGCAATTTGTGTACGGAAATTATAGAATACACTGCACCTGATGAAGTTGCGGTATGTAATCTTGCTTCTATCGCCCTTCCCAAGTTTGTAACTGAAGAAGGGAAATTCGATCACCAAAAGTTGTATGAAATTACCAAGGTAGTGACGCGCAACCTTAACAAGGTGATTGATATCAATTACTATCCGGTTTTCAAACCTTTCTTCCATGCATAGAAATGCATTGAGGTCAGTTTGCCAAAATTAGGGTTAGTCAAGTGAATGTTCAGACTTTGTGATTGGCAAATAAAGGCGCCACGGTCGGCACTCATATCGATGATTGCTTTTTGAGAAATTTCCCAAACCGTTTTGTAGATGTCTTTGATGTTTTGAGGTATCTCAGCAATAGATTGAACAGAACCATTCGCAGCTACTAATTTCTGCCTCATGGTTTCACTCCACAAGCCTAGGCTGATCAGGTCTTTCATCAAGTGCTTATTGGCAATGATGAACTCACCAGACAGGGTTCTGCGGGTATAGATATTTGAAGTGTATGGCTCGAAACATTCGTTGTTGCCAAGAATCTGTGAAGTGGATGCTGTGGGCATAGGAGCCAGCAACAACGAGTTACGCACTCCGTTTTGTTTCACCTGGCGTTTCAGGTTTTCCCAATCCCATCTTCCCGAATCAGGTGTTACACCCCACATGTCAAATTGAAAAATCCCTTTTGATACAGGTGATCCTTTAAACGTTTCGTAAGAACCATGTTCTTTAGCTTGCTCCATAGATGACTCCATGGCTGCGAAGTAAATGGTCTCATGAATGTCTTTGTTCA
>Ga0206968_10045_pt1 | contig 32068 bp, 29 predicted proteins | sample Alteio_BWOrgHeat_22_FD_153254 | JGI IMG/M metagenome (GOLD analysis project Ga0206968, IMG submission 153254) | Enriched cells from forest soil in Barre Woods Harvard Forest LTER site, Petersham, Massachusetts, United States -... | ecosystem: Environmental > Terrestrial > Soil > Temperate forest >... | reverse complement strand
ACAGATGAGTGTCACTCAATGGGTTTCATTGGAAAAACTGGCCGCGGGGTGCCCGAGCATTGTAATGTAATGGATCGCGTCGATATCATCACCGGCACTTTAGGCAAAGCACTGGGTGGAGCTTCTGGCGGATTCACTTCAGGAAAAAAAGAAATTATAGAAATGCTGAGGCAACGGTCAAGGCCTTATTTATTTTCAAATACACTTGCTCCTTCAATCGTTGGTGCCTCCATTGAGGTGTTCGACATGCTTTCAGAAACTACTGCCCTTCGCGACAAGCTGGAAAGCAACACAAAATACTTTAGAAGTGAAATGACCAAAGCTGGGTTCGATATTAAACCTGGTGTGCACCCGATTGTGCCTATCATGCTTTACGAAGCTCCGCTGGCGCAAAAGTTTGCAGAGCGTCTTTTAGAAAGAGGAATTTACGTGATCGGATTTTTCTTTCCCGTAGTAGCTAAAGGCAAAGCCCGAATTCGGGTGCAAATTTCGGCAGGCCATGAAATGCATCATCTGGACAAAGCAATTAAAGCTTTCACAGAGGTAGGCCGGGAGCTGGAAGTATTGAAGTAATAAGCCTTTAAACATCTACTCGCTTTGTAGAATCGATTTCTAAAATCAAGTCTGCGCCATAAGCCATGGCCGGAGTTTGATAACCGGGTTTGAAATTCCCGCTTAGGACTTTTTCTGCAATCAATACTGAGGTCTTCGCCGTGAGAGAATAGCCGCTTAATGTTTCCAGTCGGGTGATACATTCTTTGCCTGATGAATCCCAGACCCTTCCCCATAAAAAGCTACGACCTGCGTCTCGTTTCTCATCACTCGGGCCGGCTGGCTTTTTATCAATTCGCCTGAGCATGAAATTTTTTAGCCACCGTTGGCGCAATAGCCAACCAAAATAATTGCTGCGTTTTGCATTGCGAATCATCGTTTCGGTGGCTCCGGTGTACACTTCAATGTTTGGAATACCTGTACTACGCCACGCTGTCGAAATGTCGCCCCAAGGGATACAAAGCGTATTTGCCTTGAAGGCTCCAAAATCAACTTCCATCACTTTAGATCCCAGTGCACAGTACGTCAACTTCCCGTCTTTGCGAATCATTCCGCCATCCCCTAATCCTTCAGTCATACTTTTTGAAGTCCCACGCGACAGGCCGCCCTTCGACATGGTGAATGCAAGTTGCAAATGCGTACCCGTGGGTAATCTGTTTTTTAAATGGAGCGCCAGACAATCAGAGGGAACAACATCAAAGCCGACACCCGGCATAATTACAAGTTTGAGCTCTTTTGCTTTCGCATCAAGGTCAGCCAGAAATTCAAACACTTCATACTCACCAGTGATGTCTGTATAGTGTGTTTTTGTTTTCAGGCAAGCCTCGCTCATCATCCTTGCTGTGTAGCGGAAAGGTCCACCACAATGAATAACTATAGCTGCTGGCTCAAGTAATTTTTCCAGTCCCTCCTTGTCATCACTGCCAACAACTTTAAAAGGATAGCCCGTTTTTTCGCTTTGATTTTTTAACGCGAGCTCGTTTCGCCCTGCCAGCACCACATTCAGGTTTTTACTTTTGCACAGATCAACAATAAGTGTTCCGGTGTATCCGTACGAACCGTAAACGACAATTTGGTCAGGTGATTTCAATGAAGTGCTTTGAGTACTCAGGAGGGCTTACTTGCTATGCTTTGCTCATTTTCTTTGGGAGAAATTCGGGTTCATCTGTGAACAAACCGAAAATCGCTTCGCTATTGTGTGTGGGCAAAAAGAAAATTTTCCCTTGTTTCCCCTTGAGCTTTAAGGAATACATGTTTAAAAAAGGCATCAGTTTCAATTCCTTTACCTCATCCCAATCGTATTGCTTGGTGCGAAAAGAGTTAATGACCGCTATTTTCTTTTTACCAATAGCAACCCGTTTCACTCTGGCAAAGACCAGAAAATGAATACCAAACAAAATCATCGCCAGCGAAAAGAAAACAAAGACAGCAAACCTGTTTTTTGGCGAATCCTGAAACTGGATTATAAGGAGTACTGCTGCCAGGCCTTGCAACAAACCAAAGGCAAGAAAAAAATACCTGACAAAATAAAATTTAACCAAACTGGCTTCTTTCATTTTATAAGTTTAAAAAATTGTGAAGAACGTTTATGCAAAATTAAATAAGAAAAGAGCAGATATGCAAGAAATCAATACGTTTTCAATGTTGTCCCATGACTATGGGAAAATCCTGACCACGTGAAAAGGTGTAGGGATATTGTGGCTTGCCTTTGAGTTTGCGCGTCAGTTCAGGCACCTGGTCATCCAAATAAGATTTCAATTCATAGATTGTTACCTTCCCATCCTTGGGCGCACCATCGGCATCTCCTTGCAGTGCTTTAATGAGCAGGTACGTAAAAATTCCGTGACCTAATTCGGTAAACTCAGCAGCAAATTGCTCACTTCCTGCTGAAGCCATCACATGAATACCTGCGCTACGCGACAATTGTGCGATCGCTTTTTCTTCCGCTGCTCCCCGATTGGCAAGCAGCTCTACTGACGCTCCGCTCTGGCAAGCGTCCATGATAATCAGTTGCTTGAGAGCTTTGATGTTTTTAAACTTCTCTTGCAGCACACTTGCCTCAATGGCATCTTTTTTTAACGAGCTTAAATCATATAGTCTTGAGCTTTCGCTTGGAATAAAAAAGAACTGATCATCTACCATGCTGCCATGACCTGCGTAATAAAAAATGAAAACATCTTCGGGACGTACTTGAGCCGAGATCTCATCCAGTTTCTTCAAAATATTTTCGCGCGAAGCCTCTGCATCATACAGCATGTGCAGCTGAATGTTTTTGAAGAGACCTTTGCCGTCTATCGCTTTGCCAAACGATTCAGCATCGGGCTTGGCATAGTTGAGTGTCATCTTTGGATTTTTATATTGGTTGATACCCACCGCCAGTATATGACACACCGAGCTTTTGTCAGAACTCTCAGAAAAAATCTCTGCTGATACAGGATCCGACTCTACTTTATCTCCATTGCTTGCAGAGGCCGTGAACGTGTTCGTGCCACCCACTAAGCTCACCACCTGCCTCGCAGTCTCAGACTGTCCCTTGCCTTTTGGAAATTTAAAATCCGTAATCGCTATTCGTTTACCATTATGAAACAATTTAAAATTCCCCACACCAGCACCAGCGTCCGTAACTTTTACAAATACCTCCACCTTGGCGGGATCAACTGATGGCAGGGTTGCAATTTTAATAATTGGCGGCGGTGATCCTTTTAATTTTTGATTAATGCCTTGCGGTTTATCTCCTCCACGGTTTTGAAAAATCTTTGGCAGTAAATCAGGGCGATAAAACTCTTCGAAGAATTGATCGGCGCTGTACGTTTTCATTCCATTTACAAAATGAATAAACTGTCGCGCTTCTTGTGTGCCATTGAAATACCCTTCCGGATTTTTGACCATCCACTCTTTTTCACCGAAATGGATATGTTCAAAAAACTCTTTTCCCGAATTCAAATCCCAAAACTTGGTGGCCCCATCCAGACTATGGCTGATAAGCATTTTATTGTCGGGACTGAAAAGCAAAGATGTAATTTCTGCTTTGTGACCTTCAAAAGTTTTGATGGTCTTTGCCGAAGTTATATCCCACACACGGATTTGTCTGTCAGCACCTGCAGAAAAAATATTTTTCCCGTCCTGACTGAAAATCGCAACGTGCACAGCACCGCGGTGGCCCGAGAATTTTTGTTCCATTAATCCCGAGCCTATGTTCCACAATCGAATGCTTCCATCCCAACTCGCCGAAAGCAGTTTTTGGCCATCAGCAGTGAGGCGCATCGAAGAGATTACATCACTGTGTCCTACAAAATCACGAACGGCAGTTTTGGTATCGAGCTCCCACATTTTTAATTCCTTGCCTTGACCTGTGAATACATACAAATCGTTTGGGCTCCACAAAAGATTAAAAGCAGAGTTGTTTTCAAAATCGAAATAGTTGACAGATTTTCCTGTAGCTAAGTCCCAAGTAATCAGACGAGCGTCCCAACTGGACGCGGCTACTTTTGTTTCATCGGAATTGAAATGGATGTCGAGCACCGGCTCGCGATGTGCTTTAATTGTGCGGATGGTGTCACCTTTTAATACGTCCCACAAAATAATTTTACCATCACCGCCACCGGTCACCAGTCGCTTGCCGTCTTTCGATAAATCATAACACAACACAGCTTTGGAGTGACCTGCAAATTCCATCAGGCCTTTGCCCGAGGCGATGTCCCACTGCTTTACTTTCGACCCAAATTTTCCTTTGATCAGCGTTTTACCATCGGGTGTAATCAGCAAATTATTTTTGAACCGCACATACTTGGCAATTTGCATGTCCCAAATGAAATTCGGGTCGTAGGTGATTCCACCTTTGTCGCGAAGGTTTAAAAATCCGGTAAGCGTTTGAATAATCTTTTGCTTGGCCAAATCCCAAATCATGGCCGTATTGTTATCGCAGGTGATAATCAGCTGTTGTCCATTATTAGAAAAGATAGTCTTATTGATGTCTTGCTCAACTCCGGGATTGAATTTGAGCAATTCCTTTCCAGACTCATTATCCCATACTGTAATTTCTTTCTTAGTAGCCATCGCTATTTTTTTATTGTCGCTACTCACAGCAATCGAAGACGGATCGCCAACTTCATCAGCATATTGTTTTACCAATTTTCCCGAAGCGAGATCATATTTTTTTGCAGACCCATTATGCGAAACCATAAAAAGGCTCTTGCTGTCGGGCGAGAAAGTCACGTATGTAGAGCAGCCTCCACATGAGCCCGAACCATATTCAAACGAGTATGCTTTCTGCCAATCACCGCTTCGGTAAACCTGCACTGCACGATTATCTTCACCAAACGCAACCCATTTCGAGTCGGGGCTGATGGCTACGTCCACGCCGTTGCGATTCGACTCGGAATTAACCTCAATCTCAACAACTTTCTTTTTACTATTGAAATCATAGACATGAACGTTGTAGCGTAAAGCGGCTGTCACAAAGAATTTCATATCAGGGCTTATGGCTACGTGCGTGATTCGTTCTTTCACGGGATTGGTTGAGAAGACTTCTTTGCCTGTCTCCACCTCCCAAAGTTTTACCGTTTCGTCGTTGCTGCCGGTAAGTAAATACTTTCCATCACGACTGATGTCAAGGGTTGTCACCGAAAAATCATGACCCAAAAAACTTCGGACTTCACGACCTGTACTCAGTTCCCACAACTTTGCCGACTTGTCGCGGCTGCCGGTAACCACATAATTGCTGTCACGGCTGGCCGCCACTGTTACAACTGCCAGCTCGTGGCCACGTTGGATTACCGTTTCAATTTCTTGTGCCTTGACAAAAAATGAAATGAGTACTGAGGAGAGTGTGAAATAGTTTTTCATGGAGCAAGCTATTTCTTTAGCAATCAAAAATACTTTGCCATTTAGAATTCGTACGGTTTGTTTTAGTAATCGGAGCTTACGTTGAGTTACGCTTTCACTTCTTCCGGCTCTTGAGTCTCTGGCTCGATTGGTACTTCTTCCCAGTTTTGAGGCTCGGTATTATGTAAATACTGTAATATCTTCTGTTCTACCTGTTTCAGCTTCAGGCCACGAATGAATTTACCATTGCGTGCCAAAATCAGCCTGCCACTCTCTTCCGAAATAGCCATGATTAAAGTATCGGTGGTTTCGCTCATGCCAATAGCTGACCGGTGACGCAACCCAAAGTGCGGTGGCAAATGATCGTTTTCACTTACCGGTAAGACACAGCGCGCGGCCTGAATTCGTCCTTTATAAATGATAACTGCCCCATCATGAAGCGGACTGAGTTTATTAAAAATAGAAATGAGCAATCGCTTATTCACTTCTGCATCCAGCGGGTCGCCAGTTTCACAATAAAATTTCAACTCCATATCGCGAGAAAAAACAATAAGCGCCCCGGTACGTGTTGCCTTCATTGCTTTGACTGCTTCAATCAATTGGTGTACATCAAAATCATCGTGAAAGCCGTGACGCCAGTTTTGAAAGGTTTTGAAAATATTATCACGGTTGATCTCTGCACTACGACCGATAACCAACAAAAATTTGCGAATCTCCGGTTGGAACAGGATAATCATGGCCAGCACGCCTACACCCATGAATTGCCCAAGGATACTCGCCAGTAATTCCATTTGAGCGGCACGCACAACCAGGTAAACCAGATACAGAGAAAGGATGCCTAAAAATATATTTACGGCAATACTTCCCCGAATAAGTTTGTAAACCTGATAAAGTAAAATAGCAACCAACCCGATGTCGATCAAATCAACCCAACTGACCTCCAGAAAACCGATGCTAAAGAGAAAAATCATCCCTCAAAGATACTAAGATTAAAAAATGTATTCGACTCCCAAAATGGATCATTTCTCAACCGATAACCTGATTAATAGCGGAGATTTGTGTGTCAATTTTTCCCGTAAGGGTTTTTACTTTTTCAATTTTATCAGGCGGATAACGGTCGGGCTCACGGGTCATCAGATTAACCAATCCCATCACCCGGCAAAGCGGACCTCTGAGTAAATGAGCATTGATAAAAGCGTATTCGGAAAGCGCTTCATATCTTTTTTCAGATTCCTTAGTGCGGTCTTCCACTATCGATTCGAGGTTGTCGTTGATTGCCCGTGTTTCTTCTTGCCGCAAGGCGAGTTCCTGATTTTGAAGATGCAGCGTGTGGGCAATTTTTTGCAACTGCAAATGTCGTTGTGCAACCTTATCGCGGTAATATAAAAGTTTGGTCTTCAAAAAAATACCAAACGAAATCATGATGCCAGCCACCACAATGTAGTCGATTGTTTTTTGCAGGGAATTGATTTTGTGCGGCTCGTAGTAGGACGACATTCCAAGTGATTGTGGAAACTGAAAATATACAAACAACGCGCACGCCAATGTTACCAGCGTAATCCACCGGACGATACCACTTGAAACGATTACAATAAACGTGATGTAGACACAAAGAAAACTAGGCACCGTGCCTGCAAAGCCTCCGAAATTAACCCAGAAGTAGGTGAATCCGCTCATAGCTATTACATGAACAAGAAAAACAATGCCTTGCAGATTTTCCTTTTTCTGAATCAGCCAAAGTAAAAAGAACAGCACCACAGCAATTAAAAAATTAATAATCACAAGTGGAAGAATTACTACCGGCACAAAACCAGATAAACTCTGATATAACTGATAGACAACTCCGATGGTCAGTCCGTGTCTTAGTATGTCTTTTTCAATATCTTTTTTCATCGCCTGATCTTTGACCGGTCGAGATGCTGATTCTCTTCCAGAGTTTGCGTGATATCTTTCAATACCTGGCTGAGCTCTTGTTGCGAGATATGCATCATCGTTTCGAGTTGTCCGCTCGTTGGCAGCTCTTGTACAGCCTTGCTTAGTTCCAAAACCGGTTCCTGCAATACCTGCGTATTGATTCTAATAAATGCCTCAATCGAATTTTGCTGTTTTTCGAGTGTGGCTTCTCTCAGCTTCACTTCATTTTCAAGGTGGTCTTGCGCACTTTGCAAAGCTTTGCCCTGCTGCACAAGCTCCATATTCAATGCTTTGGCCTCAATCACCTTTTTCTGAAGCTCATCATTCAGTTGAAAGTACTTTGAAGTCTCTCGTCCGATTATTTCCTTCATAAAAAAGGAAGACACCGCCAGCAGAAACAGGATAAACAGAAAATTAATAGGGCTGGTACTCGATTCTAAAAAAAAACTTTTGATTTCTTCTCCCGGATTATAAGTAGCGAATGTGGTGACCAGCAATACCAACGACAGAAAGCTGATCAAAGCGACCATTGGTTTTCCGGAATACAACAAAATAATCACCATGAAGCCAGTGTAGTAGCTAAACAGTGAAATTCCGTGAATGCCACCTTGCTCGATGTAATTGAACCCCAACAAAAGGATATAGGCAATTCCAAATCCGGGATGCACCGATTTGATCTCGGTCTTTTTCAAACCGAAAACCAACAGCACGATAAACACCATCAGAATGGCTATATCAATCAGGACTTCAAACCACGCAATTTGCGCGCGGACAAAATCCTGAACAAGCGCCATCGCCATCCGGCCAATAGCCAGCCAGGCGATCAGCAAAACCACCTGCGACTCAAACGACCGATTACGGCTGGAGATAAAAATAAGATTTGGATTAATTGAATTCTAAATCTATCGATTTTAAAAGAAAAATTTTAGTTGGCGCTGCGAGTGAACGGTATTTGCATTCTGCTTCTATCTTTGCCAACATGTCTGACACCGGAACTCCGTTGATGAAACAATACAACGCCATCAAGGCGAAGTATCCCGGTGCATTACTGCTTTTTCGTGTCGGCGATTTTTACGAAACATTTGGTGAAGATGCAGTCACGGCCAGTAAAATTCTGGACATTGTGCTCACCAAACGTGGCAACGGTTCGGTTTCTGAAACAGCATTAGCAGGTTTTCCGCACCATGCGCTCGACACGTATTTACCCAAACTCGTTCGGGCTGGTCACCGCGTAGCTATTTGCGATCAGCTCGAAGACCCACGCTTTGTAAAAGGAATTGTAAAACGAGGAGTTACGGAATTGGTAACACCCGGAGTTTCGTTCAACGACCATGTGCTCGAAAAAAGGCAAAATAATTTCCTTGCTTCTGTTCATATCAGCAAAAACGGATGGGGAGTTTCATTCCTAGATATAAGCACAGGCGAGTTTTATGCCGCTCAGGGAATGGAGAACTATGTTTTGAAACTGATCCAAAATTTTGCTCCATCCGAAATCATTTACAGTAAAGCTCAACGCGAAAAGCTGGATATCCTTTTTGCCGAAGATCACGCCACATTTGCATTGGATGACTGGGTTTATGCTTTTGACTTTGCACAGGAAAAACTAGTAGGGCAGTTCAAAACTTCAACACTAAAAGGATTTGGTTTCGACGGCATGACCGACGCAATAATTGCAGCAGGCGCTATTCTTCACTACCTCGAAGCGACAGAACACAAGGAGACCAATCACATCGCATCCATTGCGCGCATTGACGAAGACAAATACGTGTGGCTGGATAAGTTCACGATACGTAACCTTGAAATCGTGCACTCTTCCAACGATGGCGGAGTGCCACTCATTCAAATTCTGGATCAAACCATCACGCCCATGGGCTCGCGTAACCTGCGCAAGTGGATGGTGTTGCCTCTAAAAGAGAAACTGGCGATAGAAGAACGCCTGGAAGCCGTAAGTAATTTCTATGAAGCCCATGACCTAAGCGAAAAAATTGAAACTCAATTTCGTCAGATCACTGACCTGGAAAGACTTATTTCAAAAGTAGCCGTGGGCCGCGTAAACCCGCGTGAGTTAATGCAATTAAAAAGATCTCTTCGTGCAATTGGCCCGGTGAAAGAAATGCTTTCGGTTTCTGTTTCACAAGAATTGAAAAAATTAGGAAACCAAATTGACCCTTGTCAGTTTCTTTTGGAAAAAATTGAAAAGGAACTGAACGAAGATGCGCCCATGCTCATTCATCAAGGCGGCATAATCAAAGAAGGCGTTAATCCAGAGCTCGACGAACTTCGGTCGATAGCTTTTGCGGGAAAAGATTATCTGCTTCAAGTACAAAAGCGTGAAGTGGAGCGCACGGGCATCGGTTCATTAAAAATTTCTTACAATAAAGTATTTGGCTATTACCTCGAAGTAAGCAATGCCAACAAAGACAAAGTGCCCAGCGATTGGATACGCAAGCAGACGTTGGTAAATGCCGAGCGGTTTATCACTGAAGAATTAAAAACCTACGAAGAAAAAATTCTTCATGCCGAAGAGAAGCTTTCGGTAATCGAACAAAAACTTTTTCTTGAACTCGTACAATATACCACCGGATATATCGCACAAGTGCAGCAAAACGCCCGAACAATTGCTGAGCTCGATTGTCTTTTGTCTTTTGCTAACATAGCGCGGGCTAATCAATACACACGGCCTGAGATTAGTGACTCTACACGACTTTCTATAAAAGCGGGTCGGCATCCGGTAATCGAAAAGCAATTGCCTGTTGGCGAAAGCTATGTGCCCAACGATATTTTTCTCGATAATGAAACTCAGCAAATATTAATCATCACTGGACCTAATATGGCTGGAAAATCTGCCCTGCTTAGGCAAACGGCTTTGATTGTATTAATGGCTCAGATGGGTTGCTATGTACCTGCAGAGTATGCTTTAATAGGTATCGTTGATAAAGTTTTTACGCGTGTCGGGGCTTCTGATAATTTATCGCGAGGAGAATCGACATTCATGGTAGAGATGACAGAAACGGCAAGCATTCTCAACAATCTGAGCAATCGCAGTTTGATTTTGATGGATGAGATTGGCCGCGGCACCAGCACCTATGATGGCGTTTCAATTGCCTGGAGTATCGTGGAGTACTTGCACAATCACAAGGATTACAAAGCCAAAACGCTTTTTGCTACACACTATCACGAATTGAATCAGCTGGCAGAAGATTTGGTACGCGTGAAAAACTTTAATGTGAGCGTGAAGGAGATAGGCGATAAAATAATATTCATGCGCACGTTGAAAGAAGGTGGCAGCGAGCACAGCTTTGGCATACACGTGGCTCAACTGGCCGGTATGCCCAATAGAATTGTATTGCGCGCCAATGAGATATTACATTTCCTCGAAAAAGAGAAACATAAGAATGAGCCGCAAAAGAAATTTGATTCCTTGCCAAAAGCCAATGCTCAAATCTCGCTCTTCGATGCAGATCCTAAAATGAAAGAAGTCCACGAGATGCTTGGCAAAATTGACATCAACACAATCAGTCCGGTGGAGGCCTTGTTGAAATTAAACGAGATTCTTACACTCTATAAAAAGTAATCCGGCCTTAGTATTCAATGTTTCCGTTGCGCATTGAATTAATTGAACACACCTGGTAAGAAAACTTACCATTCTTTTGAAAACCTTACACAGTGCGCCCGTACTATCATAATCGGAATATATTTGTTTGACCCATCTTTAATCTTTTATGAGCAAATCGGCAGGAGAAGAAAAACTCTTCAAAAACGAACTAGGCGTCTATAACCGGCATAAAGATTTTTTATCAAATGATAATCCTCCCGAAAAGGTGAAGGCTGCCTTGGAAGAGCTGACCAGCAAATACAAATCACTGCTGGAGCAAACGCGATTCCTTACGTGGATCAGCGGGCGACTTGAAAAGAAGTTGCAACGAACAAACCGGGAGCTGCAAGACCGAAACATCCGCTTAGAAAAAACAATTGATGATTTAGTTACTGCCAAGGCAAGCCGAAACGCTTATGCGATTATTTACTTCATCGCGATTATTCTTTTTGTACTTGAAGAATTTTTTATTGAGCCTGTCATCAGCATGTTTGGCAGCGGCTTGGGCTACAGTATTTTGATAAAACTGATTATTGTCCTTCTCTTAAAAGTCTCTGAGGGTTTCATCGAAGAGCGGATCAAAAAGAAACCGAAAGTGGAACCGTTGAATTCTTCACCCAAAACCGCCTTGGGCTTCAACAGAGGCTGACAACCATTAGCTTTCAAATTGAAAAAATCACAGATCATTAGCCAATTTTGCCGTACCTTTGTAAACGCATTATGAATCAAACTCAGACCATAACGCTTTATCAGCCACTCCTGCAAACGATTGCCTACAATCTGGTGCGTTGCAAAGAAGATGCTGAAGACATTGTTCAGGAGACTTTTGTCAAATGGCTTAGTATCGATCAAAAGAGAATCGAGAATACGAAGGCTTATTTGATCAAAGCCGTTACCAACAATTGCCTTACTCACCTCAACTCACTCAAAAAGAAAAAAGAGGAGTACTTCGATTCAATACATTGGTCAGAGCTGTTGGGCAAATCCAAGGAAACGAATTTGGCCAAATTGGATTCTGATATTAATCTTTCTGCTGCTTTCAATGTGCTTCACACAAAACTTGGGCCATTGGAACGTGCGGTGTACCTGTTGAAAGAAGTTTTTGATTTCGATTACGAAGAACTTCAGCAGACACTTAATAAGAAGAAGGAACATTGCCGCCAGTTGTTTTGCCGGGCTCAAAAAAAATTGAGTGAAGAAACCGCGAAGATTCATTGGGAACTGCCCGATGTATCAGGAATGAAGAATAGCTTCCGCAACGCATGCGATTTTGGAAATGCATCGGAATTCATTCAGGAATTAAAAAATGACATCACCAAAGTCCTTCAAAAAAAACGTTAAGAACTCCGTTTAGCGAGTGAACTTTTCAAAATAGCGAACAGTTTCCGTTTAGAAATTGAAAAGAATTTAGAGTTAATCCAATGAGTGCCACTGCAATAGTTCCCGAAGTCCGTAGAAAACCAATTGTGAAACAGGAGATTGCTTTCCTCTTGATTCACCTGACACCTCTGCTGGCTTTATTTACCGGCGCAACTACTTTTGATTGGATCGCTTGTGCATTTCTTTATTTCTTCCGCATGTTTTGGATCACCGGCGGATACCATCGCTACTTTGCACACAAGTCATACAAGACCTCGCGATGGTTTCAATTCGTGATTGCCTTCATGGCGCAGACTTCGGCACAAAAAGGAGCGCTCTGGTGGGCAGCTCACCACCGGCATCATCATCGCTACAGCGATACGCCAGCCGATCCGCATTCAATGAAAATCTATGGCTTCTGGTATTCGCATGTAGGCTGGATTGTAGGCCCGGATTTCAAAGAAACAGATTACAAAACGATTGGCGATTATGCCAAATATCCCGAGCTAGTCTGGCTGAACAAGCACTATTTGGTTGCTCCAACAATTCTTGCATTAGTTGTGATGGCGTTGGGCGGAATTGTAGATGGTGGAAGCATCACTGCCATGTTTTCATCAGTAGGATTTTCGGCATTGTTCATAGGCTTCTTTTTAAGCACCGTGATTACGTATCATGGCACGTTCTCAATTAATTCCATTATGCACAAGTTTGGCAAGCAACGCTACCAAACCGGCGATGAATCTAAAAACAGCATATGGCTGGCATTGCTCACCATGGGCGAAGGCTGGCACAACAACCATCATTACTATGAAGTAGCTTCTCGCCAGGGATTTTTCTGGTGGGAGATCGATATCACGTATTATATTCTCCGAGCCTTTCAGGCCGTAGGACTCATCTGGGATTTGAAAGGCGTGCCGGAGCACATCAAATTCTCTACCGATAAAAAGCACGCGCAGGAATTGAAAAAACAATACGAAGCGCAAAGGCCAAATTCTAAAGTTGTCGAAGAGAATGTCACTTACCAATGAGCCAACTTTCTTAGAAAGTGCCGTCAAGCTTTTCCGTTATTACAAGAAATTAGGCGAGGGCGCCATCGCGCAGCTTTCTGATGAAGAGATTCTAGTCAGGCCAAACGAAGCAAGCAATAGCATTGCATTGATTGTACACCATCTCAGCGGCAATATGCTTTCCCGTTGGACTGATTTTTTAAATTCGGATGGAGAGAAGTCATGGCGCAACCGCGAAGCAGAGTTTGAAGAAATGTATCCCGACAAAAAAGCGATGATGGACGCTTGGGAGAAAGGATGGGCGTGTCTTCTTTCGGCCATTGAAAGTTTGCACCCTGAAGATCTTTCAAAAATCATATACATCCGCAACGAAGGGCAGACAGTTTTGGAGGCAATTCAGAGACAGTTGGCGCATTATCCTCATCATGTCGGCCAGATCTTGTTTCAGGCAAAGGCATTAAAAGGCAACGATTTTAAGTCACTTTCTATCCCAAAAGGAACCTCCGACAGTTTTAATAAAGAGAAATTCAGTCAGGAAAAGGAAAGAAGGCACTTTACTGATCGTTTGTGATTTGGAATTTCAGGGTTGTCCATTAAATTTGCAATCCCTTTGCGAAAGCTCAGGGAAAAAGCGGGAGTAGCTCATCCCGATCGCTTCGGGAGGCAGAGCCGACCGAAGTTGTAAAGAAGAGTAAAAGCGGGAGTAGCTCAGTTGGTAGAGCACGACCTTGCCAAGGTCGGGGTCGCGAGTTCGAGTCTCGTTTCCCGCTCGTTAATGGTTAGAGGTTAATCGTTAATCGTACAAAAGTGTGAGTGTTACCTCACACTTTTTTGTTTACAGTCTATTAACGGATAACGATTTAACTTTTAACTGGCTCCGCCCGGGTGGTGGAATTGGTAGACACGCAGGACTTAAAATCCTGTGGCCAGTAATGGCTGTACGGGTTCAATTCCCGTCCCGGGTACTCATTTCATAGTTAAAGCACTGATGACCAGTGCTTTTTTGTTTTATGGATGGGCCGAGAAACGACAAAATGTATAATGCTTCATAGCTTATCGTTCAAAGTCTTATATTCAGATTTTCAATTTTACCGTGAGTTGATAGCCAACTCGCAACAAATGTTCTATCTGTTAACCCATGTCCCAGTCCCTCACAAAAAATGAAATCACAATCCTCAGTAAAATTACTGGAGCAGGCGGAACCGGAAATGTGATGGAAATTTTGGAATGGCCTGCTTCGCGGTTTGAAGAGGGTTTTGTGCTGGCTAATGATATGCAGAACAATAATCTGGTAAAATTGCTCTACTCCAACTTCAATAAAAACTTGGTCGTTGTCGAAGAGACGCTCGTTGGCCGTAGTGAATACAAGCGAGCCAACCAGAAACAGATTTAAGAATCTCCCTACTTTTATCACAACCACTTTCGTCATGACGGACTTAGATTTCACGCAAGTAGAGCTTCAGCAATTAATTACACATCACATTGGCAACAAACTGAAAGAAGAAAAATATTCACTTTCAAACGAAACAACGGTGGTGAAGGCAGAAACAAAGGACTTCCTGCTGAAGTACTTTCTCAACACGCTCAAGGCAGAGGAGGTATATTCGTTTACGCATCCGGTGCAGTTATATCAAAATGATGTCTTCGCAGCCGCAGAAAGCATATTCAACGATCCTGCCAGTTTTATTGAAGCTTCTCAAAACCTGGCCAAGCTTCTGTACGAGTATTCGGTGCATCCCAAAATAGCAGAAGGCGAACTTAACGTGGCGTTTTTTTCAAATACTGTATTCGATGGCAAGAGCATGGATGCCATTGGCGTTTTTAAATCTGAAAAGAATGTTCCGTTCCTGAAAATGAAAAACCAGAAGTCGCGATTTGTTATCGATCACGACTTTGGTTTTGAAATCGACAGAATCGACAAAGGCTGCGTCATTTTTAAGACTCAGAAGATTGACGGCTATCGGGTCCTGATCATCGACAATGCAAGCAAAGCCGAGGAGGCAAAGTATTGGAAGGATGATTTTCTGAAAGTGAAGCCAATAGCCAACGAGTTTCATCAGACCAATCAATTCTTAAGCATTACGAAAGATTACGTAACCAAAAAATTCTCTGAAGAGTTTGACGCCAGCAAGACCGACAAAATTGACTTACTCAACCGCTCTGTAGATTATTTCAAAACCCATGACAGTTTCGACAAAAAAGAATTTGAGAAAGAAGTGCTGCAAGACAACGGGATCATAAAATCGTTTCGGAATTTTGACCAGAACTACCGCTCTACAAATAATATTGAGTTGGAAGACGCTTTTGACATTTCTCACCACGCGGTGAAGAAACAGGCACGGGTCTTTAAAAGTGTGCTGAAGCTGGATAAGAATTTTCACATCTACATTCATGGGAATCGCGAGCTGATTGAGCAAGGTATGGACAAAGACGGCAGAAAATTTTATAAGATTTACTTTGAGAAGGAAACATAAGCCGTAACGCTCTACCATAATCCACTGCGAAGGCCGGATCCGCAGGATTTTTCCTCATTCGTAATGTAACCATCTCAAAGAAGTGGAGTAATTACTTCAAATCCCACACTTATGAGCACACTCCACCGCACCCTGTTTGTTGTTTTGATCTTGGCGTTAGCCTCCACAACTGCTTTTTCGCAAGATTCCACCCGGCAAAAAGCTGACAAAAAAGATCAGCCCGAAGAAACAAAAGAGGGTGGGTTGCGGAAAATAGGAGGTCGTCAGCATAGGAATTTCGACATCAACATTGATGAGAAGGCGCTCAAAGCCAATATTGAAGGAGCTATTGAGAATGCCATGAGGTCTGTGGACATGGCACTGGATAAGTTGGAAATCAATATAGAGCCCATCGAAATCGACTTGAGAAGTCTGAATAAGGACATCGAGCCCATCTTAATCAATATCCCAAACATAAACATCGACATTGAACCAATTGAGGTTGATCTGCGCCATCTTGACATCGATATGGATCATCATGACATCGATCGCGATGAAGATGAAGACCACGATGATGATAACGATAACGACCGCAATCATCATGACAAAGTCTTTCGCACTGATGAACCAAACTCATCTGCTGATACGGATAAAGTGAAAGACAAAGTGAAAAATAAGTCCCATAAAAACGAGAAGTCGGATAAGGACAAATCTGATAAGGATGAAAAAGAGAAATCGAAAGGACTGAAGAAACTCAATTGAGCGCTTAACCGCATTGTGAATCTGATTTTACTAACCTCAGTGTCTAAAGACTTTAGCTGGGATTTATAGATTGAGTTAAGCCTTTCTGAATATTCAGTTTGCGATTCCTTGTACCTAAGAATTGCCTTTCTATCTTGGACAGTCATTAGACCTTAGTCCGAGACTTGAATAACTCCAACCAATATGATCTTATCGCCATCGGCGGTGGAGCAGCCGGATTTTTCGGCGCCATCATTGCCGCTGAGAACAATCCGGACTTACGAATACTCATCCTCGAAAAAACAACCAAGCTTCTTTCCAAAGTAAAAGTTTCAGGAGGAGGGCGCTGCAATGTTACGCATCACAATTTTGAGCCAACCCCATTTTCAAAGCACTATCCAAGAGGTCAAAAGGAACTCAAATCATTATTAAGAGTATTTGGTTCAAAAGAAACAGTTTCATGGTTTGAAAATCGCGGTGTAAAACTTAAAGCCGAAGCAGACGGCCGGATGTTTCCTGTCACCAATAGCTCACAAACTATCATTGACTACTTTTTAGGCACCGCCAAAAACCTTAACATCGAAATACAGACAAGTACAGAAGTCCGCTCAATTCAAAAGTCAGGAGAGTTTTTAACTATCGATTGTGATGAACAAAAATTCATTTGCAAGAATATTCTGATGGCATCTGGCGGCTACAATAATGAAGCATCTTATCAATGGATTAAAGAACTCGGGCATTCGGTTGTAAATCCTATCCCTTCACTCTTTACCTTCAATGATTCCGAAAAGAAATTTACCGATCTCATGGGCTTATCGGTTCCGGCTGCAGAAGTAAAAATTGCCGGAACGAAATTTTCAGAAACCGGCCCTTTGCTTATTACCCATTGGGGACTTAGTGGGCCTGCGGTAATCAAACTCTCTGCTTGGGCAGCAGCTTATCTTCATCAGCTGCACTATGTATTTACGGCGTTGGTAAACTGGGCCAACGAGTCGGAAGAGAATGTGCGCCTGAAATTTCAGGACATGAGAACTTCTCATGGAAAACAAAAGGTAGCCGGCAATCCGCTTTATATTTTACCGCAGCGCCTGTGGACTCGACTATGTGATCTCTCTGCTATTCCCGACAATAAAGTATGGGCCGAACTCCCTCAAAAAAACGCCAACAAGCTTTTAGAGTTTTTGATCAGGTGCCCGTTTCAGATCAAAGGAAAAACTACGTTCAAAGAGGAATTTGTGACGTGCGGGGGTATCGATTTAAAAGAAGTGGACCTCGAAACAATGGAAAGCAAAATAGTCCCTCGGCTTTACTTTGCAGGTGAGGTTTTGAACATTGATGGCGAAACAGGTGGTTTTAACTTTCAGTCGGCCTGGACAACTGGATATATAGCCGGAAAGGCAGCGGCAACAAAAAAGCCTCTGTAAAAGAGGCTTGAAGTGGTGACGGAGGGAATTGAACCCCCGACACAAGGATTTTCAGTCCTTTGCTCTACCAACTGAGCTACGTCACCTTTTTTGACCTTGCTCTACCTCCCGAAACCTCGGGATGAGCTACGTCACCTTGAAAACCAACCGCTTTTCCTGAAAGCGGGACGCAAAAGTAAAATAATTACAACAAATAGAAAATTTTTCTCCCAACACTCAGCAATAGTCTTCCCAATGCCCTGCCTGAAAATTGCCAGCGAATTCCTACTTTTGAACATGGCTATTCTTCAGCAGATTCTGTTTATCCTCACCCTTGGCATTGCTGGTTACTTCATCCGCCAACGTGTATTACGCATCCGTAACAACATCCGTTTAGGGAAAAATAAAGAGATTAACGACCACAAAAACGAACGGCTTTCAAACATGCTTTTGGTAGCCTTCGGTCAAAAGAAAATGTTCAAGCGGATAGTGCCGGCATCACTGCATTTCCTGATTTACATTGGCTTTCTGGTTATCAATCTTGAGGTGCTTGAATTTGTCATCGATGGCATCTTTGGCACTCACCGAATTTTCGCTCCCTACCTCGGCAGTTTTTATCACTTATTGATGAATGTCTTCGAGTTTTTGGCAATTGGCGTACTGATCGCCTGTTTGTCTTTTCTTATTCGAAGAAATGTCCTCAAAGTAGCACGCTTCCGGTCGACTGAGATGACTGCGTGGCCCCGACTAGATGCTAACCTTATCTTAATCACAGAAATTATTCTGATGTGCGCCATTCTTACAATGAACGCGAGTGACCAAATTCTTCAGACCCAAAGCGAGCACTATATCAAAACCGGTTCGTTATTTTTCAGTTCGTTTCTAGCACCAGCACTCCAGGGTATTGGTACACCAACATTGATAATCATTGAGCGCTTCTGCTGGTGGTTTCACATTATCGGCATTTTGGGGTTTACCATTTACATCACATACTCAAAGCATCTTCATATTTTCATGGCCTTCCCCAATACCTATTATTCCAAATTGGAGGCCAAAGGTCACATCAACAACATGCCGGTAGTTACCAACGAGGTAAAATCCATGCTTGGCCTTGCGCCTGCACCTACTGCAGCCGCAGAACCCGGAAGGTTTGGTGCCAAAGACATCAATGATTTAAGCTGGAATAATTTGATGGCTGCATATTCCTGTACCGAATGTGGCCGCTGCACCAGCGAATGCCCCGCTAATCTTACCGGCAAAAAACTTTCACCGCGCAAGATTATGATGGACACCCGCGACCGCATGGAGGAAGTAGGCAAAAGCCTTCAGGCAGGTGGCAAGGGATTTGAAGATGGAAAATCACTGTTGAACGATTACATCACCAAAGAGGAAATCAATGCCTGCACCAGTTGCAATGCCTGTGTTGAAGCTTGCCCGGTATTGATCAATCCGCTTGAAATTATTTTAGAGCTCCGAAGATATGTGGCCATGGAGGAAAGTGGCTCGCCTGCGCAGTGGAATTCAATGTTTCAAAATATTGAGACTAGTTTCGCGCCCTGGAAATTTGCACCAAGCGATCGTTTTAACTGGGCTAAAGACTAAACAAGAATTATGAACGCACCGACAATGGCCGAAATGGCTGCAAAAGGAGAAAGCCCGGAAGTTTTATTTTGGGTAGGCTGTGCCGGATCGTTTGACGACCGCGCAAAGCGTGTCACCAAAGCCTTTGTTAAAATCTTAAATGCGACTCAAACCAAATTTGCCGTACTCGGCACCGAAGAAACCTGTACAGGCGATCCTGCCCGCAGAGCAGGCAACGAATTTCTTTTCCAGATGCAGGCCATGAACAATATTCAGGTGTTAAATAATTACAACATCAAGAAAATTGTCACCGCTTGCCCACATTGTTTCAACACATTAAAAAACGAATACCCCGAACTGGGTGGAAATTATGAAGTCATTCATCACTCTACCTTTTTACAGCAATTAATCAGCGAAGGAAAAATAAAAATAGAAGGCGGATCGTTCAAAGGAAAAAAAATCACCTACCACGATTCATGTTATCTCGGCCGAGCCAACAATATTTATGAAGCTCCTCGTAGTGTGTTGCAAGCACTTGATGCCGACTTGGTGGAAATGAAACGATGCCGGACTACCGGTCTTTGCTGTGGAGCTGGTGGAGCGCAAATGTTCAAGGAGCCTGAAAAAGGGAAAAGCGACATCAACATATCCCGTTCTGAAGAAGCTCTAGCAACCGGTGCACCAACAATAGCCGTTGCCTGTCCGTTTTGTATGACAATGATGACCGATGGTGTAAAAAACAAGGAGAAAGAAAATGAAGTGAAAGTGAAAGACCTTGCAGAGCTAATTGCCGAAGCTCTTTAAAAATTGAATTTTAAATTGGCGGATTTCGTTTAGAAGTATGCTTCATTCGGAATTATCGAGTCTATAAAATATTATCTGATGTACGTTCCATTTAATGAATTGCCGGGTTACTCTCGCGTTTGGATTTACCAGTCTGATCGCCGGTTTTCTCCGAATGAGGAAATTACTATTTCCGAGGAACTGAATGATTTCTGTACCAAATGGGTGGCCCATGGAAACCCTCTTAAAGCATCTTTCCGAATAGAATTTAATCATTTTATCATTCTGGCAGTAGATGAAACCGCGGCTGGTGCAAGCGGCTGTTCTATTGACGGATCAGTGCGGACGTTAAAAGGAATCGGGGCTGAATTGGGTATTGAATTATTTGATAGAACCAAAATCGCCTTTTTCACCGAAGGAAGAATTAACATTCACCCTATTAAAGACATAAATGCCTTGTTTCAATCTGGCACTCTTTTGGCCTCCACAATAACTTTCAATAACCTGGTAGCCGACAAAAGCAATTTTGATACCCAGTGGAAAACGCCCGTAGAAAAAACCTGGTTAGCAAAATATTTGCCTAAAAATGCGTTATCTGCATAACACGTTTATTTGTAATTTTACTCCACTTGCGAAATTACATTTTCATGCCATCGACTAAGCTCAGGTTTCTACTTTTTGCCACAGCCATTATAGTGGCATCTTGCAGTCCCGAAAAAAAGGCTCAGCAAGCATTCAAATATGCCAAATACCAAAAGGTAATTTCCTATTACAAAGGTGTTTTGGCACGACAACCCAACAATCCCAAAGCGAATTATTTCGTCGCTGAATCATACCGACTTTCTAACCGGATAAAGGATGCAGAACCTTTCTATGCCAAAGCCAAAGGACGTGGTGCAAAAAAGGATTCAGTAGGCTTATACTATGCCAAGGCACTGCAAGCCAACGGCAAATACGAGGAAGCCAAAAAAGAATTGGATAACCTTGCAGCAAGTACGGAAGACGAAAAACTTAAAGATAGGGTAGGAAAAGAGCTCAAGGGTCTGGATTATCTGACAAATCTGACAAGCAAAAAGGACTATTACCGTGTAAAAAATCTTGATGCACTCAATACGCCATTTGCAGAATATGCTCCCGCTTATTCCAACAGTGAATTGTATTTTGCCTCATCCCGCACCAACGCCAGAATTTATGAGGCCTCGGGCACGCCTTTTACAGACCTGTATCAAGTCGATACAAAAGGCGCTAATGTTGACATTGCTACTTTAAAAACCCTGCCTTCAAATATCAACCTTCAGAATGTAAATACAGGTTGCATCACTTTCACACCCGATGGCAAACTGATGATTTTTGCCCGCGGCAATTCAGGGAAGCGCAAAGGTGGAAGTGACGTTGATCTTTTTCTTTCGCGATTCCGCAACGGGCAGTGGTCAGACCCGGTTCCAATCAATGTCAATCAGCCCAACTCGTGGGAATCAACACCGGCCTTGAGCCCGGACGGACGAACCCTTTATTTTTCTTCAAACAGAAAAGGAGGCTACGGTGGTCTCGATTTATACTCGGCACAAATGGACAGTCGCGGACGTTTTGGTAAAGTGAAAAACCTCGGACCCGATATCAACACTGGAGGTGATGAGTTGTTTCCTTACGTGGCCGAGAACAGTAAGCTTTACTTTTCTTCTGACGGTCACCCCGGTTACGGCATGCTGGATCTGTTTGTAGTGAACCGCGCCAACGGAAAAAATGTGATAGAGAACCTGGGGCCTACAATGAATTCTACAGGCGATGATTTTGGTATGTTTTTATTCAAACCAGATCGCGGGTTCTTTACTTCAAATCGCGAAAACGGAAAAGGTGATGATGATATTTACACTTTCGTGAATGACGACCCCAATTTGCGAGTTGTCAACTATTATTTGCAAGGGGTAACTTACGCTTTGCGAAAAGACAGTACACGTGAAATTTTACCAGATACCAAAATTTCCTTGCTTGGTAGCGATGGTGACGTGATGCAAGACTTTACCACCGGAAATGATGGAAAGTTTTTGTTCCGTGTTTACGCTGATGAAGACTACTTTTTGCTTGGAGAGCGCGATGGTTATTTGGTGAAGCGCCAAACGTATACAACCCATGGTAAATCGGTGCCTTTGGAGTCACTGAAGGAATTAGTCACCAACATCACACTCGACACGGTGCTTATCCTCGACAAGAAAGCAAAAAACCTCACGTTTGTTCTTAAGAACATTTACTTTGCTTACAACAAAGCAGACATCAATCCCGAAGCAGCACATGAGCTTGACAAGTTGGTGCAGTTACTTAACGACAATCCCGAGATAAAAATTGAAATGGGTTCGCACACCGATAGTGTCGCCTCTGATGCTTATAATATTGAGCTTTCACAGCGCAGAGCCGAAAGCACAGTAAATTATTTGATCCGAAAGGGAATTGAACCAAAGCGCCTCGAAGCAAAAGGATATGGAGAAAGTGTGCCAATCGCAAGAAACACAAATCCCGACGGGACTGATAACCCGATAGGCAGGCAGAAAAACAGACGTACCGAATTTAGAATCTTGGAAATCGGGCCTGCAGTAAAAAAGACCGAAGAGTTTGATGAAGACAAGTACTTCAAAGACAAGGATAAGGACAAAGACGATAATTAGTCCTTGATTTTATCATCAATGAGTTAACCTTCAGTTAACTATTTTTTAAAGCCGGAATTTTTAAGGGATAACTTTTCTCGCAAGTGAAATCACTTGTATTTTGAAAGGCACTTTAGGCTACCTCAGGCTGTCAGTTGCAAACCCTGAGATGTTTTGCTTTGTCGCAGCGCCTTGCGGATCTGTTTCAAAGCTTCCTTTTTAAAGTTCTTGTAATCCACGTGAGCAGGCTGCTGCAGAATCTCCCTGATGTACAACAGGACATTCTCCATTTGTACCTGATCCATGGTATCCAAACTTTGAAGGATAGCCAGTTTAGGTGAATTTTTCATTTTTCGTAGTGGTTATACAAATAACGGAAAACAATTAGCTGTGGTTCAAGGGCTAACTGTGCAATTCACACAAAAACAACAGGGAGGTAATGTTTCTTTCATTAGTCAATAATTTGGTGAGGGCAGGGTATAAAAGCATAGATAACGGTTGAGTGCTCTTACCGTCACATAATAAGCAACTTACAGTTTAAGGGGATAAAAAAAGCCCCATTTTGGGGCTTTGAGGCATTTCAGCTCATTTTGCTAACTATGCTCCTGAAGTCCTTGAGCATAGTGGAGAATGTTTTTGATGACAGCATCAGAAGGATTCAATTGAATTTCATCCATTTGCTTTTTCATTGCCACCATTTCCTTATACTGGCGTTGCAATTCGCTGTCGCATAGCAGGGCCTTATCAATCTCCTTTGTCTCCTCTTCCGAGGTTTCGAGGTAAAGGCGCCTCATCAGATCGTGTTGGGTAAACGTTTTTATCATAGGCATTAATATTTGTAGACATCTTTTTACGCAAATTGATCAGCGCATACCGCATCCTACCCAGCGCAGTATTGATACTCACCTCCGTATGATCTGCAATCTCCTGAAAACTCATTTGTAAATAATGACGCATAATCAACACTTCTTTTTGCTCTTGGGGCAGGTCTTTTATCAACGAGCGCAACCGGCTTTTGGTATCCTGTTGCAGTTGAATTGTTTCAAAAGAATCCTCGGCAAACTCCATCGAGTCAAAAAGGCGGCTACCATCCTCCAAAGTTACTTGTGGGTGGCGTTTGCGACTGCGAAAATGGTCAATGGCAAGGTTATGGGCTATTCGGCTAAGCCAAGGCATAAATTTCCCCTCTTCATTGTAACGGCCGCTTTTAATCACATTTACAGCTTTAATAAATGTGTCTTGCAGCAAATCTTCTGCTACGTAGCGGTCTTTTACAATTAAATAAATGGAGGTATAAACCCTTGATTTGTGCCTATGAAGCAGCATTTCGAAAGCTTCCTCGTTACCGATCTGATAGAGCGAAACCAAATGGCTATCGCTGCACCTGTTGTCAATCATTATGTGTGCGTTTAGGTAACGTAGAAGTATATATCGATCAGGTAGGGGGTTAGTTTTTGATTGTACTGAAATTAAAAGTAGGAATATTTCCTTCAATGCCAAAAAAATTTTAAAAAAATTCTTGCCTACTCTGTCAATCCTTTGCTACTTGAGCCGATTTTTTTACCGTATTGAAACGATGGCTGCAGCGAAAAAAAGAGTAATTAAAAGTCTCGAGAACTTATCTGAAAACTTGCGCGACCTGATGCGCGATCAATATCCCAACGGATATGAAGCTAGTATCACCCGCATTACCAATGCCAAGAAGGAGCCGATTTTTGTGTTTCCGTTGGAAACCGATGATTCTGTTTACCTGGTTAAAGTGCCCGCAACTAAAAACAGTGACGGTGGCTATGATGTAGAGTCAAGCAAACCCCAGGAGTTCGACCCTGCTGCCGATCCGGCGGAAGCAGCAGACAGCTTTAGCGGTAATGAAGATTTTGATGGTGGCGATAGCCAGTTTGAAGGAAGCGGTGATGAAGAAGAAGGCCGTAGTGGTGGCAGCAGAGAAGCCAGCTACGATCCTGATTTCGATAATTAAGCCAACTTTTCCATTGCTTAACTTTACTCGGGCTTAAAAGTGCGTTAGAAACCTCGCCAGTCAGCTCATTCCCAAACTTTTCTTGGGATTTTTTGTTTCAGGCACAGTAGCGTATTTTTGCGCAACTTTTTTCAAAACTCTCAACCCGGATTTTTATGGCAAAATCAGCTAAGAAGAAACAGGCCAAGCCTGCTAAAAAAAGCACTGTTAAGGCAAAGAAGGTAGTCAAAGCAAAAAAGACTGTTAAGGCGAAAAAATCCGCGCCTGCTAAAAAGGCAAAGAAAAAGGTAGTGGCTAAGAAAGTGGCGCCTAAAAAGCAGTTGAAGATTGCTAAAAAGGTAGTTGCCCCCAAGCGTGAAATAAAAGCCGTAGTGCCCACCAAGCCAGCACCATCTCAATTAAACATTTTCCCTATTCTTACCCAGAGACCCATTGCGCATAAGCCGGCAAAATCGGCAATGCCCAACGACAAGACACGCTATAGCGATATGGAACTGAAAGAATTTGAAGTACTCATCAACGGCAAACTCAACAAAGCCCGCGACGAGTTCAAAATCTTGAAAGAAACTCTCAATCGTAATAATGATGAAGGCACAGACTCTACTTCTGGCGGTAACACCAAAGTATTGGAAGACGGAGCTGAAACGGCCGAAAAAGAAAACATGAGTCAACTTGCAGCACGCCAATTGAAGTACATTACAAATTTGGAAAACGCATTAGTCCGGATTAAAAACGGAACTTATGGAATCTGCTCCGTAACCGGAAAGCTGATCTCAAAGGAACGCCTGATTGCCGTACCTCACACTACGCAGTCGATCGAGGCAAAAATGATGAAACAGGATTAATTAGGATTTATTAAATAACCTTTCTTTTGGACTTTTTACAAAACCATATTGAAGCGCTGGTGTTTTGTTCGCCTTCCCCGAGCAAAATAGCAGATTTGAAGGCGTGCCTTTCAGAAATGTTCAATGCCGAAGTACCGGAAGAAGATATTATCGCTGCGCTTCAGCGCGTGGAAGAAAAATTTCAATCCGAAGAATTTTCTTTTCAATTGAATAAGTCAGGTGGAGGGTATCAGTTCCTTACCAAGCCAGCTTACCAAACAAGCATTGGCATTATGCTAAAACAACAATCTAAAAAGAGATTGTCGATTTCAGCAATGGAAACACTTTCCATTATCGCTTACAAACAGCCAATCTCCAAGCCTGAGGTTGAAAATATCCGTGGCGTGAATTGCGATTACGCCATCCAGAAATTGTTAGACAAAGGACTGATCGAAATTCAGGGCAAAGCCGAGACCATTGGAAGGCCAATGCTGTATGGCACAAGCCCTAAGTTCATGGAATACTTTGGAATTAACGACATCAGCGAATTGCCTACTCCCAAAGACTTTAGCAACGAAGTAAACACCATTGGCGAGTCTCCGGAAAATCAATAACACGTAGTATTACTCACAGATTGCGGCTCTGATTGCATCGGAGCCGCAATTTTTTTATCATCAATCATACCGTTACCTTCATTCAACCGAAATAAAATAATTATGGCACGCCCAGGCAGAGCATCAGGAAGCAAAAGAACATCCTTCGGAAAAAGGACGGAAGCTGAAAAATCTTTTCGCACCAAGAAGAAAGCAAGGCCCGGCGCAAGAGAAGACGGACCTTCGGGGGGAAGCCGGTTCTCAAAACCAGCTAAATTTTCTTCTTCAAGATTTGATTCAGGCGAATCAAGAGGCAAAAAGGAAGCACCATTCGGTCGGAAATCTGATGCTGGGAAATCATTTGGAAGTAAGCGGCCAACATCAGGGTTTCGCAGAGATGATAAAAATGAATCGGGCGAAAAGAGATTTTCTAAACCCGGCGGCTCCAGATTCGGAGCAGGTAAACCTTTCAATTCCGACAGGCCTAAACCATTTGTTAGAAAAAGAGAAGGTGATCGTGAATTCCCTTCAGATGAAAAAAGATTCTCAAAGTCGGGTGACTCAAGATTTGGTGCAGCAAAATCCTTCAATTCGGATCGGCCAAAGCCATTTATCAGAAAAGATGATGATCGGGACTCATCGGCAGGCGAAAAACGATTCCCGGGAAGGGACGACAAGAAAACTTTTTCACCAAGGCCTGAACGGCCTCGTTCATCAGATGAAAAAGGGAAATATTCCAAATCTTTCGAAAAAAGAAAACCAGGCGATGATCGTTTCTCCAAATTCAAAAAAGAAGACAGCGAAAAATCACTCGAGAAGAAACCCGATTATTCAAAATTTGAAAGGCCCGAACGAAGAGAGGGAGGGTTTAAGAAATCATTCACTTCAAAAAAATCATTTGCAAAGGCCGAATCCGGCTCTGTACCTGAAGCAAGAAAGGAACAAAAGCAAGAAGATGGATTAATCCGTCTGAACAAATTCATGGCCAACAGTGGCGTGGGTAGCCGGCGCGAAGCCGATGAGTTAATTAAAATGGGATTGGTCACTGTCAACGGTGAAACCATCACTGAAATGGGCCATAAAGTAAAGGCCACAGATGATGTACGCTACGAAGGACGAAAACTTAAAGCAGAACCTTTGGTTTATATTTTATTAAATAAACCTAAAGGGTTTATCACTACCACCGACGACCCCGAAGAACGTAATACGGTAATGGATCTGGTGGCTAATGCTTGCAAAGAACGTATTTACCCAGTTGGTCGGCTTGATAGAAATACAACAGGCTTACTTTTATTTACCAATGATGGCGATCTAGCCGACAAGCTTACACATCCGTCATACAATGCAAAAAAGATATACAAAGTAGAGTTGGACCGCGCTCTTACTAAAAATGACTTTCAAAAAATTCTTGATGGAGTTTATCTCGAAGAAGGCCGTGCACAAGTAGATGATCTTGCAGTTGTTAGTGATAACGACAAGGAGGTAGGAATTGAAATACACATTGGCTGGAATCGAATTGTGCGGAGGATCTTTGAAACACTGGGCTATCAGATAGTGAGACTCGACCGCGTAGTGTATGCGGGGCTCGACAAAAAGGACCTCGGCCGCGGGCAATGGCGGTTTTTAAAGCCGGAAGAAATTATTCAACTAAAACACTTCAAAATCTAATTCAGTCTTTTTGCCTTGAAAATCGAATAAACATCTGATAGGAATTCTCTTTCAGTATGAAAAAATTGCTGATTGGCTGCTGTTTCATTTGACAAACTTTTTTCGAACTTTGAATAGGTCAGTAGGTCAAATACAGTTTGGCTTGATTTAACTTCATTATAAAAATGAACCCCAACCTATGAAAAAACAATACCTCTCTCTCGCTGTTCTCGTTTTGTTTGTAACTCCTTCTCCTGCACAGAGCTTGCTTAACAAACTCAAAAATAAAGCCAATCAGGAAGTAAATAAATTAGAAAACGGAACTGGCTCTTCTTCGCAGAGCCAAGGACAACCCAATAAGAACAATAAACTGAGTGCTAATGTCACACGGACAGTTGTTCTGTCAATGGCGGCTGATGAAGTTTTCGATTATCAGGAAAACTGTATCAGTTTGGGCTCAAACACCAGCGATATCGCTTTTATTGTAGCCAGGAGATCCAGCAACAATTCGGTACAATGTTATTCTTACGTAAACGGATCGAAAACTCCAGTGGCGTGTCCAAGCTCCTCCAACAGCAATAATTGTCAGACTTCTTCTTTGCAATGCAGCTACTCCAAGCTAAGAGAAATTCATCAAAGCTCAGATGAGATCAAGAAATATACTTCCAACCAAACGGAGACTCATGCGATGCAGACTCCGGCGATCACAGACGATCAACTGAAGCAAATGTCGGCCTATATGACACCTGCACAAATGGACGATGTGAAGAAGAAATTAGCTGAGGCATCAAAACAAACTGAAGGCAAAACTCTGACTAGTGTGCTCAGCACAACAATCAATTTCAACGGGAAACAATATGGCCCGTATAAACAGCTTCTTCAGTTTTTTCTCACACCTGACGGAAAAAATTTTTATGCCATTGCATCAACGACTGAAGGACAATACAATGAAAAAGTGAAATACAGTGTGATTACTTCAGCATCAGATAAAACACTTAGTACTTACGCTGTAGCGCCAACATCGATTCTTGCTGCCCCAGACAATTCTGAGTTTGGCATGTACCACACTCCCGATTATAAGACCTATCAAATCTCAACTTCCGGGGGGAAAACACTAAGCATAACAGAAACCAGCTGGTTTCAGGGAGCATGGTATCTTGGTAGTCGTATTGTCTATCAATCACATAATAAAGTTTATGTAGATGGGCAAGTGGTTAAGGCCTTTCCTGAAAATGAAACGCATGATCCTTGCAATCTTTATCTTAGCCTTGACGGAAAAAATATGACAGAAGTTAAAGATCAAAAAATTTATTTCGCTGACGGAGACTATTTTGAGTATCCATTAAAAATAGAGTCCGTCAATTCAGTTGGTCGTCAGTATTTTAAGTGGCTTGCATTGGAAGGTAATCAGCTTGTAGTCTATCAAAAACCACAATAAGCTTGAATAAAAAATATTTTGTAACAGCAGCCTTCGGGCTGCTTTTTGTTTTTACAGTATCTGCCCAGAAGCGAGAAGAAGATTATCGTGCGATTTTCTCAAATGATTACGATCAGGCAATCCTATTCTTACAAAAAGAGAAGTGGATGACAGAATCCATTCAAAAGCATGGGCTAAATTCAAAAGAAGTATTTGCTATTGTTTTTCCGGAATTGATTCGCTACAATTCTATTCAGGATAAAGTCGAAACGTTTGCTCTTGAGACGCTTTACGTTCAGTTTGGAAAGGACTACGCCAATTTTTCTATTGGCCAATTTCAAATCAAGCCATCATTTGCCGAAAATGTCGAGAAAGATTTCATAAACCTATTTGGCCTAAAAGAATTCCATCTTTTGTCAAGTGATACTTTAAAAACTGAAGACAAGCGATCAAGACGAGTGCAGCGGCTGAAAGACAAATCGTGGGCTTTAGATTATCTCTGCATGTATTTCAAGGTGGTGACTGCACGTTATCCTGAACTAAAAAATGAAGCGGAGAGAATAAAATTCTTCGCTTGCGCTTATAACTGTGGATTTCAAAAATCCAAAAAGGAGATTGAAACCTATTTACCCAAGAGATTTTTCCACAAGGGAATTACGGCCACAGTAAAATACTGCTATGCCGATATTGCCTGGTATTATTTTCAGCAGCCTTAATCTATTTCGGAAATAATCCCTTGTCCATTCCCGGCAGCAGGTTCAACGCATTTTTATAATAAATCTTTTTAAGGATTTCGTCGGGTAAGCCAATGCCGTACATTCTCCAAAATGCGTGGTAGCGTTTGTGATAAGGGAAGTATTCGTCTTCAGTCTCAAGCACACGAAAATAAGTCTCGTACTCTTCGGGCACCCAGCTGTCTTTGCCAAATAAAACACGATCCTGGTATTTTGTCAAGAAAATTTTCGCCGCTCGCGGTTGGCGGCCAAGTTCGGCGATGACAGCTCCTATTTCGGTGTATACATTAGGCATTTGATCCAGCAATTGCCCCAGCTTTTTTAAATCACTTCCATACCAGCCCAAGTGCGCATCAATGAATTTTGTCTTTGGGTGCTTTCTAAACATCTTGTGTTGCTCAGCAATGATCGTCTCCCATTTTACAGAATCGGTGTCATGCCTGCGGCCAGGATGAAGTTTCAATTCAAGCCAGCGTTCATTGTTTTTATCGATAGGTTGCCAAAATTGTTTTGGATCGGCTGCGTGAATGAGAACCGGTATTCCCAACTCGCCACATTTGTCCCACACGGCATCAATCCGCGGATCATCAACGTGCACGCGTCTACCTTTGCTGTCTTTGGCAAACATGCCTAAGGTCTTATATATTTTTAAACCTTTTGCTCCTAGTTTTACATCTGTTTCTAATTGTTGAACTGTGCGTGCTGTCCAGTCGGGCTTGTCGATATCGGTAAAACTGATGTTGGTAAAAAGTACAAATCGTTTCGGGAAATTCTTGTTGATGTTTGCCATCGATTTTTCCAGGTGATCGTTACTTCCTCCAAACCCGCGACCGCTAAGATTTACCATCACAGTCATGTTGAGTTTATCCATGTCTTTAATCAGTACACCCAGGTCGCCTGAATTCATATTTCCCTGGTGGTTGTGTATGTCAATGAAAGGGAATTTTGATTTGGTCAGGTGATGCTCCTCAACAACCAAGGATGATGGCGGGTCATATTCCTCAAAATCCATCTTCATGTCAAGCGGCTTATCTTGCGCGGTTGTTGCTACGAAAGCAAAGAATATTAAAGTGACACAGAGTAGTTGTTTCATATTCACAGTATTATCCTCCAATCTACGATTTAGAGCGCAGCGGGTTTGAAAAATATTCTTAAGCGGTTGTTAATTCTTATGAATGCCCTTGAGCCAACTTGATTACCCAAAACTTCTTAACTTGCTTTTCAATTTTTTACAATGAAACATATAGTAATCTTGCTGGTCTTTGCCTCTTTTTGCTCCAATGCACAAACCGATGCTGCTCTGGATGCTGTTAGGAAAAAAATGGATGCCAAGGATTTTGCAGGTGCCAAGATTGATCTCACCAAGATCATTGAGTCAGGAGCTAAAAATAAAAATGCATTCACTTTGCGCGGACGCACACGCATGGCATTAAACGATTACTACGGCGCTATAGGTGACTTTAACTACGCACTGGAAATAGATTCCACACTGGCAGATGCTTTGAATTATCGTGGGGAGTCAAAAATTAATTTAGGGGACGATGACGGCGCTATCGATGACCTTGACAAAGCTATCAAATACAACTCCAAATACGGTGAAGCCTATACCAACCGTGGCTTTGCCAAGTATAACATTGAGGATCTGCAAGGTGCTTACTTTGATTTTTCCAAGGCAATAGAAATTGGTCCGGTGAATGATGATAAATATTTTAATCGTGGTATTGTAAAAGCTGAGCTTGGCGAATATGTCAGCGCCATTGATGACTACTCCAAGGCAATAGAGCTTGACAAAAACGATGCGAATCTTTACAACTATCGGGGTGTAGCGTATTACAACACAAGCAATTTTGATCTCGCCATTGCGGATTACAACGAAGCTATTCGGTTAGATGCTAAAGATCCATTGAAATATGAAAACCGCGCCTTAGCTAAAAGCGCGAAAGAAGATTTAAAGGGCGCACTTGAAGACTACAACAAATCAATTGAATTGAATGGCCAGGACGCCGAAACTTTTAATTTGCGTG
>Ga0206968_10044_pt1 | contig 32230 bp, 29 predicted proteins | sample Alteio_BWOrgHeat_22_FD_153254 | JGI IMG/M metagenome (GOLD analysis project Ga0206968, IMG submission 153254) | Enriched cells from forest soil in Barre Woods Harvard Forest LTER site, Petersham, Massachusetts, United States -... | ecosystem: Environmental > Terrestrial > Soil > Temperate forest >... | reverse complement strand
CTTGCGTTCTCGACGGTGACGAAGTTCCAAGCTGATCCGACCCTGGTGGGGAAGTGGACTCCGCAGGTGCCTCGGAATATGGCGACTTTGCAGATGCGGTTTTCAAAGCAGAGAGTAGGAGTGTTCAGCGTCGATCTCAGGACCAGCGGGCATCAGTTCGATGATTCGGCGAATCAGTTTCGGCTCGCGGGGTACGGGCAGGTGGATTTGTACGGCGAACACTCGTTTGGGGAACGCTGGCGGATTTATCTTCAGGTTCAGAACCTGCTGAACCAGCCGGTCGAGGCGGGACGGACCCCGCTTCTCACGCTTGGTGCTCCAGCTACCCTGACCGGCGGCGTGAGGTTCTCAAAGTAGCTCCTCCTCCCCCATAATTCTGCGCAAGTATCCCAAAAATGAAGTCGGGTCTAGACTTAGACAGCAAGAATTGGATGGTCCTATTTTCCGCGATGATCTGATGATGCAAGCTATTCCGTTAACAAGGTTTAAGGAAAGAAAAGCCCCGATTCTATTCGGGGCCTTTCTTATTGGTTTTAATTATGGCGAATGGGGTGGTAATTGTTCTTTTGGATGTTGTCTAAGAGAAAGCCTCTGACCTGGGGAGGGGGGCTTGACTAAGTTTTCCGCAGTTATGACTCGGCAGCCGCAAACTGGCCTCGAGGCGCGGTTCGAGAGGCCATCTGGTGTTTGCGACGGCGTTTGTCGCCAAGGCGGCCGTAGGTGTTTTCGAGGAGGCGGTGCAATTTGGCAGCGGCTCCGGCAAAGGCGTCGTCGATGTCGGTTGATGCTGCTGAGGCGATGAGGGACTGGTGATGCCTGGGACGGGCTTCGAGGATACACCGCTTGTCTCGGGGACCGTTGATGCCGTTCTTGTTCGCCTCACCGGTCAGGTGAACTTCGACGCGCGTGAGATAGGGGTCAAAACGACGGAGTACGTTGAGGATGTAATCTCCGATGGAATCCGAGAGCTTGGCGTGCATTGAGATCGTGCTGTCGCTGTTGATCTGAACCTGCATGTACTCTCCTTCAAGACTCTGAACTACTGGACCATAAGACGCCAAGGATGCTTATGGAGTGGCCAGAAAAAAGGTTGATTTGCAATGGGACTTTTTTCTGAAACGTGGCAGAAATTGCCAGATTTAGGCAATACATTGCTGAGCTTTTGCTGAGGATGTCGTATTCTCGGGGGCATGCCTATTGTGTGCAGATTCAGTCGGGGAGTTTTGCTCTCCTTTGCGATGTGTTTCGTTCGAGCGGAAGCACAGTCAATGAAGGATGCACTGATCTTTCCTTCGGCAACGGGAGCGCAGACAGAAACGGATGAATATACGCGGTATGAGCTGCTGGCTCCGGAGACGGCGAGCTTCAAGATCTACTACGAACTGACCGCGACGACTGCGGGTGCGAAGTATTTGTATAACCCGATTCGGAAGGGAAGTGTGGCGAGCGACGAGTCAGTTACAGATGCCATGACAGGAAAGCCGCTCGAGTTTCATGTCGTCAACGGAGCGGAGGCGCGGAAAGATCCGCTGATGGTGAAGGCGGATGTGGACACGGACTATATTCGCGTAACGCTGGCGCGCCCAGTGCCGGAGCATGGACAGGGGCGAGTAGTGATTCTAAAGACATATAAAGACGCGAAGAGCTATTACACGGAGGGGCAGATGATTGTGTTCAATCGGCCTCTCGGGGTGAAGCGGAACAAAGTGGTGTTGCCCGCAGGATATGAGGTTGTGGGGCTGACGGTACCGTCGCAGATCCGAACGGAGAAGGATGGGCGGATTGCGATCAGCTTTATGCATGCAGGCAGCGGCGAGGCTCCGCTGGTGTTGAAGGCGGCAAAGGGTGCGCAGGCGGGTGCGGCGGCGATGCCGAAGGAACTGACCTCGGCGAAGAGCTGGGAGGTACCGTTTGCGGGAGAGAGTGAGCGGGCGCGGCTGTCGGAGCGGGCTTATCAGGATCGCGACATTGTTTATTTTTTGCAGCAGCCGGAGACGCATGCGTTCAGCCTGTATCACGACTACACGGAGAAGAGGCCGGGTATTAATGGCTACGCAAATGTCGTGCGGGCGGGAAGTGTGGCGAGTAATCCTTCGGCGTATGTGCTCGACACTGGGGAGAAGCTGAAGTCGGAGGAGATGAGCGGAGCGGAGATGGTGGCTTCAAAGATCAATGCGGGAGAGACAGTGGATCCGAAGGACCGGGTGGTGGTTATTCCCTTCCCAGAGCCGGTGAAGGCAGGCGAGACCTTGCGGCTGCGGATTGCGGAGACTTATACGGCTCCAGTGAGTTATCGGTTGGAGAGTGATGAGCTAGTGTTTGACAGGAGCCTGGGACGGCCGAGAAATGCAGTGGTGTTGCCGAGTGGGTGGTACTGCACGGAGAGTGCGGAACCCGCGACGGTGTCGCAGTTGCCTGATGGGCGCGTAAGGTTGGATTACTGGGATGATCGGCCTGAGGCTACGGATGTGCTGTTGAAGGCGAAGCGAAGGGTGACGCAGTAAGCAAAACTAGTGTTCTTCTTGTTTTGTAGTTATGTAATATGCTACATAGCAATCGATCCGACGATTGCGGCTTCTATCCTCGGAGAACGATGCGACTTTTTCTGCGATCGGTGGGATTGATGAGCGGGCGACGGAGCCTGTGGGTCTTACTTTGCTTGTACACGGGGACGTGGTCGTTGCAGGCGCAGGTCGCAAGAAATGTCGATCTGAAGGGGAAGTCGGCGGACGAGGCAATGAGGTTTGAGGTGGCTTCGATCCGTCTGGACAAGGGAGAATTTCGTACTCCGAGTTTTGCGCTCTCCTCCGATGACTGGTTCCGAGATCCGAATGGGCGGTTTCATGCGGACTTTGCGGTAGTGACGTATGTTGAATTTGCGTACAAGCTTTGGCTCACGGGGGAGCAAAGACGCGTGATGTTGGCCGGCGTGCCGGGATGGGTGAATACGGATCGTTACGCGATTGAGGCGACGGCTCCGCTCAACGCTACGAAAGATGATTACAGGGAGATGATGAAGGCGTTACTGGCCGAACGTTTCGGGCTGAAAATTCATTTTGAAGAGAAAGAGATGCCGGTGCTGGAGATGTTTTTGATCAAGCAGGGAACGCCGGGACCGAAGCTAATTCCGCATGAGAAGGGGCCGGCGTGCGATGCAACTCCGACCCCAGGAGTATTTCCGTGTTATAGCTTTTCTGCGATGCCGAAGGATGGGCACGTACTGTTTGCCTCACGAGGAACTTCTATGGAGCTGATTGGAAAATCTTTGGCAAACCTGGGAGGAGGCACGGGCGAAATTGGACGGCCTGTCATCGATCGCACAGGGCTTACGGGCAGGTGGGACTACACACTGGAGGTTGCGATGCCGTTTGGAGGCAAGACTGCATCTGATACTCCTGCTCCGGAGGGACCGACGCTGCTAGAGGCGATCCAGGAACAGTTGGGAGTTCGGTTGAGACCGGGCAAAGCGGTTCTTTCAGTGCCTGTGATCGACCATATTGATCTGCCCTCCGAGAATTAACTTCATGCAGTAATGCTGTGATGTGAGCGTTGAAGGAGAGTTCTGGATGTTGCGATATCTGTCTGGGCTAGCGATGGTGGGTCTACTAGGAGTTGGGTCTGCGATGACGCAGGAGCCAGCGAAGCAGGTTACGTGGCGTTTTGATGACACGGCATCGCTAGGTGGGAATGCGACCAAGATGCTGGGGCATCCGAAGGTGATTGAGACGACAATGGGGAACGCGATAGCGTTCAATGGTGTGGATGACGGGTTGTTTGCGGCTGTGCATCCGCTGGCCGGCGCGGAGACGTGGACTTGGGAGATGATCTTCAAACCGGATCCCGATGGTGGGGCGGAGCAGAGGATCTTTCATCTGCAGTCGATCGATCCGGCGACGGGGCAAGACGTGCCGCAGGAGCGAATGCTATTTGAGATTCGGATTCGCGATGGGAAATGGTGTCTGGATAGTTTCGCTACTTCGGGTGGGCAGAGCAAGGCGTTGCTGAATTGTGAGAAAAAGTATTCGTTTGGAAAGTGGTATCGGGTGACTACCGTGTATGACGGGAAGATGCTGAGGAATTATGTGGGGGATGAGTTGCAGGGGGAGGGTGAAGTGAAGCTGGTACCGCAGCGGCCGGGGCATTCTTCGGTGGGAGTGCGGATGAATCTTGTGGATTGGTACAAGGGGGCGATCTATGAGACACGGTTTACGCGATCAGCGTTGGGCGTGGCCGAGTTCTTGAAGTTACCGGCCAACAGGGGCAACTACTAGGGTGATCAACGCGGTGTTCAATTCATCCACCAAGCAGTTCAGCAGTGTTTTTCTCTAATTGGTTTTGTTGACGAGTTCCTGGGCGTCGAACCGGCCAAGAAACACCAACATTGCCGCAAGCAAGCAAAATCCGATGATGGTGCCCGCGGTCAAGGCAGCATTTGAGGAGCCGAAGATGGGCATGATTTTGACTCCGTACCAGATGACTCCAATTGCGGAGAGGACAAAGACCTTGGCTCTCGATAGAGGGCAAGCCAGGCTTGCGGCCAAAGGGACGATGAGTAGGACATAGTCATGTGTCAGATGCGTGAAGAACATTAGGCTTGCTACAGCTATTGCCGCTGTTGCTCGCTGTGGAGAGAGTTTGCGGTGTCGTGAAAGATAGAAGGCATATCCGGCGCTGGCTGCCATTGCGAGAACGTAGGCGAGAACTCCGGTTTTGGAAACCGACAAAGCGTTGTCGAGGAAGAGATGGAGAATGCTCATCAGATCGCCCAGACCGGGCGCAACATTGGTGCGGCTGACAAGGAAGGGTTCGATCGCGAGAATGAATAGATTGCCATGCACCAGGAGCCACATCAAGAGAAGACCGAGCAGAGGTGGCAGGAGAGAGATCGCAAGTAACTTATAGCGCCTAGTGAAGAAAAAATAGAAAAAAAGGACTGGGGAAAAGCTGTATTTGAAATAACTTAGGCCAGCTGCGATTCCGCTTCGAAATTGAGTAGTGCAGTAGAAGATGAGGCAGAAGAAGAGGAGTTCCAGCAGGGCTTCGGTTCCCGCTGCGAGGGCAATTCTAAACGGTGTGCTGATAAGAAGAAGCAGGGTGATCAGAAGCGTCCGCGAACGGTCAAGATTGTAGATTTGCCTCAGCATAAGGATAGAGAGCATCGCAAAGAGACAAAGCATCGCCGCCCAAACAGGTCTCGTTGCGAGAAAACTGAATGCGCCGAATGGAAGCAGAAGTATGTAGAGTTCGTGCAGGTAGTTTGGCACCTGCGTCAACATAATGTAATGGTTTGGATCGTTAATGAGCGCCTGATGATAGGGATCAATGTGGTGATAGGTGAGGTTCGTACCGGACCATTGAAAATCCTGAAAACGACCTTCACGAAATACATTGCGCAAGGCTATATAAAACGAGATTGCTGCTGGAGGGATCAATGTGAGATTGATCCAACTCAAGGGGGCCAGCTTAGTTATTTTTCTTTCGATCATTCGATGTGAATTGTTTGAAGTATACCGCCTGGAATATCTCGAGACGAAGCAAGAATGGCGGTCACTGTCTAGCTGATAGCTTTGTCGACAAGGGCCTGGGCTTCGGTCTGAATTTGTTTGAGGTGGTCTTTGTCTTTGAAGGATTCGGCATAGATCTTGTAGACGTCTTCGGTACCGGAGGGGCGGGCCGCGAACCAGCCGTTTTCGGTGGCGACTTTGAGGCCACCGATAGGAGCGTGGTTGCCGGGAGCTTCGGTGAGGATCGCGGTGATGGGTTCGCCAGCTAGTGTTTTTGCGGTGACTTGCTGTGCCGAGAGTTTGCCGAGTTTGGCTTTTTGTTCTTTGGTGGCTGCGGCGTCGATTCGCTCGTAGACTGGGTTGCCATATTTTTTGGTCAGCTCGGAGTAGATTTCGCCTGGGTCTTTGCCAGTGACGGCTGTCATCTCGGCCGCGAGAAGGCCAGGGATGAGACCATCTTTGTCTGTGCTCCAGACTTGTCCGTTGCGACGGAGGAAGCTGGCGCCGGCGGATTCTTCGCCGACGAAGCCTAGAGAGCCGTCGAGGAGTCCGTCGACAAACCACTTGAAGCCGACAGGGACTTCGATCATGGGGCGGTTGAGGCCTTTGGCTACACTGTCGATGATGCTGGAGGAGACGAGGGTTTTGCCGATGCCTACCTTTGCCGACCAGTCGGGCCGATGGGTGAAGAGGTACTCGATGCACACCGCGAGATAGTGATTCGGGTTGAGCAGGCCAGTGGTGCGGGTGACGATGCCGTGGCGATCGTGGTCGGTGTCGGCGGCGAAGGCTACGTCGTATTTTTCTTTGTTCGCTATGAGGGAGGCCATAGCGAAGGGGCTGGAGCAATCCATGCGGATTTTGCCGTCCCAATCGCAGGTCATGAAGCGAAAGGTAGCGTCGGTGTGGGGATTGAGGATTTGTAACGATGGAAGGTACTTCTCCGCGATGCGAGGCCAGTAGTGGACGCCGGCTCCGCCTAGTGGATCAACGGCTAGTTTCAGTGTGGTGTTGCGGAGTGGCGCAAAGTTGATAACGTTGCCGAGGTCGTTGACGTAGGTGGTGATGTAATCGTGGCGATAAGTCCTGTCGGCAGAGAGGGCGCGGGAATATGGGATGCGCTTGATGGCGGGATTGTCGGGACCGGAGGCGATGAGATCGTTGGCGCGGTTTTCGATCCACTTAGTGGCAGTGGTGTCGGCGGGGCCGCCGGAGGGGGGGTTGTATTTGAAGCCGCCGTCTTCGGGTGGGTTGTGGGAGGGGGTGATGACGATGCCATCGCAGCGATGGAGCTTGAGGTTGGCGTTGCGAGTGAGGATGGCGTGCGAGAGGGCCGGCGTCGGGGTGTAACCGAGATGCTCGTCGATGAGGACTTCGATGCTGTTCGCGGCGAGGACTTCGAGGGCGGTGACGAAGGCGGGTTCGGAAAGGGAGTGGGTGTCTTTGGCGAGGAAGAGGGGGCCTAGGGTGTGCTGGGAGACGCGGTATTCGACGATTGCCTGGGTGATAGCAGCGATATGATCGTCGTTGAAGCTGGCGGCGAAGGCCGAGCCACGATGACCGGAGGTTCCGAAGGCTACGCGCTGGGAAGGGATGGCGGGGTCGGGGTGGATTGAGTAGTAGGCAGTGACCAGGCGAGAGACGTCGACGAGGTTTTCGGGCAGGGGTGGTTGGCCGGGAGTGTTGGCGGGTCGGGTTTCGATGTGGTTCATGCCGGATTTGCCTCTTGAATTTGGGTGTAGCCTCTCGGCCACTATATGGGATGCGGGGTTTCTGGTGGAAATGAGTTGGTAGTGAAAAGTTACAAAAAGAATGCTTGTGTTTTTGTTTGGGTTGGCTTAAAAGGGGAGTACTCCCGGATGTCTGTATAAGAACAAAAATCGCAAGGCCAGTTCGACACTGCCGGCGGCGTGTACTGCAGAGATTGGATCGTTGTTGAAGGAAAGGGCTGGCCTGCTCACTCGGTGGGTGTGTCTGGAAGTGGGTGGATGCTCCATCAGGGGGTTGAATGCGCCTGACTTGCCGGAAAACTTTACTTTGTTTGGGGTCTCGCGTTAATGAGGGAGCAGGATTGCCTGCGTTTGCGGTGGAGGCGACGCTGGTGTCTGACGCTCATGTGGATGGAGGGTGTGTGCGACTGGGCCTTTGGGTTCGGCGGCGACGCTGAGCGTTGGAACAGTGACGACTGGGGGAGTCGGGTCGCAGGCAAGCTGACGAACTGCGTTATTTATGATTCCGCAGGGTGCCTGCCCTGTCCTTGAGTGTGTTTTCGCGGCAGTCCAATGCGATTGTTTGCAAACTTCCGCAGGGAACTAAGTTGAAGCATGGCGGATACGGGGTTTAGCGTTCTCGGTGGCTTTGAGGTCGGTGCACGACGACGGGGAATGCGGCGATTGCAGTGGGGAATTTTGTGGATTTCAGCGTGTCGGGTGCGAGTGGAACCGGGGCTGGAGTGTGGATGGCGCTGGTCTGTTTCCGAGTTCGGCGGGATTTTGGATGTTTCTCGGCCTCTGGAGTTTATGCTGGTGAGCGTGTTTATTTTTCGGTTTGAGGCTCTGTGGATGAAGCGTTTTGTGGTTTTGGTGGTGTGTGTGCTGGTTGCGCGTGTGGGGGTAGCGCAGGGCGTGATTGCGGAGCACTCGCCTTCGCGTGCGATGGCGGCGACCGTCATCAAGATGTGGCCGGATGGGTCGGTACTAACGACGGCTCACCCAGGTGTGTGGGCTTATGAAGAGGGCGTACTGCTGGATGGAATGGCGGCGGAGTGGCACTCGACTGCGGATGGCCAGGATTTCAAGTACATCAAGACTGCTGTGGATAAATATGTAACCGACGATGGCACAATCACCGGGTTCAAGGCGAAGGAACATACGCTTGACGATATTGAGATGGGGCGGGCGGTGCTGCTGGTGTATCGGGTAACCCAGCAGGCGAAGTATGCGAAGGCTGCGAAGTTTTTGCATGACCAGTTGGCGCAGCAGCCGAGGACGGCGAGCAGTGGATATTGGCATAAGCAGATATATCCGAACCAGATGTGGCTGGATGGGGCTTATATGGCGGAACCGTTTCGTGCGGCTTATGCGGTGACGTTTCAGGAGTCTCGGGATTTTGACGACATTGCGAAGCAGTTATTGCTGATGGATGAGGACATGCGCGATGCGAAGACCGGGCTGTTGAAACATGGATGGGACGAGTCGAAGCAGATGCCATGGGCGGATAAAACAACAGGGTTGTCGCCTGAGGTATGGGCGCGGGCGATGGGATGGTACGCGGTTGCACTGGTGGATGTGTTGGATTGGTTTCCCAAGGATCATCCGCAGAGAGGAGCGTTAGTTGCTGCATTGAGCCGGACGGATGCTGCAGTCGTAAAGTATCAGGATGAGCAGACGGGGTTATGGTGGCAGGTGATGGATAAGGGTGAGAAGCCTGGAAATTATCTTGAGGCTTCAGCGAGTTGCATGTTCGTTTACTCCCTGGCGAAAGGTGTGCGGATGGGGTATCTGCGCCAGAGTTACGAGGCCAATGCAAAGCGTGGGTGGGAGGGGATTCAGAAGCAGTTTGTCGCCGGCGCGGATGGGTTAGTAGTGCTCAATGGGACGGTGAAGGTGGGTGGTCTGGGTGGAACGCCTTATCGATCTGGGTCGTATGAGTACTACGTTGGAGAGAAGACGCAGGCGAACGATTCGAAGGGGATTGGTGCGTTTCTGTTGGCGGGATCGGAGATGGAGCAGGCTTCGACGGAGGCACTAGGGCAGGGAAAGACCGTACTGGTAGATGCATGGTTCAACTCGCAAACTCGAAAGAATGCGACGGGACAGACGGAGCTGTTTCATTACAAGTGGGACGATGATGCGAATTCGGGATTTGCGTTCTTTGGGCGTGCGTTTCAGCGGTACGGCGTGAACCTTGCTACGGAGAAGACCGCGCCGAATTTAGCTGACTTGAGGAAGGCTCAGATTTATGTGATTGCTTCGCCGGATATTCCAGTGAAGAATCCTGCGCCGCATTACATGGATAAGGCGAGTGGGGATGCGATTCAGGCCTGGGTGAAGGAAGGTGGAGTGCTGATTTTGATGGAGAACGATGTGACGAACTCGGAGTTTTCCCAGTTCAACACGATGAGCGAACGCTTCGGGATTCATTTCAATCCCGTGATTCGGAATAAAGTCGATGGGGATAAGTGGGAGATGGGGACGGTGATGATTCCTGCGGGGACGGGAGTCTTTGAGCATCCCCATAAGGCCTATCTGAAGGAGATTTGTACTATTCGAGTGTCGGGGCCGGCGAAGGCGGTGGTGACTGACCAAGGCGATGTGCTGATGGCGCTGGCGAAGTATGGGAAGGGAACGGTGTTTGCCGTGGTCGATCCGTGGATCTACAACGAGTATGTTGACCGGCGGAATCGGCTGCCTGTGGAGTATGACGGGTTGGCGGCGGCGATCGATCTGGCGGGGTGGGCGGTGCGGCAGGCTAAGTAGCCTCCAGGCCAGCGGCGAGGGATGCGCGGAGGTCTATAGCGAGGGATTTCAGTGTGGCGAGCGTTTCGGAGGTGGGGGACTTGAGGATGCGCTCCATTTTGGAGGCGACTTCAGTGCCTTGCTGGTAGCCGTACATACCGAGGGAGCCAGCTAGTTTGTGGGCGATGTTGAGAGCTTCGAGACGCGTGGGTTCGTCGAGGGTGCCTGAGTTTGCGGCAGAGCCGAATTTGTCGAGGAGATCGAGACGCTCGCGAAGGACCGGGAGATTCTTCTGCCAGAGCTGAATGAGAACTGTGTCGATTTGAGCCTGAGTATCCATGGCGTTTGTACCTGCTGCCTGCCTATTCCGGACCCCGGTATCGCTCGGAGGGTCGACCTGGCCGGGGAAAGCTTTTTTCATCTGGAGGAGCTCAGTCCTTCCAGCCGAGGACCTGAGAGATCTGATCGGCGAGAGTGAGGGGATCGAAGGGTTTGAAGAGGATTCCAGCCAGGCCCAGGCCGGCAAAGCGGCGGGTGTCGGCTCCCTGAACTTTAGCCGTGAGCAACAGGACGGGGATGTGGGAGATGGCGGGGTTTTGTTGCATGGCGCTGAAGGTGGTGGGACCATCGACGCCGGGCATCATGACATCCATGAGGATGGCGTCAGGCCTTTCGGCGGCGGCAACGGAGATACCTTCAGCTCCGGAGCTTGCGGTGAGAATCTGCCAGCCGGCTGTGGCTTCAAGAGAGAGTGCAGCTACTTCCCGGATATCGTCTTCGTCGTCAATGATCAAAACGCGTCGCATGAGCGAATCCATTTTCTCATGCGATGCATGGGATAGGAGGTAACTCGCTAATTTCGGCCCGGTTTAGTCCCGAATCAGGCGGCTGGGCCCGCAGTGACGAGATCGGCAAAACGGGTCTTGATGCGGTGAACCATGGAGATGACAAGTTCTTCGACCTCGTGTGGCTGGACCTTGGCCTTGGTGAGGAACTCGGTGGGCCCAAGGCGAAGTTGAGCCATTTCGGGCTCGGATATCTCACGGCCAGAGTAGACGACCATCGGCAGGGCGCGGAGAGTAGGCTGCTGGCGAAGCCACTCGACGAGGGAAAAACCGTCGCCATCGGGCAGGGTGAGGTCGAGGATGAGCAGATCAGGGGGCCGGGTGATGCACTGACGGATCGCCTGTTGACGCGACGAGACGTGATCGATACGGACAGCGGCATTCTGGAAGCTGGCCGTGAGTACGCTGGCAAGATCGTCATCGTCTTCGACGAGGAGGATATGAGCGGGGCCGTCTCCGTGATGGAGGACCCGGCCGAGTTCGGCGAAGAGAAGGTTTTCGTTGAAGGGCTTCTGCACCCAGCCCTGCGCGTCGCCCGTGAGCTGAGGACGGAGAGTTGAGGAGAGGACGCTGAGAACTACGACCGGGATATTCGCAGTGATGGGATTGTTGCGAAGGCGCTGCAGGGTCTCCCATCCGCTGAGCCCGGGCATATAGAGGTCGAGGAGAATCGCTTCGACATGATGTTCGGCGGCGAGGACAAGTGCCTGCTCGCCGGAGGCAGCTTCGATGACAGTGTAACCCTGGCGGTTGAGGTGCTCCGAGACTACGGTGCGGATGCTGGCGTCGTCATCGCAGACCAGGATTGCGCCTTCGCCACGAGTTGGTACTGAAGTCGTGGGAGCGGAGACGTCGGTCGAGCGGGTGGTGCGGGGAAGCATGACGTAGAGTGTGGTTCCGAGGCCGAGGTTACGCTGTGCCCAGATGGAGCCGCTGTGCTGCTGAACGATGCTGCGACAGATGGCCAGGCCGAGGCCGGTGCCTCCTTTCTGGCGGGCGTCGTTGGGCTCGATCTGCTGGAAGCGATCAAAGATGGTGTCGAGCTTGTCGGTCGGAATACCGCGGCCTTCGTCAACGACCTTGAGAAGGATTGAATCGGAGGTGGCTTCGGTGTAGATACGCACCGTAGAAGCTGCCGGGGAAAACTTGATGGCGTTGGAAAGGAGGTTGGTAAGGACCTGAAGGATGCGGTCGGCGTCGCCATCGAAGAAGAGAGCCTCGGGATAGGCTGCCTGGGCGACTGTAGAGGGCTCTAGAGCTAGATGGACGGAGTTGGCGTCGGCCATCGGGGTCATTGTGTCGATTGCCTGCTGAGCAAGCTCGCGGAGAGAGCAACGTCGGATCTGGAGAGGCGCTCGTCCGGATTCCATACGCTCGAGATCGAGGATGTCGTTGATGAGGCGGATGAGGCGGTCGGTGTTGGTGACGGCGATGCGGAGCAGATTGAGCGCTTTGGCGTCGACGTCTCCGATAATGCCGGAGGAGAGAAGGCCGAGAGCTCCACGAATGCTGGTGAGGGGGGTACGGAGCTCATGGGAGACGGTCGAGATGAACTCGTCCTTTAAGGTATCGAGTTCGGAGCGCTGACTAAGTTGCAGCGTGTGCTGATGGTGCTGTTCCCTGGCTTTGGTTAATTGTTCAGCGAGTTCGCGCGTTGTGCGTTGTCCCCGTAGAAAGGCAATCAGCAAAATGGCCGAGGTCGTGAGCAGAGAGAGATAACCAAGTAGCGGAACAATATGCATTGGATTGCCGGTGACCTATCGTAACTAGTGGTGAACCAATTTGGTAACTATTTGTGGTGACCGATGCAAAATATTTCAATTTTTGTAGCTAATAACTGTTGGTATTGACAGCCGTGAAAAGGACTGTTGATGTCATCAAAGAGGGTTATCCATGATGGCATCGATCTGGCTTTTCGCTTGTCAGCGCCCGGTTAGACGCCAAGATCGCTCCTGCTTTGTTGTGGTTGCAGGAATGAGGACAGCACGCTGAGAATGACAGAAATTTTGCTAAAGCGGCAATAACACAGAAGGGGAGTGCCAGAGGAGGCAATAGGACGGAAGTAACTGGGATGCAACCTTAAGTGCAAATGGCTGTCATTTTTCGCAAAATAACAGCCATTTTTTACACTTTTCAGACAAAAGACGACTAAGCCGAAACGGGAACCTGATCGAGAATAGTGGCCCATTTTTTTCCGGCTCGGGCGGCTTGAGCATTCTTGTGGAAGGCGTAACCGGTGATTAGAGGCAGAGCGAGAGTAGCTTCGGAGTAGACCATCTGCTCATAGGTGAGATCGACCTTGCCCCAGCTGGAGGCTTCCTTGAGGGTGGACCCGGAGAGGGCACCGTCGCGGGCGTCCGCGACGGTGATCTGGATGGCGTACTTGTGCATGGAAGCTTCAACACCGAGGATGTCGGCGGCTACGACGATGTCCTGCGCAAAGTTTTTGGGGACGCCGCCGCCGATCATCAGGAGGCCGGTGGTCGGATTGGCAATCTTGAGCTGGGTGATCTCGTAGAAGTCCTTGGCGGAGTCGATCGAGACCATCTTTTTGCCCTGACGCTCGTGCTGATGGGCGACGAGGCCGAAGCCGGCGGAGCAGTCGGAGAAGGCTGGGCAGAAGATGGGGACGTTCTTCTCGTAGGCGGCGAGGACGATGGAGTCGCGGCCACCGGCTTGTGGGGTTTTGCCGTTGTCGGCCAGGTATTTGCCCATGGCCTGGATGAACTCGCGCGAGGAGTAGGGGCGCGGGTCGAGGGAGTTGGTGATCTGGTGAGTGGTCTCGTCGCAGATGCGGAGCTCTTCCTCATCGATGAAGGTGTCATAGATGCGATCGATCATCAGCTCGCGGAGATCGGCATCACCTGCCCCGTATTTGTACTCGTCGCCGGCGATGTAGTGGTTGAAGCCGAGGGCTTCGAAGAAGTCCTGATCGACGATGTTGGCTCCGGTGGAGACAATGGCGTCAACCATGTTGTTGCGGATGAGGTCGACGAAGATCTTCTGAAGGCCAGCGGAGATCAGCGAGCCTGCGAGGCAAAGGATGACGCCGCAGTCGGTGTCGCGGAGCATCATGTCGTAGATGTTGGCGGCGCGGTAGGTGTCACGCGCGGAGTAGGCCATGTTGCCCATCGCATCGACGATTGCGACTACGTTGTGCTGCTTGATGTCGAGGTGCTGGATGGGGCGCTGGAGGAGTTCTTTTTTAGTTGGCATAGCCCTAACAGAATATCAATGTTTTGAGCTGGATTGGCGCGGGTTTTATGTGAATTTAATAGAGCAAGTCTGCTTTACTTCGTGACGACGCCTGAATGCCTGATGATCCGTCTGACGAGGCTCGGCCGAGCCATGTTTCATAGATTAATGAGTGATTCCGGTCAGGCCATGCGCTGTCTGGGAGGACATTCAACTGCGTCCTTGGAATCGCGGGAACGTTGATGCCCAAGGCGTTGATCCCTGCCTCGCTCTTTTCTGTCCGGAACTCCGTTTCGACATCGGCGTTGGTTTTGATAAACCAGTTGCCAATGTGTGTCTCGGGCATCTGCTGTATCTGTTCGCGGGTCCAGTTCGGAAATCCAATATGATCTTCAATCCAGAGCATGGAAGGCCTGGTGTCCCAACTTGGACGATGACCAGCATCCTGGAACCAGTAGGTTTCAAACAAGCTTTTTTTCGTTCCGGTGATCTCGACGACGCGTTTGGCAAGGTCGTCGAAGAACGGCTGTTGTGTGTTGGGCTTCGTGATGAGGCTGTCCGCGGTACCGTTCATGATGAAAGTTGTCCCTCGCTGCTGATTGAGTGCGTAGATTACCGCTCCACGATCGCCAAGGACCGGAATTAATGCCGTGTAAGATCCTCCCTGACACATCGGTTTGCCGCTGTCCCAATAACCTTTAGGGCCGTCGAGATTTCCGCCGGCTGACAAGACGACCGCGTCGATGCGGGGATCAACGGCGCCGGCCAAAACTCCAATGTAGGTTCCCATCGAGTAGGCCAGAATTGATACACGCTGCGGATCCATTTCGGAGCGTTGCTGTAGATAGCTGATGCCCTGCATCGCTTCGGCTACCATGAAGCCAGTTAAACGCTGAGGAATGCTGGGGATGTCGACGACGAAGTCGTGTGCGCGGGTGTGAGACCTTCGCTCGATGTTGCTTTCGCCCTCGCCTAGAGGATCGTAAGTAAGGACGGCAGCTCCTCCTCGTGCGAAGAGAACTCCTGTGTACGTGGCGTACCAACTATATTTGTCGCCGCCGTGTCCGTTGATGAGGACGTAGGCGGGAATCTTTCCTTTGGGATGTTCGGGTCGGTAAAGGATTGCCGCCACGCGCATTCCGTAGGTCGTCGAGTAGAGGAGTCTCTCGGCGACAACCCCTGACTCCGGAGAAAACCTGCCGAAACTTTGCGGATTGAGAGCAGGGAGTGCTTCGGGGATGTAGAGCGTCTTCCGAATGTCAGTACGCCAGGTCGCCAGTTGCGCTTGAGTAGCTGGCGACCTGGCGTAGCTCTGCGCAACTGCAACGTTTGGTGCGGCGAGGAGCAATAGGAATACGAGACTGGAAATTGCAATCCGACGATTCATGGAAATACTGTCCCCTCATTTAAGCAGGATTGCCGAACCAGCGGTGGATCGTGTCTTCGAGAACGGTCAGGTTTGGGAAGGCGTCGGAGGCCCAAGCGACGAACCCGTCGGGTCTTATGAGTATTGCGGCGAGGCCCTGGTTGACTTTTGCTTTAGCGGAGACATATTTAAGACGCCCGTTCCATCTTCGGCTCAGTGTACTGAGCTCTTCTTTGCCTGCAAGATCGAGCAAGAGCCCTGTTCCATCCTGCAGAAGAGCGCCGACACGCGAACCGTCTTCGAACTCGAGATCGGGCGCGCTGCGGCCGATGAGGGGGTGCTCGCCGGGGAGATCGTAACGCAGCAAAACGCCGGAGATCTTTTCAACGAAGTAGGAGGTCCCGTCTTTTGTGTTGATGAGGTCACGGATGACCCCGGCGATGGCTTGAGAGTGGGGGTTTGGACGCATGATTGAGACCTGAGCGCGCGTCCAGCTGAGAGCCCAGGCTCCCACCGGATGACGTTCTGCGGTGTAGGTATCGAGCAGGTATTCGGGAGCCCATCCTCTGATTGTTGCGGCGAGCTTCCAGCCCAGATTCATGGCATCGCCAAGGCCAGTGTTTAGCCCCTGGCCGCCCAGTGGCGAATGAATGTGTGCGGCATCACCCGCGAGCAGGACTCGATCTTTGCGATACGTTGTCGCCTGACGGGCGCGGTCGGTGTAACTGGTGGCGACGTGCAGCTTCTTGATCGTTACATCGGTGCCGGAGACTCGACGAAGGGTTGCCTGCAGATCTTCGAGGGTAATCTCCTGCGTGCGATCGAACGCGGCATTGTCAAAGTCGATGAGTCCAATGGCGCCGGGGCCGGGGCCATTAACGTACATACCGTGGAGTGTCAGGTTGAAGCCTGGGCGCAGCTTTTCCGGGTCTTCCATGTCAACCCATGCACTGTAGCCTGTGAATTCCGGGTCGGACCCTGCGAATTCAAATCCTGCGATCTTGCGTACTGTGCTGCGACCGCCGTCACAACCGACAAGCCAATTTGCCCGGAAGAATTCGTTGCCGGCCTGGACAGTGACATGCTCTTCGGATTGCGTGAAGCCTGTGACCGGCATGCCCCGTCTGATTTCGACTCCGAGTTTCTGAGCCTGCTTGGTCAGCACCTCCTCGATTCCTTCGAGAGAGACCAGAGCTCCGGCGGAAGATGGTCCATCGGTGAGATATTTCTGGCCGGAGAGATCGATCTTGTTCACGTCGAGCATGATTCCTGCGAAGTGTCCGGCAAAACGAGGTCGCTGCGTGGAGGAGGGGTTCTCAGAACGCATTTCGAAGCCGGGCTTCGTGGGTTCCATCCATGCAAGCGATGAGTGCTGGACGTCTTTCAACATTCCCCGCCTATAAAATGCAGCGACAGAAGGGAAATTTAAGCCGCGCATCCCCATCCAGCTTTCTTTGAGCGGTGAGTGCGGGTCTTCCATTCGTTCGAGAACGAGTACGGAGATTCCTGCCAATCCAAGCTCGCAGGCAAGAAAGAGGCCGACGGGGCCGCCGCCTGCGATCACTACGTCATATGCCATCCACATCTCTCCTAAGTGATTAACAATTAATTGTAGTTGCTTGTAGAAAATGGATTTAGTTGGGCGACTGTCCTTTAGCGATGATGAGAGTGATGTCATCGTGCTGTTGCCCGGAACTGCTGAAGTTTTGGATCTCATCGACTACCGACGCTAGCGTGTGCTTGGCGGGTTTTTCTTTGTGCTGTTTTAGGGCATCGACGAGACGTTTTTCTCCGAACTCTTCACCTGAGGCGTCAAATGATTCGGTTACGCCATCGGTGTAGAGGGCGAGGGTGTCGCCAGGAGAGAGGTGACATTCTTCGATTGGCGAATCCCACTGCTCGAAGAGGCCGAGAACAGTGCCGGTGGAGTGAAGCCATTCAACGTCCCCGCTGCGGCGCACCAGGATGCCCGAGAGGTGACCGCAGTTTGCGTAGCGGAGGCGGCGAGCAGCATCGTCGTAGTCGGCGAAGAAGACGGTGGCATACGCCGAATCGTTGGTGTTCTGAAAGAAAAGGCGGTTGACGGATTGCAGAAAGAGCTGCGGCTCGTCGCGCGCGAGAGTGAACTGACTGCGGAGGTTGGCCTGAAGATTCGCCATGAGAAGAGCGGCGGCGATGCCTTTGCCTGCGATGTCGCCGATGACGAGGCCGAGTCGTTGGTGACCAAGAGAGAGAAAGTCATAGTAGTCGCCGCCGACGTGGCGAGCCTGAATGCAGGTGCCTGCGTAGTCGAGGGTCTTGAGAGGTGGAAGCGTTTGGGGGAAGAGGCGGGCCTGGACCTGACGAGCGATCTCGAGTTCCTGTGCAGTTCGACGGTCGGCTTCGATTTTCTCTGCTGCGGTGCGACGCTCCTGTTCGATTTCGCGAGTGAACTGGTCGGTGCCGATGAGTTCAAACGAATTGCCGTCGATGTCCTGGAAGCGGGCGAAGGTGATTCCGAAGATGGTCTGCTGGGGCGGTTGATAAAAGTGAACGTTGTTTCTCTTCCAGAGTTCGTAGGTGGCGTTGATGTCTTCGGAGATGAAGCCGATTTGAGTATCACGACCGATGAGGCGGTACTTTTCGGTGCCGGGCTTCGGGGCAACGAGAGCGATGATGGCTTGCCCATCCGGCGGAGCGATCGCAACCCAACGGCCGTCATAGGTTAACGCGACGTCCGCGAGGACGCTGAAGCCGAGCTTGTTGATATAGAAGTCGAGGCTGTGGTCATGATCCTTGACGTAGACAGTGGATTTGAACACGCGGAGATGAGGGCGTTCGGGGCACTCCGGGCAATCGGGCCGAAATGGTTTCGCGGTGGGGGAGGCGGGTGATTCGAAGGTTTCTGTGCGGGGGTTCAAGACGAGATCTCCAACGGAGGAGTATGTCAGCGAGGAATGTTCTAGCCCGATTGCAAATTTGATGCAGTGTTGCCAGCAACTGTGCATTGCCCACCGTCAAATACTCATAAGCCTTCACCCACTCGTCGCCTTCCTTCCAACCCGTCTGCGTCAGTCTGACCACCGTCGAATCCCCCTTCGTCTCAAAGGAAAACCGCACTCTCGTCCGAGTAGCCCGAACCGTTGGAAACTTATCCGGAGCCAATGCCGAAATCACCAGCTCCTTCTCCGGAACAAAACTCAAAATCGTTCCTCCACCTGTACTACCGCCGGGAAATTTTGCGGTCCACTCCCCGCCCTGCCGCAGATCCACCACAGCATTTGGCGTCAGCCAGGTGGTCAATCCGTCACTGGTGGTGAACGCTCTCCAGACCTCGCTAATCGGCGCAGGAATCGTAACCTCGATCAATAAAACCTTCTCCACAAGGGCTTGGCTTGACCTCTCCGCACTCTGTCCAAAACTCGCGGCACCGGCAAAGCCCACGATCAGGCAACCTGCCAGAATCAGCTTTATCATCTTTGAAACCTCCTCTTGGTTGGTCGTTCAAGTAAATCTTTGTAGACTATTCCTGTCAAGAGAATTCTTCGCATGCCTGAAATTGTCCCCACTCGCGACCGCCTCATCAACTCGGCACGCCACCTCTTCTGGGAGCATGGCTACGCAGGAACCAGCATGGCTGACCTTCTCGCTCACGCTGACGTGAACTCAGGCAGCTTCTATCACTTCTTCGAAAGCAAAGAAGCCCTGCTTCGCGAAGTCCTCGATGGCTACCTCCACGCCCTGCGTCCGATGGTCGTTGATCCTGCCTTCGCCACTACCGACGAACCTGTAGAACGTATCTTCGCCATCCTCGCTGGCTATCGCGGCCGCATCCTCCAGACAGAATGCCGCTACGGTTGCCCCCTCGGCCGCCTCGCCCTCGAGATCGACCCCGAAAACCGCCCCGCCCACAAACTCATAGCCGAAAACTTTCAAGGTTGGATCACCGCAGTTCGAGAATGCATCGACCAGATCAAGCAACGCCTCCCCGAAGGAACTGACTCCGAAGCTCTGGCCACCTATGTTCTCGCTGTCATGGAGGGCGGCGTCATGATCTCCCGCTCGTACGGCTCAGTCGACCCTTTCGACCGCGCGGTAAAACAACTTCGCCAGCATTTTGCGCTGCTGCTTGCGCAACAATCTGCAACTACAAAACCGCGACGTACTAAACCGAAGAGTTAACCCGGCTCGACTTTCTCAGTTCACAACTTCTAGACACAGAATATGGGGGCCGGACAAGCTCTAGTAGACTGTGCCAAGGGAATCGACATGGAACCAGTCCTCATCCAGCAATTCTTTCTCGGCTGCCTCGCCCACGCTTCCTACATCGTTGCGAGCAAGGGCATCGCTGCCGTTATCGACCCGCAGCGCGACGTCGACCTCTACCTCGACTTCGCCCGCGAAAACAATCTCCGCATCGAGCACATCATCGAGACGCATCTCCATGCCGACTTCGTCTCTGGCCACCACGAACTCGCGCAGCGCAGTGGCGCCCACATCTACCTCGGCGAAGACGCCCATGCTACCTTCCCTCACATCGCAATCAAAGACGGTGATACTCTCCAGTTCGGCAACGCGCACTTCGATTTTCTCCACACTCCGGGCCACACCATCGAAGGCGTATGCGCGGTCCTTACCGATCTCGCGGGACCTTCACAACCACGAGCCGTCTTCACCGGGGACACGCTGTTCGTAGGCGACGTAGGTCGCCCTGATCTCTCCGCCGACCACACACCACAACAACTCGCCGCGCTCCTCTATCGAAGCCTTCACGAAAAGCTCCTCAAGCTGCCGGATGACACTGAGATCTTTCCTGCCCATGGCGCCGGCTCCCTCTGCGGCCGCCAGATGAGCAACGAGCGCTCCTCCACCATCGGCCAGCAACGCCGCACCAACTACGCACTCCTCGCCCGCAACGAAGACGAGTTCATCCATCTTCTGACAGACAGTCTTCCGCCGCGCCCTGAATACTTCGGCCGCGATGTCGAACTCAATCGCCACGGCGCATCGTCCATTGACGAGCTCCCTGCCCCCAAGCCGCTCCCAGCTGCCGAGGTCAAGCGCCGTCATTCCGAAGGTACCATTCTCCTCGATACCCGCTCTTCGGCGGACTTCGCCGCCGCCTATATCCCCGGCTCCTTCCACATTGCTCTTTCTGGCCAGTACGCCTCATGGGCCGCACGCATCCTCGGCCTCGATCGCCATATCATCCTCATCGGCGAAGATACCGACCAGCTTCGCGAATCTCAGCTTCGCCTCGCTCGCGTCGGCATCGAACACGTCGACGCCTATCTCGAAGGCGGAATCACCGGCTGGCATAAAGCCGGCTACGAGTTCGACTACGTCCCGCAAATCTCCGTCCAGGAACTGGCAGACCTCGAAGAGAAAGAGCCGGACAGCCTCACCATCCTCGACGTTCGCGAGCCCGGCGAAGTCGAAACCGGTGCCTTCGCGAACTCCATCCGCATTCCGTTAGGTCAACTCACAAAACACGCCGCGGAACTCGACCCCTCAAAGCTTCTAGTCGTCCACTGCAAAGGTGGCTACCGTAGCGCCATCGCCTCCAGCATCCTTCGTCGAGCGGGCATCCACGACATTGCCAACCTCACCGGCGGCTATGATGCATGGAAGGCCGCTCAACTCCAGAAGGCTGAAGCTATCCTCTAAACGTCACAGGAAAACAATGCGGCGATTCGTCAAACTGTTCCTAGCAGCCGCCGCAATTCCCGCAGCGTGCCTAATCTACCAGCGGGCAAGTGTCCTAAGAGACCGAAGACGCTTCCTCGCCCCAGGTTCCCTCATCCCGATCGGCCCAGACCGCTCCATGTTCCTCTCGCAAAAAGGAACGCGTGGCCCAACTGTAATCTTCGAGTCGGGCATCTCGGCCACCAGCCTCAACTGGACCGACCTTCAACGAGTTGCCAGCATGTTCTCCCGCGCCATCACCTACGATCGCGCTGGCCTCGGTTGGAGCAGCCCCTGTACCTCCGAACGCACGCCTTCTAACATCGTCCGCGAACTCCGGCTTCTCCTCGCTTACGCCGAAATCCCACCGCCCTACATCCTCGTCGGCCATTCCTTCGGTGGTATCGTCGCCCGTCGCTTCGCCATCGACTATCCCGGCGAAGTCACAGGACTCGTTCTCCTCGACCCGATGCGTCCGGAAGACTGGCAGGCTCGAGTCGATCAGGAAGCCGGGGAGAATCCGTCGGATCATAGCCAACTCACACGCGACGAACTCACGCAGGGCTTACGTCTCGCAAAGATCGGCCTTCCCTGCGCTCACTTTGGCTTGGCACGTCTTGCAATCACTTCGCTCCTCTGCGGCTCAGGCAAGGCAGCACGCGCCATCAGCCACGTCAGCGGTCCGGACGGTCAGCGCGTCTTCGAACGGCTCTTTACGGAGGTCGGCAAAATGCCACGTGAGACCCACGCCATCGTCGCAGCCCACTGGTCAAATCCGGACTTCTACCGCGGAATGGACGCCCATCTCAGAGCCATTCCCGCGACCGTCCAGGAAATGAGCAATGCCGAACCCATCGAAAACATCCCTGTCATCCTTCTCACCGCCGCGACCACCGAACCCTTATCGCGCGAAGCCCTCGACCGCATTAGCCCCACGGCTGAACAGATCATCGCCGGAAAAAGCACCCACTGGGTCCACCTCGACGAACCAGACTTGGTTCTTCACGCCATCCACTCTGTAATCGAGCGAGCCTACTCACCCAATCGAAGCCTCAGGAACGAGACGGTGACCGCCAGCTAAGAATTCGGGAAAAAGATTCGTTCACCCCTTCTGCATGAATGGCGTCCGATGGACGCATGTGTACGATTGCTATGTCACACTACGAACTGAAATTCAATCTAGATAATGACATCGCTGAAGACAATCTATTGGGAGGAGACCCATCCGGATGGCTCTGATAAGGGGCAAAAAAAACAGAGACGATCATCAGAGGCGTCTCCTCTTCGAAGAGAATCGTGCAACAGGGCTACTCAACCTCATCGTCGTACTTGCCATTGCCGTCGTGGCATACACCGACTGGATCGTCGTCGAAGATGAATCCCTCGGTTATCTTTACCTCTTGCCGATCGCGCTTAGCGCCTTGGTCAATCGCCCTTCAATTACTCTCGCACTAGTGGGACTCTGCGCTTTTCTGCAGGAAGTCTTCGGACCACCGACGGATCCTGTCCGCCTTCGAATCATACGCACCGTGATCAGCCTGATTGGATATCTGATCGTGGCCTTTCTCGTCATGCTGATCGCGAAACAACGAGGCCGCCTCGCAGCGGAGATTCGACAACAACGCGATGACTATGAAAAAGACCTTCTGACCGCCTCACAGGTGCAGCGTCAGGTTCTGCCAAAACCACCTATAGTTCCAGGGCTCGATCTTGCCGCGGCAATGCAGACTGCTCGACTCCTCGGCGGGGACTACTACGACTTTTTTCCGGTCTCTGACAATGTAGTCGACATCGTGATCGCCGACGTCTCCGGCAAAGGAGCAGCGGCCTCTCTTCTGATGCCCTCTCTTGCCGTCGCTCTTCGGCTTCGCGCACGCGAGTTGGAAGGCCCGGCTGCCATCATCAAAGATCTAGATGGCGTTCTGCAGCAGATCACAACACCGGCAACCTTTATCACAATGTTTTACGCACGTTTTGACTCGGCGCGGCGAACCCTGCAATATGCCTGCGGCGGCCACAATCCACCTTTGCTCCTGCGGACAGAAACAAACGAAAGCCTGCTACTGGATCAATCCGGCCCAATCGTCGGAATTCTTCCTGACGCACAATTTTCCGATACCGTCGTTCCTCTCCGATCAGGCGATATTCTCACGCTTTTCACCGATGGTGTAACGGAACAGGAAAATGAGAACGAAGAACAATTTTCCATCGACCGACTCAAAGATCTGATCCTCAGCAAAGAGACAGAACCGGCGGCCGCGATCGTAACTGACGTTACAGACGCTGTCTTCGCCTTCGCAGGCAATAAAGAACAGGAAGACGACTTGACAGTCGTTGTGGCAAAAGTCCTTTAGCCCACGCCGAAACACGCCACCGAGGCATATCATGAGGATGAAGAATGTCAGACCTTTATAGCCGCGCCAAATCAGCAGTTGACTATCTTTACGCCGCAACAGAACTGCGCCCCACCCTCGGCATCATCCTCGGCTCCGGACTAGGTAACTTTGCCTCTCAGGTCGACAATGCCCTTCGCATCCGCTACGCCGAAATTCCCTACTTCCCCACCTCCACCGTTCAAGGTCACTCAGGACACCTCGTCTTTGGCACCATCGGCGGTATCCCAGTGGCGGTCATGCAGGGTCGAGTCCACGCCTACGAGGGCTATGCTCTCTCCGAAGTTACTTTTCCCACTCGCGTCCTTGGCCTCCTGGGCTGTGGCACACTTATCGTCACCAACGCTGCCGGCGGAATCAACACGAGCTATCGACAAGGCTCGCTCATTGCCATCTCCGACCACATCAACCTCACCGGCTCCAACGCCGCACTCGGCCCCAACGAGCCCCGCTTCGCCGTTGTCCCTGGCACAGGTCAGCGTTTCTTCGACATGTCTGCTGCCTATTCCCCGCGCCTCCGCGAACTCGCGACGGAAGAAGCCTCGCGTCAAGGCTTTCAACTCGACGAAGGAGTCTATCTGGCCGTCCTCGGTCCCAGCTTCGAAACCCCGGCCGAAATCCGCGCCTTTCGTACCCTTGGCGCCGATCTCGTCGGCATGTCCACCGTTCACGAGACGATCGTGGCACGCCATATGGGTCTCGAAGTCCTTGGCATCTCGCTCGTCACCAACATGGCCGCCGGAGTAGTCGCCGAAGGACAAAAAGAAGCCGAAACTATCCATCATGAAGATGTAATGGAAGTAGGTCGCCACGCAGAAAAACAGTTCACCAGCCTGCTCCTCGCTCTCGTCCCCAAAATCTCAAAACTAAATGGAAAATCGAGCAGCAAAGATTAGGAAGTTCCCACGAGTTGCGTTTTATCTTCTTCAACGGAATTCTCCGCTTGTGTCCCGCCAAGGTCCGCATACATCATCGCAACTCGCTGCTGCGCAGTCTCAGACAACACAAACCGGTCCACACGCTCCAGAACCTCATCGCCAAATCGCACCTTCACCGAAACCCCACGCAGCCCAAGCAGCCTAAACACATGCGAGGTGAACCCCATCTCGCCCCACCAACAAATATCTTCCCCAACCGAAGCGCCGCGATTCGCTGCATCCTCTTTTAACGAATACCGCAGCGCAGCCGTTCGAAGTGGAACCCAGTTGTTCAGCACCGAATGGAATAATCCCCGCCGAAACGGCAGCACACCAGCCCCATCCGTCGTCGTTCCTTCAGGAAAGAACAGTACCGGCAACCCGCTGTGATAAGCCTCAGCCATCGCCGCATTCACTGAAGGCCAACTCTTCGGACCGCCACCACGTTTGACATACACCGTTCCCGCCCGCGAAGTAATCCACCCCAGCAACGGCCAGCCTCGCACTTCGGTCTTCGCCACCATCACAAACGGTCGCACGGAGCTGTATAGGAGAATATCCAGATAACTCAAATGATTCGATATCACCGCTCCGCCGCGCGGAATCCATCCTTCCACCTCACACTGGAATCCCAGCACCCTCACAATCCGCCGGCACCACCGGTGAATCCACACCGCACCCTCGGCCCCTAGCTTCGGTCTGCGCACCCACCACTCCACTCCAGCAGCTAGCAACATCCCCACAAACAGCGTACTAAGCCACACGGATCGTACCCACCCCAACACACGCACCTCTATCCCTCCAAAAATCTCTTGGCTACCCGAGGATGCAAACTCTGCAAGTCAAGCAAAGTAAGAAAATCAATTGTTTTGAACAAGCGATCGATCGCAGGCCCGCTACAGATCTTCGCGCCGATCGTTAGATAAGCCCGCAGTAGCTTAGGAGCCTGAACATTCGGCATCGTTACGGTGGCGCCAGGCAACGCATACTGCTTCGTCGCAACCGTCCGTAGCTCTGGCGTAACCATGAATCCTTGCAATGTCTCATAAACCGCGCGGCCCATCTCAGGATCCTGCGAGGTTAGCGAACAACATCCCATCATGTACCGCGCACCGTTCACCAGCGCATAGCGCGCAATCCCGCGCCATAGCAGATGCAACACATCCGACGACCGGTAATCCCGATGAATGCATGCTCGTCCCAACTCCACAATTTGGCTGCGCATCAACTCATACGGGGTAAAACAAAACTCCTGCTCGCTGTAATAGCCGAAGTACTGCCCCGCCACATTCCCCATCTGCATCCGGTACGTGCCCACCACCGCATTCGTTCGCCGATCCTCCACGATCAGGTGGTCACAAACATCATCGAAATGGTCGCGATCGTACCCATCCGCGTAGGCTGAATCCAATCCTTCATTCATCTCCAGGTTGAACACCAGAAAACGCAACCGATACGCCGCCATGCGCTCCTCTTCCGTCAAAGCCAGTCGTGCAACAAGATCTCCGGCCTCCAGTCGAATATCCCGTTTCGACGGTAACTGCGGAGCAGCGGCCCGGTTAGGAAGCAGAATCACAGATGGCAATTCACTGACTGGAATCATCGACCCTCCCTCCCCCAACCGAATTCTTCTTCGATTGCTGGGCTTTCGATGTCAGTCTGCGTTGTCTTCTGTTACACAATGTTCATGGCAAATGAACATTTGTTGAATCAGAAATGGTGCACTCCTTGAGTCATCTGCCTGCGGCTCCAAGCTGAGCCACTGCCGACCGTGCTTCCACCGCCGCCATCTTGCGGTGCAGACCATTCTCCGAGAATTGGATGGGTTGCGGCGCAAACCGTACTTCCGCCCTGACACCATGCAGCCCAAGAAACTTAAAGATATGCGCTAGCATATTCCGGTCTCCCCAGTAGCAAACGTCATCTTCTACAGTCACGCCAGCCCCATTCTTTTTCACAAAGCTGTAATGAAGATACGCTGCCGTAACCGGAGAACCGGCATCGAGGACCTGACCCAGCAACCCACTATGAAACTTCAGCAATTGGTTCCCGTTCGACGTCGTTCCTTCCGGAAAAAACACAACCGGCAAACCCGCATCCACAGCCGCGAGCATCTCCTTGCGAGCTCTCATCGCCGATCCACCATGCCCCCTCGCGACGTACACCGTCCCCGACATCGTTGTCATCCAACCCACTACCGGCCAGCGGCGAACCTCCTCCTTCGACACAAACACACACGGACGCAACGCCGCGAAAACCACGATATCCAGATAACTCAAATGATTTGAGATCACAGCCCCGCAGTGCGGAAATACCCCCAGTACCCCGATCTCAATCTTCATGCCCCGCAGTGCACGCGCACAAAAACGATGCAGCCAATCCGCTCGTTCCTCTCGTGTCGCTGGCCGCTTCAAAGCAAGCTCAGCACCAGCCACGATAAACATCCCCACCAATCGAATACTTCGCCAAGCGGCGCGAAAAAAGATCACCAGTCCAATTCCTCATCTCTCAACCTTGAAGCTGTTCTCATCAGCGCAGTCTATCCTGTCAGCAGTGCACTCCGGCGAACCAAATCACGACAAATCCATCCGAAGCCGACCTCCCATACGTCACAACTGGCTCTACCGCCGAGCTGTCTTGCCCATCCTCGCCCTTCTCCGCATCGGAGCATCGCCCGAGAAGCTAGCCTGGAGCATCGCTGCTGGACTCCTCATCGGCATCAACCCTATCCTCGGTAGCACCACCCTCCTCTGCCTTGCGATCGCATTATTCTTTCGCCTCAACGTAGCCGCCTCGCAGGTCGGCAACCATCTCGTCTATCCGCTCGAGCTCGTTCTCGTCATCCCGTTCATCCGGATGTCAAGCCGTGTCTTCCACACCGCGCCGATGCCTCTTTCCACCAGTACTCTACTCCACGAAGCGCGCGAACATCCGCTCGCACTGACACGTGAGCTCTGGCTATGGGAGTGGCACGCTTTCCTGCTCTGGGTCATTTTTGCGGCGGTAGCGATTCCGCTCTTCGCCGTGGCACTTACACCAATCCTCCGGCGTCTCCTTGCCCGCGTTCAAAAACATCAGTACCCGATCCTAGCGATAACCGAGCCGGCTGATTCCAAACACTAACCCTCAGGATGATAAGCAGGCAGCGGATCCGCGCTCTTCACCCACGCCGAATAAATCATGTCCCGCAGCTCGGTCGCGCCCGCTGCCAGCCGCTCCTCGGTAAACTTCTTGCCCCCAGGAGTGCCAGCACCCGCAAACCCACCCGCCTTCTCCAACTGATAAGTCTTCTCCACCAGCGAATTAGAATGCCGCAAATAATTCATGTAGTCGGTAAACACATCTCCAAGCACAACCGGCTTCGCAGGGATCAACGGCGCAACGTCTGCAGCTTTGATGTTCGCCGAAACATTGGTCGACTCAAACAGAGCATGAATCTTATGCTCTGTCGTATACCCATTCGGATTTGGTCCTGTCCAGCCGTTGTACTGGATGGTGGTATGCAGCGGCTGCGACCCATCAGCGACATAATGCCCTAACCATCCAGCCAGAAACACAATTTCATTCTCCACTGGCTTCGTGTCTTTGTGCTCCGCCTTCAGCTTGCGATAATCCCGCATCGCACTCTTCAGCCGCTCCCACACTTCTACCGTCTGATACGGCTGCAGTCCCACCTTCTCCGGTGACAACGGCAAATCAGGATGGGACTTCTGCGCAAACGCGAGCGCCCGCACAAAGTCGTAACGCCGCCGCGGATACTCGCCGACCAGATCTCCATACTCCATGTCCAGAAAATGGTCCGGCGACTGCGCCGCATTCAGCTCAGGCTCGCCCGGAGATTTCCATCGATCCGGCTCAGGCCCGTAATATTCCAGCGCATCCAGCGCTTCCTTCGACCGCAAAAACTCCGGCACATCCGAGGGCAGCGCTGCCCCCCGCCAGCCGATTGATCATCATGTGCCCTTCTCGGCCCCAGGCAAAAGAAGGCTGCACAGTCATCAGGGGAATCATCACCAAAACAACAACGAAACGAACTAAAATACGAACCTTTTCCATCTCCGCAGTATATCCGCCACGGGCCCTTGTTCTCTCTGCCCAGACACCTTTCCACACGGCAGGTCAACCGCTGTTAACTCGAACACAACGTCTCAAAAAGTACACCTGCTTGCGCCTCAAATTGACCTCTCTTTCATTGACGCGCAATATGCGGCAGCCAATACTTTGGATAAGTCTCTATCTCGGCATTCTTTTTGAAAGGAATTCAGCGATTATGCATCTCCCCTGCAAAGTCCTGGCATTAGCTTCACTTCTTGCCATACCACTGGCATCCAGAGCCGACACGCTTGATTTCACACTCACTGGAGGCGGCAACACCTACAGCTTCTCCCTTCCTTCCAACCCAACACCCGATTCAACCAGTCCTGGCGTCAGCTTTACCCTCGACAACATTCTCGTCGCACTCAACCCTGGTTCTCCACTGGGAATCGACTTCACCGCCAACCTCGTCTTCTCGGAACTCGGCTCCGGTGGCGGCATTGCATTTCCGATCCCGTCTCCTCCTCCGACCAGCGTCACTTTGGATCTGGTAGGCGCACAACTCTTCGGCGGCACGGTGAACGCACCGGCCTTCGCTCCGACCACAACCCCTTTCATGCTTTCCGAACCAAAAGGTAGCGACGCCTCCACGCTGGATATCGCCTCAGAGGTACCGGAACCCTCCACCCTCGCCTACCTTGGTGCAGGAATACTTGCACTCGCAGGAGTAGCGCGCCGCAGGTTCACCGCAAACTAGCCGAGCTCAGGCAGGTCAAGCTACGGCGGTGCTGGAACCTCATTACACCAGCACCGCCGCTCCCTCCACAGGCACGCTTCCAAACACGCTACGATACCGCGCAATCTCGCTCGCAGGCCCGGTCGCCTTGCGAGCGTTGTCCGAGAGCTTGACCGCGGGCCGTCCTTCCACCGTCATCAATTTGCAAACCAGACTGATCGGATCGAAGCTTGTCTCACCACGTGGGTGACAACCACGAAAATCATTCGTCAACAGCGTTCCCCAGCCGGCGCTGAACCGGATCCTGCCTTGAAAATAAGCGTGCAGCCGCAAAATCTCATCGACATCCAGACCATCAGAGGCAATCAAACGCTTCTTTCGCGAATCGCGCCCCCTCCTCAGCAGCCACGCAATATACTCGTCGCCCGCAACAAACGGATCCTTGCTGTCGCACCTCTGGCCCGTCCAGTCCGCAACCCAATCAGGCGCACCTTCCAGAAATTGCGTTGTCCCAAAAGTATCCGGCAGCATGATCAGCAACTCCCCACCATAACTCTTCTGCCACAGCCTCAGTACCTCATACTGCGATTGATGCAACTCGTCGTCACCGTTCGCGAGAGCCGCAACCGCCATCGGCAGCTCATGCGCGTTCGTTCCCATCGCTTCAAGATCATGCTTGTATGCAAGAAACGTGTTCGACGTTCCCGAAAGACTCGAACCCAACGCCTCCCGCATCATCTCGACGACATATTCCTGCCACAAAAAACTATGCCGCCGGCGTGTCCCGAACTCTGAGATCCGCACCTCCGGAACCTCGCGCAACCGCTCAATCTTCTCCCACAGCTTTGTCTTCGCACGCGCATACAAAACATCCAGTTCCAACTCGTTAAGCGTGCTCAGTGCAGCCCGTGTCTTCAACTCGCTGACAAGCGCGAGACCGTAAACCTCCCACATCGTCACCTCGGTCCACAGCCCCTCAAATCGAACCACGAGCTGTCCATCATGCTCAGAGATCGTGTAGTCCGAAAGCCGGAAATCCTCCTCCAACCACTCCAAAAACGCCGGCTCGAAGATGCTTCGAGTCCCATAAAATGTATTGCCGGCGAGCCAGATAATCTCCGACCGCCGAAACCGAAGCCCGCGCACATGTTCCATCTGCTCGGCCAGCATCGCCATCGAGATCTGTTCCGCCAACCGCACTGATACAGTTCTATTTGTGACCTCCGAAGTTACATGAATCGCCGGAAAGTTCTTCCAGATAAATTGCAGCATCAGCAGCTTGTAAAAATCTGTATCCAGTAGCGAACGCACAATCGGATCCAGCTTCCAGTTATGGTTATGAGCCCGCTCGGCAAAATTCACATTCACGTTGAAACCCTCACGCTTAGCCTACCAACCGCTGCTTGAGACATTAGATAGACGCCACCACGCTTCTAGTCCAAACCCTCCCCAAAAAATATTGTGACAAGGAGACTTGACATTATTCTGGAGATATGTAAAGCTTAGTTGTCTTTATGGAAAGGAAGGTTGTCATGCTATGTGATCCTGGATCGAAAGCTGGACGGCGTTATCTCTACCGGCTCATTCCCATGTCCGTTGTCTACATCGCCGTTGTCTACCTCTCAAAATGGTCGTTCCGACATTTTCATCCGACCGGGCTTGTTGTGTATCTCCTCGCCATACTGCCGGCGTTGCCTATGGTTGGTTCACTGGCTATCGTCGGTCTCTACGTCGCCGAAGAGACCGACGAGTTCGAACGTTCCATCCTGGTTCGATCGATTCTCTGGGGACTCGCTGCGGCTCTCGCTATCAGTTCCATCTGGGGCACGTTGGAAGATTTCGCCCAGGCGCGCCATCTCTCCAGCTTCCTCTCCTACCTGTCCTTCTGGATCGTAATGGCAATCTCCGGAGTGATCATTCGCCTGAGGTACCGATGAAAAACCGACTCCGTATCCTCCGCGCCGAACGCAGCTGGAGCCAGGCGGATCTCGCCCAACGCCTTGAAGTCTCCCGTCAATCCGTCAACGCCATTGAGACTGGCAAGTTCGATCCTTCGCTTCCTCTCGCATTCAAACTTGCTCGTCTCTTCAACACTTCCATTGAAACCATCTTCTCGGATGAAGAGTAGGCGCCATCAAAGTTTCTTCGTCATTACAAGTGTCATGTCGCTTTGATGACGCAGGCCACTGGTGGCAGTACACCGCAACCGCCACACTGAAACAGTCATGGAGTTGAGTTATGTCCGCATCTCGCACAGCCCTCCGCGTCATCACAATTCTCTTCTTGCTCGCCGGCATTTTGTTACTGCGAAGGCCCGTCTTCGGCGCCGTCGTCACCGCACCGCAAACACGTTTCTCCGTCGTCATCCAGGGAGCCACCTCTGACAAAAGCCTCGACGTCATCCTCATCCCCGGCATCTCCAGCTCACGCGACATCTACACCGCCGAAGCAAAACTCTTATCTGCAAACTATCGTCTCCACCTCGTCCAGATTGCAGGCTTCGCTGGCGAACCCGCCGGTCCCAATGCCAGTGGTCCCATCCTCGTTCCAATCATCGAACAACTTCACCAATACATCGTCACGAATAAGCTCCAGCATCCCGCCATCATCGGACATTCGCTCGGCGGTCTTCTCGGATTGATGCTCGCTGATTCCCACCCCGAAGATGTCGGCAAGCTTCTCATCATCGACTCGCTTCCTTTCTACGCACTGGTCTTCGCACCCGAAGCCACCGTCGACGCCACCACGCCCCAGGCGGCCGCGTTACGCGACCAGATGCTGGCTGCCTCTCCTGAGGTCTTCGCCGCAATGGTCAACCAGAGCGCAGCGTTCCTTGTTCTCAACCCCGAAGCTCGCAAACTCGTCCCCGCCAATTCCATCGCTTCCGACCGGACCGTCATCACCAACGCCATGTACGAAGACCTCACCACCGATCTACGGCCCCGCCTCGCCGGCATCAAAACTCCCGCAACCCTCCTTTACCCCTTCGACGCCTCAGTTATGGGTCCTGACACCACCAAAATCGACACCATCTACATCAACGCATACAACACCATGCCCAATCTGAAAATCCATCGCATCGACGACTCTCGTCACTTCATCATGTACGACCAGCCCG
>Ga0206968_10043_pt1 | contig 32482 bp, 21 predicted proteins | sample Alteio_BWOrgHeat_22_FD_153254 | JGI IMG/M metagenome (GOLD analysis project Ga0206968, IMG submission 153254) | Enriched cells from forest soil in Barre Woods Harvard Forest LTER site, Petersham, Massachusetts, United States -... | ecosystem: Environmental > Terrestrial > Soil > Temperate forest >... | reverse complement strand
AAAATTATTACATCTTCAACAGGTTTGTTATTTCTGATGGATGAAACATGCACAACCCCTGCTTTAACTTATGCATCTACAAGTTATGTGGATGGGCCATTGCGTTATGATGTTTCTACAACAGCAATTCAAAGTTTAAATTTTCCTGTTGGAAAAGGAAGTGATTGCCGACCAGTGATCTTAACTGTAAATCATACAACGGGAACTTCTTATAGTTATAAAACCGAAGTATTTAATTCGAGCGCGGTGGCACTGGGTTGGGGGTTACCTTCAACAGTCACAGGCGTTTCTTATGTGCATTGGTGGGATATTGACAGAACAACAACTATTGGCGGAGCCAGCACACCAACAACTGCTTTAAGTGGTACACAAACAATTACATTATATTATGGAGCTAATGATGGTGTAACAACTCCAACTGCTTTAACAGTTTGTAAAAACACATTTTCAACTTTAACTACTTGGATTGATATTGGCGGAACAGGCGCAACTGTGACTTCAGGAAGCGTAACATCTACTTCTTTGCCTACAGCTTTTAATTCGTTTAGCAGATTTACATTAGGAAATAAAATAACCGGGAATAATCCTTTACCAATAGAGCTACTTAACTTTAATGTAAAATGTTCAGGAAAAGATAATGCTTTATTGGAATGGTCAACTGCAAGTGAAACTAATAATCAGGGTTATGAAATTCAAAGATCTTCTGATGCTGTAAATTTTGATAAAGTGAACTTTGTGAATTCTTATGGAACTGGTAATTCGCAGGTAACACAATATTATTCTTTAACTGATCAAATTTCAAAAAATGAATTAATTTATTATCGTTTGAAACAAGTAGATAAAAATGGAGCGTTTAATTATTATCCAATTCAATCATTAAACTCATGCGAACCAAACAATTTTAGTCTTTATCCAAATCCTACAAATGAAAAATTAGAAATAAGTGGTTTAAATTTATCTGCTCAAGTGCCATATATAATTATAAACACATTAGGTCAAGTTGTAAAGAGCGAGAGCTTCTTATCTAATCAAGATACAACCACAATAAATATTAACGTATCCGATTTAAGTGAAGGATTTTACACGTTGATAATTGGAGAAGGAACAGAAAAACACATCCAAAAATTTATTGTAAAACAGAAATAGAAAATAATCTAAGAGTCTATTTAAAAAAATGAATTTAAATGGTTCTAAATAAAAAAGCCCCGACAATTATTTGTCGGGGCTTTTTATTATCCTAAGTATTGTTGCAGTAATTTGCTTCTGCTGCTATGTCTTAATCTGCGAATTGCTTTTTCTTTTATTTGGCGAACACGTTCACGGGTCAGATCAAATTTATCACCTATCTCTTCCAAAGTTAAGCCATGATTTAAACCTATTCCGAAGAATAATTTAACCACATCTCTTTCTCTTTCAGTTAAAGTACTTAATGCACGATCTATTTCTTTGCTTAACGATTCGTTCATCAAACCGATATCCGCTTTTGGTGAATCATGATTGATCAATACATCTAATAAACTGCTTTCTTCCCCATTTGCAAACGGCGCATCCATGCTTACATGGCGGCCGCTCACTTTCATGGTATCGCTTACTTTGTCAATCGGAAGATCTAAAATTTCAGCTAGCTCTTCAGCACTGGGCTCACGCTCAAATTGCTGTTCTAATTTACTGTAAGCTTTGTTGATCTTATTTAATGAACCAACTTGATTTAAAGGTAAGCGCACAATACGACTTTGTTCTGCTAAAGCTTGTAAAATACTTTGGCGAATCCACCATACAGCGTATGAAATAAATTTAAAACCACGTGTTTCATCAAAACGTTTCGCAGCTTTAATTAATCCTAAATTTCCTTCGTTTATTAAGTCGGGTAAACTTAAACCCTGGTTTTGATATTGTTTTGCCACTGAAACCACGAAACGAAGATTCGCCCGGGTTAGTTTTTCTAAAGCGCGTTGATCGCCATCTTTGATCTTTTTTGCTAATATAACTTCTTCTTCGGCGGTGATCAGTTCTTCACGGCCTATTTCTTGAAGATATTTGTCTAAAGAGGCGCTCTCACGATTAGTGATCGATTTGGTAATTTTGAGTTGTCTCATTCTTACTTGTTGTGTTTAAGAAACAAAATTAATAAAAAATTTAACTTGGCATAATCCAAAATAGACTAAACCCTTTATTATAACGAGGATTTTATTAAAAAGTTTCAGAAAATTTTTAAGAAAACGATAATTAAACGAATTTTTCGCCTTTATTAACTTTTACGTCATTTACAAAATTACGAATCTGTTGCTCGTCTTGTTTTTTGCAGATCATTAAAATGGTATCACTCTCTACAACAATATAATCTTCCAAGCCTTGTAAAACCACTAGTTTGTCTTTAGGAACATGAACAATGCAATTTTTGCTATCGTATATCATTACATTTTTTCCGATAACTGCATTGTGTTTTTTATCCTTCATAATGTGACCATATAAACTTCCCCAGGTACCTAAATCACTCCAACCAATTATGCTCGATCGCACATAAACATTATCGGCTTTTTCCATGATACTATAATCTATAGAAATGTTTTTGCAAGTATTATAAGCTTGTGTAATAAAGTCTTTCTCTTTTGGAGTATTATAATGTTTTACTCCATCTTTAAATACATTTGCAAGTTCCGGATCTAAAGACTCCGCCGCTTTTAACAAACTTTTAGTGCTCCAGATAAAAATACCGGAGTTCCAAAGAAAATCACCACTTTCAACAAAAAATTTTGCCATATCGTGATCCGGTTTTTCGGTGAAAGTTTTAACCTTATAAATCCGTTTATCTTTTTCGGTTGCATTACTTTGTAAAAATTGAATATAACCGTATCCGGTATCAGGGCGGGTAGGTTTTATTCCAAGTGTAACTAAACAATCTTCTTGTGATGCTTTAGAAATACATGAATTAATAGCTTTTACAAAAGTATCTTCCTTCTTGATAAGGTGATCGCTTGGTGCTACAATGGTTATAGCATTAGGGTTTAATTTATGTATTTTATAAGATGCATATATAATACAAGGAGCCGTATTCTTACGTGAAGGTTCACACAAAATATTATCTTTTGGTAAACCTGGTAATTGCTGTTTAACAAGGGTTTCGTAATTGTGACTGGTAACTACAAAAATATTTTCTTTCGGACAAATTTTTAGAAGTCGATCAAAGGTTTGCTGGATAAGTGTTTTACCTGTACCCAACACATCCAGAAATTGTTTTGGATGTTGAGTTGTGCTCATTGGCCAAAAACGCGTACCAACTCCACCCGCCATTATTATTGCGTATTTATTACTCATAAATCGACTGCAAAAGTATAAAAATTGTGGATAACTTATAATAAATTTGTGTTATTAAAATAAAAAGCCTACATTTGTACTCTGTTCAATAAAAGTTTGTTCGCGTTACTTGTCGGCCATTGTGCATTAACTGCGGAGAATTTTTTGGTAAGCAGTTAATAACAAACTTAAAATCAACAAAATGACATTTAAAGAGCTTGGGCTTAATGACGCCCTAATGAAAGCAATTGAGGATCTTGGATTCGAAAATCCAACACCCATTCAACAGCAAACAATCCCATTATTATCAACCAAAAAAACGGATCTTGTTGCTTTAGCGCAAACGGGTACAGGTAAAACAGCCGCATTTGGTTTACCAATTTTAAACATTATTGATTCACAAATAAAAGACACTCAGGCTTTGATTTTATCGCCTACGCGAGAATTGTGTGTTCAGATTACAAACGATCTTAAAAAATATGCAAAGTATACAAAAGGATTAACTGTAACCGCTGTTTACGGTGGTGCAAGTATTACTAATCAAATGAAAGATATCAGAATGGGGTCACAAATTATTGTGGCAACTCCTGGTCGTTTAGTTGATTTAATAGAACGCAGAGCTGTTAAATTAAGCACTATTAAAATAATTGTATTAGATGAAGCAGATGAAATGTTAAACATGGGTTTTAAAGATAGCTTAGATGTTATTTTAGAACAAACACCTGAAAGTAAAAACACCTGGTTATTTAGTGCTACTATGCCTCGTGAAGTTGAGCGTATTGCAAAAAATTACATGAGCAATCCTGCTGAAGTTAGTGCTGGTAAAAAGAATGAAGGTGCAGCAAATATTTCTCATGTATATTATACCGTTAATTCACGCGATCGTTATTTAGCATTAAAACGTATTGCCGATTTTTATCCGGAAATATTTGGTATTGTATTTTGCCGTACCAAAGCAGAAACACAAGAAGTAGCAGATTCGTTAATAAAAGATGGATATAGTGCTGATGCTTTACATGGTGATTTATCACAAGGGCAACGTGATTTAGTTATGAAACGTTTCCGTAATCACACGTTACAAATGCTGGTTGCTACTGATGTGGCAGCACGTGGTATTGACGTGGAAGGAATAACGCATGTAATTAATTATAATTTACCTGAAGATATTGAAAGTTATACGCACAGAACCGGTCGTACTGCACGTGCAGGTAAGTCGGGTGTTGCAATTGCAATAGTAACGGGAAGAGATAGTAGCAGGATCAAAGATATTGAACGCATGATCAACAAAAAATTTGAGCGTGGAAATCTTCCGAATGGTGTTGAGGTTACTGAAAAACAATTGTTTCATTTGGTAAAAAAATTACATGACGTTGAAGTAAAAGATGAAGAGATAGAAAAATATTTACCTAAAGTTTATGAAGAGCTTAAAGATCTTTCGAAAGAGGAAATCATTAAACGCTTTATAAGTGAAGAGTTCAATCGTTTCTTTGCATATTATCAAAACGCACAAGATTTAAACTCTGGTGGTGATGGTAATTCTGTAAACAATAAAACGTCTCGCTTCTTTATTAATTTGGGAGAATTAGACGGATTTAACCGTAACAGTTTAAAAGATTTCTTAGCAGAGATTTCCAAACAACATCCTCGCATGTTATTTAATATTGATGTGAAAGGAAGCTTCTCATTTTTTGAAACAGAAAGCAAATTAGTAGATTCATTTCTTGCTTTAAATAAAGAAGACATTGAATTTAATAATCGTAAAGTTTCTATAGAAGCAAGTGCTAAGCGTATGCGCGATGGTGGTGGAGAAGAAAGAAGAGGCGGAGGCGGCTTTAACAGAGGTGGTAGTAGAGGTGGAGATGAACGCAGAGGTAATGGAGGAGGTTTTCACAGAGGTGGTTCTGATAGAGGTGGAAGCAGCAAGTTTGGTGGACATAGAGAACGTAAATCATTTGGTAACAGCGAAGGCAGATCAACTGATTCAGGTAAACGTACTTTCAGTAAACGAAGTGAAGGTGATAAACCTGCATTCGGTAAAAGTGAATTCAGAAAAAAGAAATATTAATTAATATTTAATTAAAAAGCCTCTTCGTTTGAAGGGGCTTTTTTGTTTTAAAAGTTTAAAGTGTTTATCGTCTCTCTAATCCGCTTGAGATTACAAATCTAACTGATATTACCATTAAAATTTATTACTGCTTTAAACATTCACGAATCTGTCACTTCGAGCGGCAGTCGAGAAGCCGGGAAGTATTTAAAGGGATAATTATTTAAAATGATTCTCGTCTCTCGACTCCGCTCGAGATGACACTCTTACTGCTTTTGTCTTATTCAAACATTTTGAATATTCCTGTAGTTTTTTCCAATTAGAATTTATTAAAGCCTCTTTCTTTTTCTTACTCCATTTTTTAATTCTTTTTTCCCATTCAATCGCCAGATTATAATTATTAAATATTTCGTGATAAACTAATTGAAGCGGTCTTCGATTAAAAGTGTACGATTCAGAGTCTATTCCTAAATCGTGTTGTTTTAATCTTTTTTCTAAATCATTGGTTACACCTGTATAATAAGAGTTATCAGAACACTTTAGAATATATACATATAGAACTTTGTACTTTTGCATTTAGTGAAAATAGTAAATAAGTACTTACTTAATTTGTTTTGTTTAAAATGATTATCGTCTCTCGACTGCCGCTCGAGATGACAAGATCTGACCGATATTGTGATTAAGATAGTTTCCTTTTTAATTAATCCCGTTTATGCTGTCACTTCGAGCCCTTCGTCAAGCTCAGGATAAACTCAGTCGAGAAGCCTGTGAGGTATTGAATACGATTCTGTTTTTGATTGTTTTCGTCTCTCGACAGCCGCTCGAGATGATGGAATCCTGAATGATACTAGAAACAAAAAAACCTTTCCAAAAATGGAAAGGTTTTAAAAAATAAAATATTTACTCTATTTAAAGATTCCCATTTTCTCGAGCTGCTCTAAATAAACACGTTTGCCTTTATAAATAGCAGTCACAAATGCGTCTTTCTGACCGGCTGTTACAGCCTTTTTATTTAACTCCCATGCTTCACCCAATGTTTTAAACGAAGGACCAACTGTAATAAAAGTAATCTTATCATTTACCAATGTTTTATCAATGGTGCCCAAGCCTTTTAAATGTTTATAGGTATAATTTTTTGGATATTTATATGCAGCAACCTGTACTTTGAATTCTAAACCTTCGGCAGTAATGTTTCCAAATTTCCTTGAGCTTTCCTGAATGTTTTTTAAAACTTTATCTTTTGTTTTAAAAGTGTCAACTTTCGCAATAGCAGGTGTAGTGTCTTTTGGAATATCAAATTTTACATCAATAATTTTTTCAGTATAACCTGTAATTTGAGAAGCATCTAAAGTGTAACTTTTTGCAGGGAAACTTGTATAATTAAAAGTTATTTTATAAACCTGACCAGCAGGTAAGGTACTTAAATAACTTCCGTTTACGTTATTTGATTTGGAAGCTTTATAAACTGAATTATTTTTAGAACTTACTTCAACTGTATATGGTGCTTCAACCGGTTTGCCTTCTGATGTTACTTTTCCTTTAACTAAAAACACTTTTAATTTTGTGTTTGGAAACTCAGTATTAACCATGTAAATATCTTTTAAACCTTGTCCACCAGGTCTTCCACTACTATAATAACCTCTTGCGCCATTGGCAGCTACAACAAAATAAATATCATCATCAGGTGTGTTTATAGGAAATCCAAGGTTCTCTGTATTTTTAAATGAAGAATCGGGCTCCATAAATGACATAAAAATATCATAACCACCACTACTTTTTGGTCCTTTTGAACTATAAAATAAAGTTACACCATCAGGATGAATAAATGGAGAATCTTCGTCGTATTTAGTATTGATTGAATCTCCTAAGTTCACCACATTACCCCAGGTAGAATCAGGTAAAAAAGTGGCTTTATATATGTCTTTGCCACCATAACCGCCTGCACGCTCACTCGAAAAATAAAGTGTATTTCCATCAGGCGAAAGTGAACAATGTCCATCCCATGAAAAAGAGTTAACCTGACCTCTCAATTTAACCGGTGTAGTAAATTCTTCACCTATTAAAAAACTCTGGTAAATGTCTCCATGATCATCACCACTGTCGCGGAACAGATATAATATTTGCCCATCGGGACTCAAAGAAATAGCACCGTCGTTTGTGTTAGTATTTAAATTATCAAGAGGTTTTGGAATTTGAAAGGTATCATTTTGCTTATAAGTAATGTAGGCATCTTCACCAAAATAACCTACAGTAGTTGACTCTCCAAAAGCATTTTGACGACCACCTTTACTTTTAGGACCGGCATAAGTAAATACCATCATTGATTCATCAGCAGAAATTACAGGAACATATTCTTCATCCGCTGTATTAACAGGAGGGCCAATATTAACAACCTTAGCTGCAGTTGGTTTTCCATTGTAACGGATTGCATTTTCAATATATTTTTTCAGGAGTTCACCTTCAGCTATGTCTTCAGGTTTTAATTTTTTACGGCTTAAATGATTATTTACCATTTGCAAAGCCTCGTCAAATTTATAATTGAAATGATAAGCACGGGCTAAATCGTATTCTATATGATCTATTTTTTTGTTTTTATCGTATGCTTCGCTTAAGTATGCAAGGGCATCAGGGTGCTTATCACTTCTGTAAAGAGAGGTTACGCCATACATGTATTTAATAAAATCTTCATTTGGATGATTCTTATTTGTGATTTCATACACAGGAAGAGCTAAATCATAGAGTTTATCTTCATAAAGCAAAAATGCATTTTCAAAGGAATCTCTTTCTGTCTTCCTCCACTTATTGGTTTTAGTAACCTGAGAGAAGGAGATAGACAAGATTGTTAAAAAGAGTATTAACGTTAATAAAGTTCTTTTCATTTTATTTTAATAATAAGGTTGTTTCTAAAAGTAAAAGTTGGCTTATCGTTGAAACAAATATAGCCTTTTTTATCAAAAAACCGCTTTTGAGCAAGGGTAATTATTAAATAATCTGTCTTCATTCATTAATCCTTAATTACCTTGTACTGAAAGTCCTTGCCTTCTCGATTAATACGCAGAATATATAACCCAATATTCATTTCTTGAAAATCTATTGATGTTTTTAAAGTAAAATTTTTATCAGGCTTTCCAGAAGTATACAATTCCCGCGAATAAATATCAAACAGGGAATAGGTTATTTCTTTATCAGATTCTATAGTAATAAATGGGTTATCATTAGTCACTATAGTTGGGTATACCTTTAGTGAATTTGGTTTAAAATAATTTTCTTTGATTCCAATTAATTCCCCACCAAAATTAAACATAGAATCATATTTGATTACATATATATCTTCTAATATGGCACCATAACTTTTAGTATACCCAACACCGATATATCCTTTGTCAGATGTGTTAGTAGTTCCAAATAACTCTTCATCTTCAGATTCTCCAAAACTTGTTCCAAACATATAAAAGCCATTTAAAGCTAAGACCAAATTTTTTGGATCACGTTTAAAAGAGGGTAAATCAATTTCACTATATGAAATAGTATATCTTCCTTGATAATTATAAACAAGATTAACTTTAGAGACTTCCTCATCAAGATCAGCTTTTCCAAAATTATTTACCCAAATAAAATTCCCAACACTATCAATTTTGAGAATAAATGCATCTTTCATTCCAAATGAATAACTTTCGGATCCCCCACCTATTAAATAATCATTTGTATAATCTTTGAGAATATCATTTCCGTAATCAACTTTATTAACTAAACCATATGTTTTAAAAAGCACCGAGTCTCCGTTCAAATTTGTTTTAAAGAAATAAATGTCTCCTTGAATATCATTATAGCTATTGGTTTTCCCTGTCAAAATAAAGAAGTTATCTGGAGTTAATTTTATCGCTCTAAAATCATCATCTTCGATTCCGCCATAATTTTTTTGCCAAATTTGTGTACCTGTTGATGTATTTATCTTCATTAGAATACCATCGCTTTTACCATACTTTGAATTATAGCTATATCCACAAACCACAATATTACCATCAGGCGCAAAAGCAATATCATTTCCAAAATCCCAATCGAAGCCGCCAAAACTTTTTTGCCAAATCATATTTCCGTTTTTATCTGTTCTCACAACAAAAACATCATAGCCACCATTGCCAATTGAGTTTGTGTTTCCTGTAAAAATAAAACCGCTGTCAGCTGGATTAATAATTAAATTTTTTGCGACGTCGGTCATAACACCACCATAGTTTTTGCTCCAAATATTTTGACCCATACTATCAATCAATTGGAGAAATGCATCTTCACTGCCATATCCATATGAGCTTGTGCTACCGCAAATAATATATTGGCGATTAAATGTTTCTCTGATGCCATAACCAATATCAACACCCGTTCCGCCAAATTTTTGGTAAAATTTTGAAGGTGGTTGTGCCTGCAAACTAATAGCAAGCATCAAAATAAATATGTAGCCAAGTTTTTTCATTTTACTTAAACTTTTTTGCAATACTAAAATATACACCTTGTCCGTATGCTGTTTTTGGTGCAACATAACCCTGCAAGCTATTACTGCCTAATTTAAAATACAAATGTTTTCCGTTGTATGCCACGCAAGCACCCACGTTTAGACGCACGTAACCGCCGTATCCTGTGTGCAATGTAAATAACATGCGTTTGTATCTGTATTCAGGTTCAACAAAAAAATAGGGTTTATAGTTTGCATTAAAAATAAATCGGAAGCCTTCGTTTAAGCAAAAGTTCATTTTACCGAAATAGATCTTATTAATGATCACCAAATTGGTTGGAATATTAATATTAAAATTTTGTTTCCGGCCGTTTACCAGTTTTTGTAGAATTGTATCTCCATTCAACTTATGAAGAGATGAATCTTTAAGAGCTAAAACATTTTCTACTCTGTAACCCTGAAAACCAATTACAGAGTCGCTGCTGTACTGAACACTATTTTGTTGCCAATGAATAAACCCAATATTATTTGCATTTACAGTTAATACACTTTTTTTACCAACTTTACTTTTGTAAGGAGTTTCAAAGAAAATATCTGCATTTGCACCAACACCATTAAAGCCTAATAAGTTTTTGTTATTGGGGTCGCTTACAGCTAAATTAAAATTTGAATTCACTTGTACCATACTTGCATCCGGTGATGTATATAGGGAAGCGTCTTTTCCTGTTTTTAAATAAAATAGTTGTTCTCCTTTCAGAAAAGAAACGGAGATACCAATTTTAGCAACAGAATCAACATGGTGAATAATGGCTCCAAATTTCACTTCCTGAAACCGCAAAGCGTTTACACTAATATTGGATAGATCGACAGTTGCACCAAGAAACCGTTTATTGCCATAAAACATTAAGCGATAAAAATCAGAATTGAAAGAAGCGTTTAATACTTCCTGATTTTTAAAACCCACTAAAAAATCAAATTTGCTTGTTCCTTTCACAAAGGCGCTCATACCATAATTGAGAAGTATTCCGAAATTATTATTTGCTTTTAAATTTTTATCGGAAGCATCTTTCATTTCATTACTGATATGGCCACCCCAAATAAGCCTGTTTACCATATCGTTTTTAATGGCGTTACTGCCGGCTTCATAATCTACATTTAAAGACAAGGCTCTGCCGGAAGTACTGTAATTTATAAATTCAGTATTGTATTGTGCATGAATATTAGTTGCAAATAAATTCAAAAAAACAAAAGGAATGATTATGTATTTAATGAGCTTAATAAATTCTAATCTATTTTCGTTTTACATTATAGTTTACATCCAATAAAATATCGATATCAATTTCGTAAGTATCTTTGATGCTTATGTATGGCGGATTAGGAGGCATAACTAATCTTATTTTTAATTGCATGTTTTTACTTTTTTTAATGTTTACCAATTTGTTGGTGTCAAAAGGAATATAAAGACGTTTACTGGTTGAGGAGGTTACATTATTTTGAGCGTCAATTGTACCTTTAGGAATAATATTATTTCCTGGTACAAATAAAGAATCTACAACCGTATTTTTATCATCTAGCAAATAAGCCTGCAATATAGCGTCGAAAGGATAGCCATTAGTGGCTGCAATAATAAAATTACCATAATTTACATTATCTAATTGTTTCAATGTACCAAAGTCAATTGGTGTTGTAGATTGTAACAAAAACTGGGTTGCAGTAAACTTAAGTGGGATACTAATATCGGCCATTACTTTAATGCCTGTATTGTAATAAGCGAAATCGTTATAGCCGGAAGTATTTCCAAGAGGGTTTAAATTAATGTTACCTGCATAAGCAATTTTATCGGGTAAGTTAGAAAGAAAGCTAAGGATATTACTGTTGGTTTTATTAAGTGAAATTAATTTCACTGTTGGATTAACTTGTGAATTTACATCATATGCACGATTTATATTTATTGCAGCAAGTTGTTGCGTGTTTAATGTCACAGAATTTTGATTGACAGTATTAATAGATTTAATATTATATAAAGACCCACTGAACTCTGCACCAAACTCATTAATTAAACTGAAGTCTAATGTTGCATCGCTTAATTGAAAATTTGTCGCATTAAAATTTTTGAAGATATCCAGTTTTGCTGTATCAATATTAACAGGCACCGATTGCATTCCAAAATAACCACGAACATATTGCGGAACTATATTGCTGTAACTTATTTCAATTTTTGCCCCCTGACCAAAATCAACCTCTGCAGGTTGAGCGCTGGAACTCATACTTACCGTATAATTTTGAATGATAGTATTAAAATTTGCTGTCCCTCCACCTGTAAGATCAAAACTATAATTATCTAAAGGATACGATTTAATAAGTGAATTATTACCGGGTGGAATAGTTTCATGAATACTAAATGGTACACTGTTTTTAGTAACTCCCGGTAATACATAAATAAAATCGAGAGGTTGACTTACGGTATTGCTAAATTTTATATTTAATGTACCATTTCTTACAAGGCCATATTTAAGAGCAACGCCATTATTAATATTAAATACCAAAGGAGTTGGAGGTAGGAAGGCCACAGTTTGTCCGGGAGTTAAAGTACTCGGAAAAGGCGATGGCCACAAAAACTGATTAATAATAGTGGTATCGGGTAATTTTATAAGCGAATCAACTTTAACATAAGCAACCTGACGATTTACGCTCAGGGTTAATAAACCATTTGCATCTGTACTGAAAAGAGTGTCGTTTAAAAAGTTTTTGATATTGAGTTTACTGGAAACAATAGGGCCGGTTAAATCTACATCCCAATTGGTTACTGTTTCTTTTCTGCAAGAAAGAAAAATGATAAAAATCAGAAAAAAAACGAATCTAAATAATTTAACACCCATTCTTACAAATATAGTTAAATAAATATGCTCAAATGACTAAAATTTGGACAATTAACAGGCAAAATGTATCAATATTTTGTTTAAATTTGCTCAGTAAATTATGAAGATTAATTTAAGGTTTTTTGTCTCTTGGATATTCGCTGCTGTACTTATGTATGTTTTATTTTATACATGGCATGGAATATTTTTAAATGATTTTAAAAAGATTAGTTTTCCTTTAAGTTGGCTGTTATTTTTTACAAGTATTGCATACATTACAATTTCTTTTATTACTTATTCTGTTTTTGAATCTAAACCTTTAAAGAACGTTTATAATTTCTTTGTAAGGGGAATTCTTTCAGGCGCTTTAGTTGGGTTCATTATTTTTATTGTGTCAACAGTTGTAACAATTTCTATATCGCGCCAACTTACTCCCGAACATTTAGCATTTGATTGTGTTTGGCAAATTGCAGAACAAACTATCGGTGGTATGTCAATGGCACTTGTGAAAGTGTTTGTAAGCGACCACCAACATGAAGAGGCATAGAGTTTCAATTAATGTTTACATTGCTTTCTACATTATCTAATTTCTAAAAAAATCTTATTATTTTATTTTTAGCAAGATCGGCATTAACAATTACCTTGAAACATTCTTTTATAACAATTGGTATAATCGCCTAAAGCCCAAATAATACCTATAAATTTATTTGTTTTTTAAAAAATTATATAGTTATTTGTTATATAACATTATATTAATTATGACAAGTACTATAGAAATTTCAATCGAAAAAATAGCTAAGAGTAAAGTCGGACAATTCGACGTTAACAATGTTCCTTTTGGAAAATGTTTTAGCGATCACATGTTTGTTGCAGAATATTCAGATGGCAAATGGCAAAAGGCATATATAAAACCTTATCAGGATATACCTATGAGTTATGCCATGAGTGCATTACATTATGGGCAAGCAATTTTTGAAGGAATGAAAGCATATAAAAACGATCGAGGTGAAGTTTCTTTATTTCGTCCCGATGCCAATTTCAAACGCTTAAATAAAAGCGCTGTAAGAATGGCAATGCCAGAAGTACCTGAAGATATTTTCATGAATGGATTAATAGAATTGATGCGGTTAGATGCTGCCTGGGTTCCAACAAGTGAAAGTGGTAGTTTATATATTCGTCCGTTTTTAATTTCAACCGATGAAGCAATAGGTGTAAAAGCCAGTGACACCTATCAATTTGTTATTATTACTTGTCCTGCCGGTAAATATTATTCTGAACCAATTAAAGTTTTGGTAGAAACAAATTATATCCGTGCGGTAAAGGGTGGTATTGGGTTTGTAAAAGCTGCGGGTAATTATGGTCGCAGTTTATATCCAACTAAATTGGCGCAACAAAAAGGGTATCAACAAGTAATTTGGACAGATAGTGAAACACATCAATATGTTGAAGAAAGTGGAACAATGAATTTGATGTTTGTAATTGGTGATACAATTGTTACACCGGGATTAAGTGATACTATATTAGCGGGAATAACAAGAGATAGCGTTTTAGCCTTGGCACGTGATTGGGGTATGCGCGTTGAAGAGCGTAAGATAAGTATCTTTGAGATTATTGAAGCGCACGAAAAAGGCATTTTAAAAGAAGCTTTTGGTTGTGGAACCGCAGCAACAATTGCACAAATAGTTGGCATTGGTTATAACGGAAAAGATTATGCTTTACCACCTTTAGAGGATAGAAAATTTTCTCCAAAAGTAGATGAGACTTTACGTAATATTCGTAAAGGAAAAATGGAAGATAAATTTCATTGGATGATGAAAGTGGAATAGACAGTATTATAAATTATAAATAAAAAAGTCTCAGCAATAATTGCTGAGACTTTTTTATTTAAAACGGCACAAAGCTTAAACCAACTGTAAAATTAAATCGTTGGGTAGGGTAACGTTCCCATCTGTAATAGCGTTGATTTGCTATATTATTGAAACGTGTAAAGAAACTCAACATTTTAGTATAACGGTATTCTGCTTCTAAATTCACATCAATTAATCCGTTTAATTCTTTTGGTGTTAATTCAGCTTTACCATCAGTAATAATTTGTGTTTGAGTCCATTGTTTTCCAATTGCGTAAATATCTGCTCTCAATATAATTTTGCTTCGGAGATTGTATATAGTAGAAAAAGTAATATCATAATCAGGTTTATGATAAGCTCTTGTTAAACTTTTGGTTTTATACATGTAATAATTTCCTTTCGCAATAAAATGTATTTTTTCTTTGAGCTGATATTTCAATTGTCCGCTTAAATTCATAACTGTAGCATTGTCATAAACCACATTGAATTGATTATACATTTGATTGAGACCAGAATAATTAAGGACATAAAAATACAAGCTATCCATTTGACTGTAACTTCCTTTTATATCATAGCTTGTTTTACTACTCAAATTTCCTTTAATACCACCAAAGAGTTTATATCTATTATTAGTATTTGTGTAATTTATGCTTGTATCAATAAATGGATTCTCACTACTTAAACTTCTTAAACTATTTTTAATTAGGCCGCCCGTTACGCCGGTATATGGAATAAACATACTTTCATAAACATTATACTCGAAATTTAATTGTGGATATCCATAAAAACGATTTTTGCCTTTGAAATTATCCAACGTTCCTTTTACTCCAACTAAACCTTTCCATTTTTTTCCATGCGCTTCAAAAGAAGGAGCTACGGAAACGATGAGGTCGTTTAAAGTATCATGACTTTGCTTGTGATTATAATAATCAGTTGAAAAACCAATATTTAATTTTTCTTTATTTACAAATAGATCAGCATCTGCTTTTAAATTTATATTATTTTCTGCTTCGCGATATAAGTTTTGTAAGTTGTAAAATCCCGCCTGAATGGTATGGTTTGCTTTTGAACTATCGGTATAATGACTTTGCAAAACTAATTTTGGTTCAATTAATTGGTAACGTTGTTTGGTGAAATTTTTATCTGTAATAATGTTAATCGAAGGATCATAACCATAATAATGAACTTCATTTCTTGTATAATTTAAATCGCCACTAAGCGTATGTTTTTTATAGAATTTTTTACCATAAATAGTTGCGATATCATCACTAAAACCGGCGTAACCTGTTTTATCTAATGTAGATGAGCTTGAATAATGTTTGAGGTGTGCGCCAAACGATACATCACGTGAACGAAGATTACTAATAAAAAACTCACCATAAGGAGAATTATATATTGGTCCGTAACCAATTTTTAAAAGCGAGCGATACAATTTAGTTAATGGTTCGTTTTGCATTTTTGCAGCATCTATATTTTGAACCTGATATTTTGGAAATAATGGATTACTTACTATTCCGTATTTCGTATTAGTGATGCGTTTTACTGTATCTTTTATTTCGGGTAGGTCAGAAAATTTCGTTGATTCTTTAATTACAGGTACAAATTCACTTTTAGCTTGAAAGGTATTATTGACATTGGTTTGAGCTAAAGAAATGGCAACGTGAGCAATCACAAGCAGTAATATAAGAAACCAAGTAAAGAGTTTTTTTATTCTCTTGGTTTGTTCTGCCGAATTTTCGTCGGTACTTGTTTTATATAAGACTTGAAAGTTCATCTTTTAAATTTATTTTGGTTGTTCAACAGGTTCACTTTGTTGTTTTTTACTCGGGTCAATCTCTTTAAACAAATTGGCATCGTTGTTGGTTTCTTTGAACTCAATTTTCATATCTTTTGATTCTCCTTCTGGAACAACAGCTTTTTCTTTTTCAGCTTGTTTATCTTTCAATATTTTTAATTTGGCATTAGCTTCATCCAGGTAAATTTGTTTTGGCTTACCGTCAATAATGGTTTCTAAAATCACTTGCGCATCAGGATCGTCTCCTTTTGCCATGTAAGCATCAGCAAGTAGTAACATACCTTTATTATTCCAATCATCATTGCTGTATTCATAGCTGATTAATTTATTTACACTTTTCTCAACCTCTTTATAATTTTGTTTTTTGAAATCGATCATGGCAATATAAAAATAAGCTTCAGCGCCACTAATGTTTTTGGCCGTTTTGCTCATAGCCGTAAACTCGATCATAGCATCATCCAATCTGTTGGTTTCATACAAGCATTTTGCTTTGATATATTTTACTTCGCTAGTTTGTTGAGGGAATAATTTCTCATACGTTAATATTTCATTACAAGCAGCAAGAGCCGTATCAAAATGATTGAGATAATAGGAACAACGCATAGTTCCGAAACGAGCGTTGGTTTTGTTAAGTGGGCTCTCAGCAAGATCTTTTAATTGCATAAACTGAGGTAAAGCATTTGCATAATTTTTATTTTTATAATTAATGTACGATGCTTTTGCCAATGAAGTTTCTGTGTATAAGCTTCTGTTTTTAGAAAGCACAAAATTATAAGCAGGAAGTGCTTTGTCAAACATGTTTTTGTTGTACGCTAACTCAGCATAATTAAACTGAGCTTCTAAAATATATTTACCTTCAGGAAAACGGGAAATATAAGCTGCCCATTTATCAAATGCCAAATCGTAATTTTTTTGGTTGTAATGTGCTTCTTTGGCTGCCTCATATGTAGCGCTTTCAATTTGATTTACATTTAAAGGATTACCTAAATCAGCAAAATATTTTTCCATTTCATCAATTTGTCCTTTTTCTTTATAGATTGTTTTAATTTGTTCTAATACATTTTTTGCTGCTTCACTTTTCGAATCTGTCCGCACAAATTTGTCAAAGTATTCTAAAGCTTTGTCGTCTTGTTTTTTTCCGTAATAAATATTGCCCAATTGCGCATAACAGTTTTGAATTGAATTTGAGTTCGGATAATTGTTTAAAATTTTATTGTAGTAAATAATTGCATTATCCTCATCTTTTAAATTCTCGTAATAAGTATCAGCCATCTGGTTTATAGCCTGACTCATATAAATAGAACTTGGATATTTTGTTTCTAAAAGTTTAAGGTCTGTTATTTTTTCTTCGTATTTCTTTAATAAACCATAACAAATTGCTTTTTGAAAAATAGCATAATCTACATCCAGCTTATTCAAAATGATAGCTTCGTTATACATTTCAATTGCTTGTGCAAAAGACCGATTCATAAAATAGCAATCTGCACCACGTAAATTAGCATCAGCTTTTTTATTTAAATCGGTTAAATTTTTAGACAACAGATATTTTCTAAACGAAATATTAGCGTTTGTATAATCATCTTTTTCTTTGCGTTGGAAATATGCATACCCAATATTGTAATTAACCAGATCGTATTCAGGTAAAGAGATGGAGCCCTCCATCACCAAGAACTTTTTCCAAAGTTCCATTGCGGTTGCATAATCTTTTCTATTGTACGAAACTTCCCCAAGCCAGTACTGACTTAATGAATTTAGATGAAGATCAGAGTTTTGGGCTAACGATTTTTTAAATTGTTTTTCGGCTTCATCATAATTGGAATTATTAAAAGCGTCAACCCCTTTAAAATAAATTAATTTTTGATATGTGTATTTGAGGATGGGATCAATTGTATTCATACTTTCAATACTTTTAATTGCCATATCATAATTTCGTGTTGTAGAATAAACATTGATGAGGTAAGTGAAGCATTCATCTTTTCGCGGTGAGTTCGGATATTCTTTCAGGTATTTGCTAAAAGCCTTAACAGCTTCGTTGTATGGACTGAAATCTAATTCATAACTCAGTTTCGCAAAACTGAATAAAGCATCTTCTTCTATTTTAGGATTGTAATTTAATTGATATGCACTGTAAAAAGCATTCTTAGCTTTAAGCTTATCGTTTTGTTTAACAAAGCAATCAGCCATATGATACCAGGCACTTTGAGCTAAAGAATCTTTTTCGGTTGTAACTTTTTCAAATTGTTTAATAGCATTTGCACAGTCATTTGTTTTGTAGTAGCAATAACCTAATGCATAATTTCCGGGGCGACTAAACCCGGAAGCCATATCAGTCTTTTTTAAATAAACTAAAGCATTACTATAATCTTTCAAATTATAATAACTTTCACCAATCATGCGATTGATCTCGTCTGCTTTTTGAATATTATTACTATCATTTAAAAGTTGAGGCGCATTTTTTGTAACCATTTCATATTTACCTTGTATGAAATAGATTTGCGTAATGTAATATGGCACAACTGACCCAAAGGTTTCGTTATTTACTAATTTATTAAATCCTTCTAAAGCAGTTCCATAATTTTTTTCATTGTAACAAATATGAGAGTAATAATAAATTGAAGGATTTGTGTATTTGTTATCAATGTCCTTTGTTTCTAAAAGATTTTCTTTTGCTTTTTCTGAATTTCCGGTTATAAAATAACTGTAGCCTTTTTTGAAGCGAAGTTCTGCGAGATCTTCTTTGGTTAATTCATATTCATCTACTTTTTCAAGAAAATCAAGTGTTTCGGGATATTTTTTCTTTCTGTAATTCGATTTTCCTAAATAAAAATAAGCGCTATTCTTTTTGAGGCTCTCCGGATATTTTTGAATAAATTGTTTCATACGCCATTCGCCATCTTTATGAAATAGTTCAATGGCGCAGGCTGCGCTGTAATAAATTGCATCTGTTCTTAGTACAGATGGTGTAGTTTTTAAAACATATTCATCAAAATCTTTTTGAGCATTTACATATTGCTTTTTGTCAAATAGCTCTAGTCCTTGTTTGTATTGCTCTTCTTTGTCTAAGTAATATTGTGTTTTTTGAGCATTGGCAAGCGTGGCAACAATAAAAAACAATGCGACCAGAAAATTTCTGTTGATTAACATGGATGTTGATTTAAGCTAAATGATATAATCCCAATAAATGTACTTTGATATAGTTTATACTATGGATGATGCCGGTTTCAATTATTAACGGGAACATGTTGATATTGTTACACCTTAATTCCTGAATAGATTTGGATTTAAGGTAATTTAGAGTTTTAATCTAAAATGGAACAATCGGTTTTAATAAAATTTGAGAATGCAACACTTATGCAGGAGGAGAGACCAATTATAACCGGATTAGGAGTAGAGGTGACAAAGGGCGAGTTTATTTATTTATTGGGAAAAACAGGAAGTGGAAAAAGTAGTTTTTTGAAAACTGTTTATGCCGATTTACCTTTGGGAATGGGGTCTGCCAAAGTTGCCGGATACGATTTGAATACCATGAAATCTAAAGATATTCCTTATCTGAGAAGAAAATTGGGAATTGTATTTCAGGATTTTCAATTATTAGGAGACAGGAGCGTAAGTGAAAATTTAAAATTTGTAATGAAAGCAACGGGTTGGAAGGAAGAAGCGAAAATTAATATGCGCATTAATGAAGTATTAAATAAAGTTGGTTTAGAGAGCAAAGAAAAAAGCATGCCGCATGAACTTTCTGGTGGAGAGCAGCAAAGGGTAAGTATTGCAAGAGCATTGGTAAATGAACCGGATATTATTTTGGCAGATGAACCAACAGGAAATCTGGATCCTGAAACATCTGAAGAAATTTTGAAATTATTGAAATCGATTGCAGAGAGCGGGAGAGCTGTGTTATTTGCTACGCATGATATGATGGTGTATAATAAATATAAGAGCAGAACCTTATTTTTTGAAGGTGGTAAAGTCACTGAAAGCAATTAAAGCTATTTGTTTGAAAAATGTAATCATACTTTTTGTTTTATTTTTTGTTCAATGCAAAAATCACGATAATGAGAAAGCATCTGAAAGCTATTTCAAAGCAGAAATCGACGGGCGAATTAAAAGGATACAGGAAATCAAGATTCACGATTCCACAACCGTAGATCCTATTAGGATTGATGAAGAAATTAATAAGCTTCTGCTTCTCTCAAAAGACATCGAAAATTTAAGCGCCTCTATTAATAAATCCAAACAATTTTTTGATAGTATTTCGATAAAACTTAGTATTAACCGAGCAGATTTTACTGATATTAATAAGGAGATGACATTGGAAGAGATTGCCACTGCTTTAAAAGGTAACGAATTAAATTTATTTAATCAGATTTTATTCAAGAATAGCAAGGGTGAATCGTTGATGTATACTGCGCAGTAGATTATAAATTCAAGTTTAAATAATTTAGGGACTGGACTTTATTTTTTATTTTATCCCACCTATTTTCTTATTTTTACACTCTATTTTAAGCTTTGGTTTTTGCGAATATAACCTTTCTCATTTATGTGTTGCCAATTTTTTTGTTGGCGTATCATCTTTTTCCAAATAAATCAAAGAACGGTTTTATTTTAGCGTTCAGTATCTTTTTTTATTCGTGGGGCGGACCAAACTTTATCTTCGCCATTTTAGCAACAACATTCATCGATTTCTTTTTGGTGAATGCTATGTATCAAGCGAAGCAAAAAAGTAAAAAAATTCAATTCTTAATTCTCTCACTTTGTATCAATTTAGGGTTACTATTTTATTTTAAATACTGCAATTTTTTTGTAGACAACTTTAATTCCTTACTGGGCTTGAATATCAGCTTCGCTAAACTTATTCTCCCGATCGGTATTTCTTTTTATACGTTTGAGAGCTTAACTTATGTGGTAGATGTTTATAGAGGAATTCATAAACCGTTAAAAAGTTTTTGGCAATATCAAACGTATATTTTATTATTCCCAAAATTAATTGCCGGACCAATTGTTCGGTATCATGATATCGCAGATCAAATTACAAATCGCGAAAAAAATTATACACCTGAAGCTAAGCTAAGTGGATTTCTTATTTTTTGTTTTGGTCTCGCAAAAAAAGTAATTATTGCGAACACCCTGGGTTTGCAAGCTGACGCCGTTTTTAAATTACCAATTGAACAAATAGATACAGCGGCAGCATGGGTTGGAGCCCTCGCGTATACTTTTCAAATTTATTTTGATTTCAGCGGCTATAGCGATATGGCAATTGGTCTATGTAAAATTATGGGTTTTAGAATTCCCGAGAATTTTAATAACCCCTATATCGCAACAAGCATAACAGATTTTTGGAGGCGTTGGCATATCACCTTAAGCTCCTGGATGAAAAATTATTTATATATTCCTTTGGGAGGAAATAAAGGGACAAACTTAAGTTTATATCGCAACTTGATCATTGTGTTTTTACTCTCCGGGTTTTGGCATGGCGCCAGTTGGAATTTTGTTTTGTGGGGCGCTTATCACGGCGTGTTCTTGGTTTTAGAGCGCTTGTTTCTTGGTGATGTATTTAAAAAACTTGGGAAATTTATTTCAATTCCAATTACATTTATAATTGTAATTACCGGCTGGGTTTTATTTCGCAATGAAAACATTTCATATGCTTTATCGGTAATTAAGAAAATGTATTCTTTCAATTTCTTTGATGGTAAATTTGCAATGAATAACGATTTTATTGTGATGGCATGCATTGCATTATTTATTTCATGGTTTGCTATCACTAACAAAACATTTGCTTTCCAACAGAAAATTTATGGAGAAAGCTTTACGAATAATGGCAAATGGCTAGTAGTATTCTCAAGTGTTTTATTATTCTACGTTTCTTTAAGTTATATTTCTGCCTTAAATTTTAATCCATTTATTTATTTCAGATTTTAATGAGTGGTAAAAAAACATATTCAATTCATGGCGTTGTAATTTTAATTGCAATTTCAATTCCACTTTTTATTTCGTTTGTTGTGAAAGACAATAAGCCTAATCTGACAGGAATTGTTATTTCCGATGAAAAGCCAAAACTAAGTTCTGAGACTTGGTTCAATGGTTCTTATCAAGCCGATATGGATGATTATAATAATGATCATTGGGCATTCAAAGAGATCATGGTGCGGTTAAATAATCAATTGTATTATAAATATTTTAATCAAATACGTGTAAATGGTTTTGTGATTGGTAAAGAAAATTATTTATTCAGTGAGAGCTATATATTTTCTGCTTTTGGTGACGATGATGTCAATGAAAATCGAGTGGTTACTTTAATGCAAAAAGCAAAAGTGATTCAGGATACTTTAAAGAAAAAAGGAATTGATCTTTTATTTGTTTATGCACCTGGTAAAGGAAAATACTGCGAAGAGTTTGTTGAAGATAAATACCGGCATTCAGTTAAGCAAACCAATCATGATCTTTTTGTGAAGTACGGAAGCGCAAATGGAATTAATCAATTAGATCTTTATACTTTATTTCAATTATTGAAACCAATTACACCTTATCCATTGTTCCCTAGATTTGGTCATCATTGGAGTTATTATGGTGAATGCATTGCAGTTGACACAATTATTAAACATATTGAACATCTGCATCATTGTGATATGCCAAATATATCTTATAGTCAAATTGACGTTGTTGATACAGCAAGAAGTAGAGACGCTGATGTTCTAAAAAGTATGAATCTATATTGTAATCCTGATCAAAACATGAAACTTGCATATCCACAAGTCGGCTTTGAAAATGACTCTTTAAAAAATGCAACGCGTGTTCTAACTATTTCTGATAGTTATTGGTATGGACCGGTTTATTTAGGTGTACCCGCTAATTGCTTTGCAGGAGGCCAATTCTGGTATTACTATAATAAAGTTATTCCTTCACCGGTTGCAGGAGAAAAAGTGGAAGTTTGGCAATTAGACCTCAAACAAAGTATTGAATCTAATCAAGTAATTATGTTGTTATATTCTGATGGAAATTTATCAGGCTTTGGAAATAATTTTATTAATGATGCTTACGAAATGTATACGTCTCCAAAAACATTTTATGCAAGAGTAGAAATCAATAAACAAATTCAAACGTATGCAAAACAAATTCGTGAATTGCCCGCATTGCTAAAAAAATCGACACAAAAAAGCAACGATCTTCGAATCCCATTAGATAGCGCCATTAAATTGGATGCGATGAAAATGTGTGGAATGATAAAATGAGTAACATGAAAAAATTAGTAATTGTTTTTAGTTTAATTTCTTTTCTCTCCAAAGCAGATGAAGGTATGTGGATGCCTCAGTTAATTGAAGCGTTAAATTTTAAAGACATGAAAAAAAATGGATTTAAATTAACGGCTCAGCAATTATATAGCATCAACAAAGCAAGTATGAAAGACGCTGTTGCAATTTTTGGAGGAGGCTGTACAGGTGAAATGATTTCTGATAAAGGTTTATTATTAACTAATCATCACTGTGGGTTTAGTTCGGTAGTAGCTTTAAGTACTATTGAAAAAGATTATTTAAAAAATGGTTATTGGGCTAAAAATGCAAGCGAAGAATTATATTGTAAAAATTTAACTGTAACTTTTATAAAACGAATTGAAGATGTTACAAAACAAGTATTGTCGTCAATTAAACCTACTTTTTCGGAATTTCAAAAAGATTCAGCAACCAGATCTACCATTTCGAAAATAGAGAAAAAGGCAATTGAGAATACAAATTATACTTCTTTTGTTCGCCCGTTTTATTATGGAAATGAATATTATTTATTTGTAACAGAAGTTTTCAAAGACATTCGTTTGGTTGGCGTTCCTCCAGAAAATATTGGAAAATTTGGAGGTGAGACAGATAATTGGGTGTGGCCTCGTCACAATCCGGATTTTAGTATGTTCAGAATTTATGTAGGTAAAGATAATAAGCCTGCAGATTATAACGCTGATAATATTCCGTATAAACCTGCTTATTCATTTCCTGTTTCTTTAAAAGGATATGAAAAGGGAGATTTCACTATGGTTTATGGCTTTCCCGGAAGAACACAAGAATATTTGACTTCTTACGCAGTTGAATTATTAATTAACGAACAAGATCCTCGTCGTGTTGCTTTGCGCGATAAACGTTTGGCAATTTATGAAAAGGACATGAAAAAAAATGACACCATTCGTTTAATGTATGCTGACAGATATGCCGGAATTGCAAATGCATATAAGAAATGGTCGGGTGAAATGTTAGGCTTAAAAAAGTACGATGCGGTAAACAAAAAGAAAGAATTTGAGAAAAATTTTCTGGAGCTATTTAACTCAGATCCCGTAAAAAAAGAAAAATATGTTCAATTGTTTAGCAATTTCAAAAAAGTCTATGAAGAGTATTCTCCATTGAGTAAACAAGTTGATTACTATTATGAATGTTTATTAGGAATTGACGCATTGCGTTATATTAATAATTACCCAACAATTTTTATTGAATTAAAAAGAAAGCAAAACGGTAAGGAAAATAAATTTGATCAAACGTTAACTGAAATAAAAAAAACAATTCCATTTCGTAATTATAACAAAGCAACTGATAAAAAATTATGCATTTCCATGTTAAAGGAATTTGCGTTAGCAATTGAAAAAGAAAATCGCCCTCCTTATCTTGACTCACTTTTAACAGCGTATAATAATGATACAGAAAAGCTGACAGAGTTTTTGTATAATAATTCAAGTTTTGTAGATAATACAAAAGTTAAAGCCATGTTGGATGATTTTGAAAAGAGTGCGACACTATATGAACGTGATCCATTTTATATGTTGGCCAATGCGATTAATGATTATTACAATAAAGTTGTGTTACCGCAATTCAATTATGATGAAATTCATATACTTGAAATGCAAAAGGAATACATGCTTGCTTTAAAAGAAAATGTGAAAAATAAAAAGTTTTATCCTGATGCCAATGGTACAATGCGAATTGCTTATGGGAAAGTTGATAATTATAAACCAAAAGATGGGGTAGAGTATGAACATTATACAACCATTGATGGAATGATAGAAAAAAATAATACTGGTAATCCTGATTATGATGTGATGCCAAGATTAAAGGAATTATATTCTAAAAAAGATTTTGGACAGTATATTGACAAGAACGGCAAGCTCAGAGTGTCGTTTATTGCAAGCAATCACACTACAGGTGGAAATAGTGGTAGTCCGGTTTTAAACGCGAAAGGTGAACTGATTGGCACAAACTATGATCGCAATTGGGAAGGAACTATGAGTGATGTTTCTTACGATGTAAATATGTGTCGCAATATTGTTTTAGATGTGCGCTTTACACTTTGGGTAATTGATAAATATGCAGGTGCAGGCTATTTGTTGAATGAAATGAAATTGATGAAATAAAAATCAATTGAAAAAAGTTGAGTAACCAATATAAGGTAATGGAATAATTCTTGAGCTCTTATTTAAATTAGTAAAACTACCAATATAAGCACCATAGCAACCAAAATTCCAATGGTCGGCATAATTCCTGATCCATTTTAAACTAACTCCGGTTAAATTCAAATTAGTGTTGCTGCGTGAGTAAGAAATGGTTTGAGGAAAAACAAAACTTTCAATATTTATGGCTAAGTGTTTTGAAAAACGATTAGCGTAAGAAAAATTTAAATAATAAATAGGAAAATAAGGATCTTGATTTTGTGTCGAGAAATTATTATTGTCATTTCTAATAGCCATGACACCACCGCCCAAACTAAAATTAACAACATTATCTCCTTTTGTAACACGAGCAGCACTTCCAAAAATTGGACAAAAAAGTCCATGAAAATTAGTATTAGGAACTACATACGCGTAAGCATTTGCACCAAAATAAATATCTTGAGCTACTTTGTAAGAACATTTGACGCCAACAGATGATGGAAGAAAAATTAGTAAATTCATTGAAATTCCCCAATGCTCATTAAAGCTATAATTTAAATTGCTTATTAAAAAGTAATGTGAAGTAGAATTAAAACCTCTTTTTTTAAATGGAAGAGCATTCTCTGAAATCATGTAATAGTTTGTGTAATAATTATCATCAAAACGTGGTGCTTGAAAAGCTTTTGAAGCATTAATAATTGAAACTTCCTTTATTTGATATTTAAATAGTCGTTGTTTCGTATTTGTTTTTTTTTCGAGGATCACAAAATCTTTCAAATTTTCTTCAATAACCAGCCCACGATATGTGCCGCCATAAATTGTGGTGATCATATAATATCTGCCCGGTTCAAATTGTGGTGTAAAGGAATTGCTTAAAGTATCCTGTGCAATAGAATTGAAATTACAAAATAAAAACACAATGAATAGAATACTAAATTTTGAATGTGCTTTATACATGATTGTAAATTGTACGAAGTAAAAGTAGCTAAATTTTAGCAATTATTTTTTGCAGTTTTATTTTGTAAAACTAAGAAGTTGAAAATGATAAAGCCAGCAATTTTCCCCGTAGAATTACATTTTAAAAGCTATCATTCCATAGCTAAAAAAACAAAAATTAAACCCGAACTAAAAAGTAAAAATTAGAATAAAGCTGCGTAAGCGATTGTAGTGAAAATCCTTTTTGCTGTCTCTTTGCAAAAAGATTGTAACGAAAGCGCGACCCCGCGAAAAAAACAAAACAGAAATGAAAAAATAAAATGCGGGGATACGCCCAAATAAAAAATAAAAAAGTACAGCACTCAAACAAAACCAAGCTAAGATTAATTTTTACAGTGAAGTGGCACAAATAAATGAGGTGCTCCATGCTGCCTGAAAATTAAAACCTCCCGTAATGCCATCTATATTTAAAACTTCACCACAAAAGAACAAATCTTTTATCAATTTGCTTTCCAGGGTTTTAAAATTTACTTCTTTTAGGTCAACACCTCCGGCTGTAACAAATTCTTCTTTGAAAGTTGTTTTGCCTTCCATCTTATAAGTATCATTATAAAGCTGATTTGCCAGTTTGTTTATTTGTGTATTGGAAATATTAGGCCAATTAATTGTGTTATTTATTTCTGTTTTATGTAACAAAAATTCCCAGATGCGTTTTGGTAAATCAAAAAGAGGAGTATTGTATATTAAAGAACGTGATGAACTATTTTTTTCCTCCATTAATCTTTCAACGATCTCGTTTAACTTTAAATTTCCTGTCCAATTTATTTTGATATTATTTTTATAATTAGTTTCAAAAAAATAAGGTGCAGCAAATGCAGAGAGTTTTAAAACTGCCGGACCACTTAATCCCCAATGCGTTATTAACAAAGGACCTTCATAGAAATATTTGGTATTCTCTATTGACACTTTTGCTTGTTTCACAGCAACTCCCTGCAATTCTTTTTTAATAGATTCGTTTGGTAAATTAATGGTGAATAAACTTGGAATAGGATCAATTATTTTATGACCCAGATCAGAAATAAATTGATATGCAATTTTTTTATTATGTCCGCCCATAGCAGCTATAATTGCATCCGCATTATAATTATTTTTACTTGTTTGTACCTCAAAGTCGTTTCCCTTTATAATTTTAAGAACTTCACATTGAGTAATAATTTCAATATTCAATTTTTTAGCCATACCTAAAAAACAATTCGCAATTGTTTCGCTACTATTGCTTGCAGGAAACATGCGCCCATCGTTTTCGGTTTTTAAAGAAATATCTTGATTTTTAAACCAATCAATTGTATCGGTAACCGAGAACTTACTAAAAACCTGAAGTAATTCTTTTTCACCTCTTGGATAGTTTTTTACTAACTGAGAATTATCGAAGCAAGCATGCGTTACATTACATCTTCCACCACCGGAAACCAAAACTTTTGAAAGCAATTTAGTCGTTTTCTCAATGATGCGAACATTATAATTCGGATGTAGAAGTTTGCAGTTAATAGCTGCAAAAAATCCGGCCGCTCCTCCACCTATGACAATTATTTTTTTTGACCCCAAAATAAACGATAATAACTTTTAATTAATTCAGTAACTGGATTAGCTAAAAAATTTGAAATTAGCTTTCAAATTTAATAAAATGCGACTGATTTTTCTTTTTTTGTTTTTTTCTCATTGTATTTTTTCTCAAACAAAGAAAGACTTAAACGATTTTTCATTCACACTCCACGAAGAAACGGTTAATAAAGTATTAACTGCAATAGGAGAAATTTCTGGTACAAATGATTATGAGGTAATGTTTATCAAAGGAAAATATCATTGGAAAATTATTAATCCTGAAATTCAAATAAGGCCTGATAGTTCTCATTTTGTGTGTGATGCGCTTGTAAATGTTGGCCCTTTTAAATATAAAACAAATGTAAAAGGTGACGTGAAGATCACTTATGATAAATTAAAAGATAAAATAGTTATAAAAATTACACGCGCTATTTTTGAATTATACACCGTAATCCTGGATAAAAAATTTCATATAACAGATATTCATTTAGAAGATAAATTCAAAGAGCCTTTTCTTTTCGATGGTCCAAAAGCTTATTCTACTACAATGGATGTGAGTTTACCAGATAGTGCCATAAAAATTATTTATATTCAGCCGTCAGATTGTGACGTTCAAGTTAGATGGCAAGAAGTTTGCGCTACTTGTGAAGTTGCCATAAGTGATAAACCTTTTAAGAAATCAATAGCAACTCAAAAGCCAAAAGTTGCCGCGACTTATTCTGACAATGGTGTACCTACAGGAACAGTCACAAAAGGCGTTTCTACCCAAACAAAAACTGTAATATCTACGGAAAGTAAAACGGTTACACCTCAAAAAAAATAGCTATTTTTACAGGTAATGTTTAATATTTTCAAATTATTTTGGTCTTATAATTTACCGCGATGGTCAATCTTAATTATTGATACAATTATTTGTGCTTTTTCTTTGACAATTGCATTTGCAATCAAATTCGATTTTAATGCCATTCCTCCAACAGATGCTAAAAATTTACCCTATGATTTTGCAATTGTTTTAACCGTAAGGTTTATTTCTTTCGCTTTATCAAAAACATATAAAGGCGTTGTTCGGTATACCAGTTCAAGAGATAGTGCACGCATTTTCGTAATTATTTTGGCAGGAAGTTTCTTGATTTATGTTGCTAATTTCATTTCATTAAAATTTATTAACGGAACTTATTTTATTCCAACCTCGGTTATTATTATTGATGCTTTGGTTTCATTATTTGTGATGATCAGCTCTCGTTTAGCAATTAAAGCTTTGTATCTTGAAACTAAAAACCCAACGAGTCAACGCATTAATGTCATCATCTTTGGTGCAGGTGAAGCTGGTATTATTACAAAGCGTACTTTGGACAGAGACGCTGCGATAAAATATAATGTAGTTGCTTTTGTTGATGATAATGAAAAGAAAAAGGGAAGAAGTCTGGAAGGAATTTTTATCCACACAACTGATAAACTATCTCAATTAATAAAAGAATATCATGTTGAAATTGTTATCATAAGCATCCAAAATCTTTCCGCGACTAAAAAAAATGAGATCACTGATATTTGTCTAAACAGTAATGCGCGCGTATTAAATGTTCCACCTCCAACAAAATGGATCAATGGTGAATTAAGTTTCAATCAATTAAAAACAATCAACATTGAAGATCTCTTAGAACGTGAGCCGATTAAATTAGATGCAGAAATTATTAATAACCAAATAAAAGGTAAAATTGTTTTGATTACTGGTGCTGCCGGTTCAATTGGCAGTGAATTAGCCCGACAATGCATGAAATTTAATCCTTCAAAAATTTATTTACTCGATCAATCGGAATCGCCTTTGCATGAGTTAGATTTAGAATTTAATGATAAATACAAACAAGGTGCTTATGAAGTTGTAATAGCGGATATTAGAAATTCTGAAAGGATGCAAAATGTATTTAAAACATTTAAACCTCATATTGTATTTCATGCGGCTGCATACAAACATGTTCCTATGATGGAGAATAATCCATCTGAGTCAATTTTTACAAACGTGTTAGGTACAAAAACTTGTGCTGATCTTGCTGTTGAATATAAGGTTGAGAAGTTTGTTTTTATAAGTACTGATAAAGCTGTGAATCCAACTAATGTGATGGGGGCAAGCAAACGCATTGCAGAAATTTATATTCAAAGTTTGGGTAAAAAAAGCTTGCCTACCGGTGAGGTAGGCAAAACAAAATTTATCACAACTCGCTTTGGAAATGTATTAGGTTCTAATGGTTCAGTTATTCCACGATTTAAAAAACAAATTGAAAAAGGTGGACCAATCACTATCACTCATCCTGACATCACCAGATATTTTATGACAATTCCTGAGGCTTGCCAATTGGTTATTGAAGCTGGTTGCATGGGTAAAGGAGGAGAGATTTTTGTTTTTGACATGGGTAAATCGGTTAAAATAATTGATCTTGCCCGTAAAATGATCAAGCTCTCAGGTTTGGAAGAGGGAAAAGATATTCAAATTATAATTACCGGTTTACGTCCGGGAGAAAAATTATTCGAAGAATTATTAGAGAATTCTGAAAATACTTTAGCTACACATCATCCTCAAATTTTGATTGGTAAGGTAAGAGAATATGAATATCATGAAGTGAATGAAACAATAAATGACATCATTCAATTATTCGATACCCAAAACAATGAATTAATTGTACAACGCATGAAATCTATTGTCCCTGAGTATATAAGCAGCAATTCTGTTTTTGAAAAACTAGATAAAAAGTAATGATTAAAAGATTAATATACTCTCTATTTTTAATTTTTTTAGGTGGAAATTATTTTTCACAAACACCAAAAAAGGAAGCTAAATCTTCAGTTAAACCAAAATTAATTGTTGGTATTGTAGTTGATCAGATGCGTAACGATTACATCTACCGTTTTTGGGATAGATATGGAAACGGTGGATTTAAAAAATTAGTAAATAATGGTTATTACTTAAAAAATGCACATTATAATTATGTGCCAACTTTCACAGGTCCGGGTCACTCGAGCATTTATACAGGTACAACGCCTCGTATTCATGGCATAATAGCAAATGAATGGTTTGATAAAAAAAAGAATCAAATGGTTTATTGCGTGGAAGATGTTAATGTAAATTCTGTTGGTACAATTTCTAAAGAAGGAAAAAAATCACCAATCAATCAGTTAAGCAGTACTATAGGTGACGAATTAAAAATGAGTACTAATGGTAAAGGAAAAGTATTTGGAATTGCTCTAAAAGACAGAAGTGCCATATTGCCTGCAGGTCATAGCGCCGATGCCGCTTTTTGGTTTGATGATTCAACAGGATATTTTGTTTCATCCTCCTGGTATCTAAAAGAATTACCAAAATGGGTAAGCGATTTTAATGCATCTCAGCTTCCAAAATCTTATTTACAAAAAGGGTGGAATACTTTGATGCCAATATCATCTTATACAAATTCTATTTCAGATCAAAATAAATACGAATTGGCTCCAAATAAAAAAGAAACACCAACTTTTCCATATGACTATTCTTCTTATATAAATAAAAATAAGTTTGCAATTTTAAAAGCAACTCCTTCCGGCAATACCATTACCAAAGATCTTGCTATTGCTTGTTTAAGAAATGAGAAGTTAGGCAAAGATGAATTTACTGATCTTCTCGCCATCAGTTTTTCTAGCCCTGATATAATTGCACATGCGTACGGACCACGTTCTGTTGAAATGGAGGATGTGTATATTAAACTGGATCTCGAAATTGAAGAGTTAATTAAAACGTTAGATACGGAAGTTGGTATGGAGAATTATGTTTTGTTTTTAACGGCTGATCATGGTGGAGCAGATGTACCAAATCATTTGAAAGATGAACAGATTCCTGCCGATTATTTTAGTTCCAATGAACTCACAAAACAAATCAAAAATTATTTTCAAAAAAATTATAACGATTCTACTATTTTTCTGAATTGCAGCAACGAACAAATTTTTTTAAATGAAGAAAAGATCTTGAAATTAAACAAAGAAGATGTTGAACAAAAGTTGTGTGATTTTTTGATTGATAAAGATGGAATAGCAGAAGCATATCCGTCACAAATAATTAAAAATAATGGTTTTGATAAACGAGATATTCGATCACTGATCCAAAAAGGATATAACCATCAAAAGAGTGGCAATGTTGCTTTTGTATTAAGGCCAGCCTGGATGGAGAATATTAAAACAGGTACTACTCATGGCGCTGCATATAGTTATGATACGCATATTCCAATTATTTTTTATGGCAG
>Ga0206968_10028_pt1 | contig 34225 bp, 49 predicted proteins | sample Alteio_BWOrgHeat_22_FD_153254 | JGI IMG/M metagenome (GOLD analysis project Ga0206968, IMG submission 153254) | Enriched cells from forest soil in Barre Woods Harvard Forest LTER site, Petersham, Massachusetts, United States -... | ecosystem: Environmental > Terrestrial > Soil > Temperate forest >... | reverse complement strand
ATTTGCAGTCGGCGCTGTAGTTCGGCGATGTCGGTGGGCAATGCGGCCGCGGCCAGCGCTCGCCGAGTGGTTTCAGTTTCTTGACGCCAAAGCTCAAACACTCGCGCCGTTTTGCCGACGGCGCCGAAGCGGGTTTTGAGTTCCTTGCGCAAATGTCGACCGCTGAGATTGTCATTGCGCGCGATGAGTGCTCGGCAGGTGGCGCGGATTTGAAGCTCGGTGAGTCGGCGATTCATGCGCCCTACCTTACGCCAAAAGTTTCTCAAGGGGAACATGTTCCCTTTGGGCTTTTGTGAGGTCTGCGCGAGGCATTTTCTCCCGCCTCGATTTGGATAAGTGATTGAATCAATGGGCTTTAAGCTCGGATTATGTTTCACGAAATGTTTCACGGTCGTAGAGAGACTTTCTCGGCGGCACGTCGGCACTCGCCGCTTGGGATTGGGTGCATCTCTTCCGTTCATTTTTCAAATTCACACGCGATTCCGTTTCTTAGATTTAATAAATTCCGAAGATAAATCCTTTATTCGTTATGCAACGCTGCAGGGCTCGGGCTGCGCGTGAGTGGGTTTCAGCGCCTGCGGCAACCAATTCGGTGGCATGCGATGGGGTCGGCCCCAAGCGCCTTCGCGGATTTTCTTGAGGGCAACGTTAACCGCCATAGTGACGGTGAAGCGCTGTAAGGCGCCCTGCTCCACCGCCCAGATCACTTGGCGTAGAACCTCGGGGCCGCTCGCACTGGGAACGACCTTGAGGATTTCGCGGCGGACTCGGGCGAGTTCCAGGACGCTCAAACGGCGTGGGCCTTTGGGCGCCGGTGCTGGGCTCACGGATTTCGTTGGGTTTGGACTGGGACGGGCGGCGGCGACTTGGGCCAATTGGCTCAAGATTTCGCCGCGGTCTTCGGGGGTTAATTGGGTGTTCGCATCGAATTCTAGGCTGGTGAGCCGGTCGCGGCTCGCGGCAAAGTAGCGAGTGCGCTCGGCGGCAGACGCCCTGCTCCACATGGCTTGGGTTTGCTCGCGGCTGAATCGGGCTTTTCGCGGTGAGGCTGACACCGGGGTTTCGGTCGGCGGCGCACCTGTCTTTTCGGCGGTCTCTGCCCGCAGTGGGCCCAGGGCTTTCGTTGGCCTATTGGGGCTCTTAGACAACTCGGTCACGAGGTCCCTGGGCAACCGCACTTCGGTAATCGCGGTGGCCTGCTGGAACGGATTGTTGGGATCCCGGCCGGGGTCTTCGCGGCGAATCAGCTCGAGGGCCTTCAATAGCTGGTAGGCCCGGGTCACCGTCGAGGGGTCAACGCAGCATTCAAACGCGACGCGCTTGAGCGGAATCTCCGAGCACCAATCGCCGTTTTGCATGCCGGCTTCCCAGTGCAGCCAGAAGACCCGCTCGGCCGCGGGCGGCAGTGATTGCTTCCAGAGCCAGCGCTCCAAGGGTTTGGGATGTAGGCTGAAGTACTTTGTTTTGACCAAGGAAACCCTCGGATCATGGGCAGATTCGATCGACATAACTATCCCCTCGCCGATACAGACGATTTTTGTAAAAAGGCGATGAATCAGGGGGATTTGCGCTTGACCCAAAGAATCAGGGTCACTAACCTACAAATGCTACTTCGGGGTTAGTTCGTTGGTCCCCAACGATTCATCCTTGAAATAAAGAGGCCTCCTAAACGGAGGCTTTTTTATGCGCTACTCATAAGCCCTCCTTTTTGCCGTGGTCCAAAATGAGGAAGGGCCGCAAAGCGGCCCCTCTGATTCAACTTTTGCTCCGAACTAGCGGGCGGCTCGAGACTATGACGCGTCATAGTTTTGCTTGGGACCCCAATACGGCGAAGGGCCGGTTGAGCCGGCCCTTCTTTTGAAATCTTGTAGTTCTCGTGTGGTGGACCCTTTGGGGTTCCCGAAGTATCACGCGTGATACTTCGTCTTGGACTGGCAAACGGCCTCCGGGAACCCTCAAGGAACCACCGAGTATCACGCGTGATACTTGACTCAATTCGATGGCAAAAGCCAAGCTGAATTACTGACGTGTTTGCGCTCATTTTGGCGTCCCCGGAGCGCGTGCCTTGAGCCATGAGTGCAGCCACTCTTTGAGATCGTGCTGCAATTCTTTTCGGAGGCGCTTGTCCACGTGTTTGCCTAAGCGGATGCCGTAACGGCCTTCGCGAGCGGAGAGCTCAAATAGAACCTTGTTACCTTCCTTAATGGACTCCGATGCCCGGGCGGGGTTGGATTTCTTCATCGGCGTCGTTGCTGTGAGTTCAGCGAAAACGGCCTCAGGCGAGGGCGCGGGATTCCTTTTGGCTATTTCCTCAGCCAATGCTTTTAGGTCGGGCCCGCGCGACTCACTTGCCGCAGTGAGATCCGTGCTCCATCTTAGGGAAAGTAGACGTGGATCGCGAAAAGCTGCTTTGACGTAGTCGGGTAAGTTGGCCAGAGCCAAGTATTTGCCGATATTTTGCTTGGACTGTCCGGTTGCTACGCTAATGGCTTCCTGCGTCGGAAATACCTTGGCGTCGAGCCACGACTTAAACATCATGCCGGTTTCGTGCGGCGAGAGATCCTCGCGGTCAGCATTCTCGCTGTACATCTTAAGAACCAAGTCGCGCGTCTCATGGGCCGCCGCGTCGAGGATGGCGATGATCGGGAAACCGCTATTGCTCGACACGTCGAGCGCGAGGCAGGCGGCATGGCGCCGGTGGCCGGAAACAATTTCAAACTCAAAGGGCAGGGCGTCCTTAATGGGCCGGACACGAATAGGTGTTTGCTGCCCGGTCGACGCAATGCTTTTGCTGAGTTTGACGAACTTGGGATCGTGCAGCAGTAGCGAGCGATCGTCTCGATTCTTGAATTTGGTGGCGCGAATCTTTTTGGGATCAAGCCTCAGCAGTAGAAGGCCAGCCGCCTTGGCTTCATCGTAATGCTTGGCGCGCGTGGCCACATGCTCGGCGTAAATATTGGCCTGCTCGGCGATCGGTCCTAACTGTCGGGGGGCCAGGGCAGGGCGCTCCGTCGGGGCCATGCTGGCTCGTGCGGTCAGCGCTAGATCGAGAGCCGAGCGGCGTTCCTTGGCTTTGATATTCATGCCGAAGCTTCTTCAGCGAGGGCAGCTTCAGCGTGCGGCGAGCGGGTCTTTGAGCGCGAGGCCAGAGCATGGCGGATCAGCAGCTCGATCTCGCCGTTGACGTTGTTCATGGCGTCAATCGCGCGCTCAAGGGTACGGCGATCGCCGTCGTATTCCGCGACCTCGTAGAGCGTTAATAGCTCAGGTCCTACCTTCTCGAGCGAAGAGCTTTGCACCATGGCGTGCGCACACGTTTCTTGCGGGAAGAACTGGCGAATCCATTTGGTGATTTGCGCGTGAGTACCGTCGTTCGGACGCACGCGAGTCAACAACACCGAGGCAAAATCGTAAGTTTTGGGCGTGGCTTCGGTGCGATTGAACGCTTCCATCAATTCGGCCACCAAATCGAAGAAAAGTGAGGACGACTGCAGATCGATCATCGCCGGAGGTAGGGTGATCAGGAGCCCATCTGCAGCGAACATGGCGTTACTGTTCACGAACGAGAGCGATGGCGCGGTGTCCAGAACGATGACGTCATAGTCTTGGCGCAGGGGCGCGAGACCTTCGGACAAGGGGCGGTGAAAGGCGAAACCCTCCTCGTCGCGCAAGCGCGCGGCGATCGCGAATTCCGAGCCATAGACGCCCAGGTTTGAGGGAATGAGATCCAAGTTGTGCCAGTGCGTACGCTGCACGACCGAGCGCAAATCACCGGTCCAATTGGGGTTTGGAGTCCCCCGAAAATTGGGGCCTTCGAGGAAGGTCCGGACCGTCTCCTCGTCACCGACTTCGGTGTGCGGCAGGATGCCGAAAAGTTGCGTGAGGCTCGCCTGCGCATCGAGATCCACCAGCAAAACCCGATAGCCATGCATGACGAGATACTGCGCGAGATGCGCCGCCGTGGTGGTTTTGGCAACCCCGCCTTTGAAGTTACAAATCGAGACGATGATGCCGGGCTGGCCGGGCGCTCGGATGGCGGACAGTTTGAATGCGCGTCGCAATTGGTCGATCTCTACCAAAGAGAACTCGCGTCGGCGTGGATTGGGCGTTTCGCCTTGAGGCAACTCAGGCTGACGAGCGAGACGTCGGTATAGGGTATCTACCTTCAAATCCAGCAGGTTTGCGACTTCAGACCCCAAAAATTTGCGCAGAGTTTTGCGATGATCCGGATGTGTGGCCAGGTCGCGGATCGTCTTGTTAAGGTCGGCGGCGCGTCGGGCCAGATCTGCGATGCCTTCCGATCCGACCGGTTTGGGGCTGTCGGCTATCTTGACCGAATCGAGGACCGTATCGGCGTTGGCTGCCATATCGAGTTAGCATTACCCCGTAAGTCACGGATCGAGCTGATGCTAATGCACTTGTCGCATTATGGCAAGAGAAACGCCAGGAAAAGACGACAGCGGCAGAGACTCAAGATTGGTGATGATGAGCAATGCAATGATGCGACATAATGGAGCGAACCGGTGAGGTAGCGATGGCGGGTGGTCAAAACATAACAAATTTGGTATATTCCACTGAAGGCTGGGTGAGGGCCAGGCTATGAGCCAGGTGCTCGAGGACATTTGGCTGCCGGAGGTGGAGAAGGAATACGAGGACCTGTTCGAGGTCAGCCGCGATGTGGGTTGCGATGTGGGCGACCAGTATTGTGAATTCATGGCTCTGGTTCAGGATTGGGACGAGCGGGCGTGGAAATCGATTGAACCGATCGGCTCCGCTTATCTTTATGGCCGCTACGGACGATATGCCACGATGTTCTTCGCGGTCGGCGCGCGACAGGCTGCGGTGGTGAAGTGGATGCAAACCGGTTCCGAGCACCAGCAATCGCAAGGAAGGCAGGAAGCGAAAAAGCGGGCGCTGCGACTATTTCCGTGATCAGTGAGAGAAATTTTATGTCGAAAAAAAGCGAAGAACTTCTCCGCAAAGGCATGCAATACGAAGGCTTTCGCGAAGGCTATGCCGCCCGCGATGCAATGATCCGATTGGGACACATGTTGCGACAGATTCGAGAAGCGCGGGGCCATACGCAAGAAGCGCTCGCCGCAAAGATTGGCATGACGCAGCCGGCGATCAGCCGACTGGAATCTGGTTTTGGGCCGCACGGACCGGAGATGGACACCGTCTCGCGCTACGTTCGCGGTTGCGACGCAGAACTCGTGATCGGAATCAAACCGAAAGATAAAGGCATTGCCACGATGGATGTCGAGGCGTTAGCGTTCGAAACGTTGGTTTAAGGGCATTCCCGCGTCAGCTGACCTCTCATGACGCCAAAACAGTTCGTCATCATCGCCGAAACGATAGGGTTTCTCGCCAGCATCGCGCTGGCGTATCAAGCGGTGCGATTGCTGCGCCATCAAAGATCGGTGCGCGAACTGCGGGCAACAGCGGACGAGTTGAAAAAGATTAAAGAGCAACCCGCCGGCGAGGTTCGCACTAAAGCCATCGCACTGGCTGAAAAGGGCGCCAAGTCGCTCGAAAAAGCGATTGGTCAATGGGACAGGCGCGATCAATACATTGTGTTCATCGGATTGGGCGGATTGATCTTGTCGTTTGGGGTCAAACTATGGGCGCTCTACTTGGAGCCGTAACCGCGTGGGGCGATGAAGGGTGCGCGCGGTGTTTGATTGCGACGCGATGAGAGGGGCAGGGATGGACAGGGAGGTTAAAGAAATGAAAATCGACAGAACTGAAACGCTCATACGACGTTTTCGTCGTGTAATTATTTGTTAGTAGCGATGTCTCTACGCTCAACCACATCGATTGGGGCTGCGCTCGTTCTCTTGGCCGCGGCGGCATGGGTGCTGATTCCACCGTTTCCCCCGCCCGCCGTGCTAATGGACACATCGTTTGCTGCGTTGACCGCCAGACTGGGCGATCCCGCAGGATCGATACCCACGAAGTTTGTGGTGTGGGAGAAGTCGCGCGGCATTGCTGTGTGGTCACTCGAGGTGGGCTACGACACGGCGACGGTTGAGCCGATGGAGCTTCCACATTCCATCTCGCGCAGTCTGTGGCTCAAATTGGCCGGCGTCTCGGTTCCTTATGGGTATGCGACTCGGGCGCGTGTAATGGCTCGAGCGAGCGTGGGTGCAGGGAAGCAGGAAATGGAGGGAGCGGAGTGAGATGCTGATGAATGAGTGCGGGTTGTAGAGTCTAGGGGACAATTGCTTTGAATTCGGCCTGGCATTTTATCGCGGCCCTTTCCGACGTCGCTTCGGCGGAGAGGGATTTCTATGCGCAAGAAAGCTATGCGGAACGTGGTACCGACAATCTTGCGAAATGGTTGGGCGTGCCGCACCTGACAATGTTCGACGTTGCCCTTCTCATACCGGTAATTCCTGTACTCGCAATCCTCATCAGCTGGTGGGCGAAGCCGGATGAATTTTCGACGCGACGCGATGTCGCGTCGAACCGGCTGAGCGACGGTACAAGGAAGTACCGGCTGGGTAGGCTAGCCACGGATGGCGTGATGCGGTTCGCCGAGAAAAATCACGGGGCCCTATTTTTTATACTGCGCGCTCGTGTTGTGGCACTTTCACGCTCGCTGGTGGTTCATAGCGCTCGCGGCAGTGGTCGGTGCGGGATCGTTGGCCGCGACGATAATAGAGAGAGGGAAGTCGTGGCGGCTGGATCAGTCGTGAATCTCGCCGAAGTAAGGAATGCGTGAGCTTCAGCGTTCTTGAATGGCAGTGCCCCAACATACGTGGCGAGAATCCACTCATCGCCATTTTAATGGTCGTACTGGGATGCTTCTTTTTACCGCTGAGTTTTCACAGAGAAACAAAGGTAGGACCGGCAATCAGCTCGCAATCAGGGCAGCATCCGGCTCGGATCTGGCACAGGATCATTCTCGGATTCGTCGGTGCGGTATCGATTTGTACTGGCACGAAAATTGTGCAGTTATGCCAGTAAGCGTGGCAGGAGTGAGTTTATGAGCGTCGGCGCGGTGATTGCTTTGGCGCTTGGCGTTGGGTTCATCGCTCTTGCTCTATACGAAATCGCTGCCAAGCGGGCGTTTGTGAGATTCGAATTTGTTCGCCGAGACAAGGAGCCGGGGTTATTTTGGTTTTCCGTAGCGGGTAAATTGGCGCTGGGTGCCTTCATTATAATCACAGCGACTTGGCGACCAATTCGCGCTTTGTTCGGGTTCTAGCGAAGGGCAATGTCCTGCAGTCCGAGCGCTGCGGACGGAACGAGGGAAGAAAATGGCCAAAGTTGTTGGAACATCTCGGCCATGGGTGGGCTAAATGACTAAAGGTGGCGCCGTTGTCATCGGTGTCTTTCTCGCGTCGGTGTTGGGATTTGCTACTGCCTTCTTGCTGGGCGCGCATTCGGTCGGCAATTGGGTGGGAGGGCTTGCGCTCATTCTTTCAGGGTGGGCTGTTATCGGACACCTTGTTACCCTGGATGACGACATGCCGGGCGGATGGTCCAATCCTGATAGATCGCGCGCATTGTGGTCTAAATCGCTGGGGCAGTTGGCGATCAAGATGGTGATATTCGGCGGAGTGTTGTGGTTGTTCGTGGTGCTGCAGGGAAGGGCGGGTATTTGAGAAAAATCGAAAGTCTTGCCGGAGGTGCACATTGGTGGGATCCGCGTACGTGGTTGGGTTTTATGTTTTGGGAGCTGCGAACAATGTTTGCAGCGGTTCGCAATGCTGGCCAGTCCGATTGGAAAGCGACGGTGATCATCGTCGTATTCGAGATTCTTGCCATTTTTGGGCTGACTGACGCCGTGTCGGTTTCTCTTGGTCATAGATTTATCGATAAGGGGAGTCCCTTCTTATATTTGGTCGGGTTCGCGATAGTCATTGCGAACACCCCGGCGATACTGGGCAAGCATCTCCACTGGGATAGACTTAGCGCAGAGTTTGAGACCTACCCGACATTTGTTCGGGTCGGCGGAGGTATTGCAGTCGTCCTGCTCGTTGTTGCGGGGATCATTCTCAGCGGTCATTTTGTTGTGGCCGTGCGCGATTTACCGCCTTAGATCGCGGCGGAGGCCGAAGTGCTCGGGCGAGGGTGAATGAGTCGATGGAGGCGAGGAGTGCTGGTCATGTTACTTGTCGCGACTTGTGTGAATGGCTTGTACTGTGATCTGCTCGACAGCCAAGTGCGGCCGCGCATAGGAGACTCCTAGCCGCGGAGCTTTTGCTCTGAGGCTGGGTCCAAGCTCATGCGACAATTCCCACACGCCGCCGAATCTAGTCGGATCTCAATTACCCTGATCCTAATAGGATTGCTTTGCGGATGCTCGTCCGGCAAGCCGCCGGCGCTGATGGTTCAGCTTTGCCTTCAGAACGACCAGGGAGTCTCGGACTTCCAGGATATCATGCAGTCTGTCGCTTCCTCGGAGCACATGAAGTTCGTTGATGTTAGCGCCGACACTCAAGAGAAGCTGAAAGTCATCCATGCGAAGTACGCCAAGCTCGCGACGGCATCCTCGGTCATCAACATCTATATCGAAAGTGACGATCGTCTCGTCGTTACGGCTGACAACATAGACCTGCCGACATATCAGGTGTCAGTGGATTTCACCGGCGGCTTGTCACCCGTCGACAAGCAGCGGTTCATAGACGTTCTAGTTCCTAAGCTGCGCGCGCATTGGTTTGTGGACACGGTGCCGGCAGGCGTCCGTCCGTTTCCGATGAGCTCATGTCCGGGCGAAATCTGAAGAGTTAATGTTGGCACGGCAATAGTTTGATGTCCGGTTAGACCAATGCATTCGGCGGCCGGATCGCCATCCATGCGACTTTTAGGCGTGCGCTTGTGTCGCTGGTGGAATGGAGGCGCATTTTTGCTGGGCGCGAAGCTGAGAGCGGCGGCGCTTCCCAAGGGAACTTAAGCCCGGGCTTACCTAAGCCGCAATTGGGGTGCGAAAAAAAATAGGTTAAATGGACAGCGAGCTTCGTCGCGCTCAAACTTGGGGATAGGGATACAAGGAAGTCAAAAATGACCCAGGGCAATTTACGCAATTCGTCTGTACGCGCGGCGTGCGTGAGAAGAAGTCAGGGATGAGTGAGATGACACCCGGACAGCGCCTCGGTCGGGCATTTGTGCTGGCATCAATCAGCTCATTGTTGATTCTTGATATTGGCCTGAAGGGTCTAATTCTCTGGTCTTCTGGCTCACTTCGTCCGGGCCAGGTGTTTGGTACCTTTGTCAGCCTCGCATGCTGCTGGTTTTTGTGGCGGGGATCCAAATTCGCCTATTGGTTCCTGATCTGCTGCGTCGTGTTCGGTATCGCGCACACATTCAGCGTTCCAGGCACGACCCTTCGCGCGATCTTTATCGTTTGGGCGCTGATTTTTCTCGGCCCCTTGCTCATGCCGGCGTCCCGGGAATTTCTTTCAATGCAGTGGGCAAGGTATGGGTGGGCTGCCAGACCTATTTTTGGTATTGCTTCAACACCAGAATCAGTTCCCGGTTATCCGGACGCGGTAGACGCCAAGTTGGTGGGTACGTATCCAGGGCTCTGCGGAGCGGGAGCGGGATTTGTCTGGGATGAAGTGTTGGAGTATCGGGTGTGGTGTCATCCGGAGCGTGGGGCGCCGGATTTAGAGGATGGAAGCGATTATTACCGTTCGTTTGCAAGCTATGGAGAGGCCCTTAAATTTAGCAACGACACCAAGGGTGCGGAGGAGCCGATCGCCTTGATCTGGCAGGCGGAATACATCAGCGAGCCGGAGCCGGGTCAGTATCTTCATATTCAGCAAGAACGCATCACGGAATGGCCGGTGGAGTTCTTGCGGCGGCCGCGGCGGACCGCGAACACGATCCCGGATTTTCTGTCGGCGACCGCTCCCTCAAACCGGTTGGACATCATAAGGGGGTTGGCGTCGAGTCCGACACGGCCAAGACGAATGCGCGGCGGGCTGACGTGAGATTCCCATGGGTACTTGGGCGCCGATAACACTGGCTCGTCTTAACGAGCTGATTGAGGAGCAACTACTGGATTGCAACGAAGACGTACGCGCCATATTTGAAAAGTACCGAGTGACACCGGTTCGAGCCGCAGTCGACAGAGGGGTCGGTATTGAATATGTCTTTGTGGTCGCTCAAAACGGCGAAGAAGCAATGTATTTTGAGGACGTCGAGGAAGGGTTCAATTTTTCGCGTTTGGGCGTGGATGGTTCAATACTGGAACCAGGTTACGAACAAGACCCGCTGAAATGGGCGCTGAGACGTTGGCAATGAGCCGTAACCTCCGCGATGTGTTTGTCTTGCTGGCCGCGATTTTGATTGGGGCATGCTGGAAATCCACGGCGCTTGGCGCAACGATTGAGGGGAAACCCCCGGTCCCGAAACTCGAGAGTTGGGTCAACGACGAGGCCGCTGTGCTGTCGGCGGAGGATCAGGCGCGGCTCGTCAAGCTTCTTAAGAATTACCGCGACGAGACAAAGCACCCGATTGTGGTGTTGATCGTTCCGACTTTGGGAGACGAGACCATCGAGAACTTCTCGCATCGAACTTTCAGCGCCTGGCGTTTGGGTCGCAAGGGCATCAATGATGGGATTCTGGTGTGTCTGGCGATGAAGGAGAGGCAAGTTCGTATTGCGCTTGGAACGGGGATGGAGCGATATATCAGCAATGCGGAGGCCCTCAAAATTATTGAGGAGGAGATGACGCCTGCATTTAAGAGAGGAGACTTCGCCGGCGGACTGGAGAAGGGATTGAAACGATTGATGGCGGAGGGGCGGCGGTTTGTCGCTGCCAATACCATTTGGAGTCGGCAGGGCGGGTTTGCCTTTTCGATCACAGAGGGCAAATGGGTTTAGATGGCGTCGAGCGGGTAATGGCCGTGGAGGATGAGTTCCGACTGGAAATCCTTGACGCAGCCGCACAAACGATGATGACCGTCGGGGACATGCGCGCGTTTTTGATTGCGGAACTCAAGCGTCTTGGTCGCGAGCGCCGAGGTTTTTGAGCAATTGCGGGCGATCATTGTGCGGCAGCTGCGTATTGAGCCGGACAAGGGGATCTTGAGCGCGCGGTTTGGGAAAGAGCTGCAGGTGGACTAGGGAAGTGGAAGACATGCCATTGCGTATCGTCGGTTGGGCTTCGATCATTCTCGGCGTTGGTATTGTCGCGCTGGGCTTGAATCAATGGGGCGTTAGCAAGGCGATTGCCGCGGCGGTGACGAGCGAGGGTCACGCGTGGAGTCTGCCGGTGAGCCGGGAGGTTTTTTTAGCCCGTTCGAAGATCTGGAGTGGCGTTGTCATGTCCGTTGGGGCGCTAACCGTGTTTGGGGGTTTGGGGATGGCTTTGAGGAAACGCTGGGGGTTCCATGTCACTGTTGTGGCCGCGCTGGTGATGCTGTTGTTTCCAACGATGAGTCGGCTGTTTCTCGCAAAGGCGTATGCGTTCGAGGATTTGAGTCTGGTCGATTTTGGCGTTGTGGCCGTCGTTGGATTGAGCGCGTCGTTGGCGTGGATGTTTCGATCAAGATGAGCGACAACATTGACCAGCGACCAGTTTGGGACGAGATTCTCGCTGAGGATGTCGTCGGCAAAGTTGTGCTCGTCGGGCTCACGTATTTGGAGGCAGATGGGTCACTCATCGAGCAGCAGAAGTTCTTTGGTACGGTTCTGTCGGCGGATTCCCGCAGAGGAATATTGCTTTCCCTCGAAGGTCAGCGCAGCGGCGAGCAGTACAACCTGCCGCCCGATACTCGCGCGATTGAGATTGCCTCGAGTGGGGAGTATCGGCTTCGCGGAACAGGGGAAGTTGTCATTGATCCGGACTACACCGTGATGTTTTCAATCGCGAAACAGGCGTAATTGGGGACACAGGACGAAATGAGTCATGAATGATCCAATCACTCTATTCGTCATTGGTGGTGCAGTATGCTTCGGCGGCATTGCTACATTGAGGGTGGTGCGTTCCGTTGAGCTGACCGCGTTTCAAAAGGGTGTGCAAATCGCACTGGCTTGGATCATTCCGTTGGTCGGAGCAATTATTGTGATTTCGATTTTGACCGGCCCGGAGTATCTGCGCCGGCGGCATGGGATAGTGATTCCGGGCGGCAAGGGTCTAGAGGCCGCTGACGGAAAGGACCAGGGCGAGGATGCGGGCGGGGCGAACACCAAGCACTAGGTGGCTGGTGCGATTGTGGAGAAGAATGGCGGTGCCTATGATGCTGAATTGAGGTCGGAGGCGAAATAAGCGATGCAACTTTGTAGCAGTGGCTTCTAGGTGCCGTGCCCTGTTACGGAGTGGACATGATAGCCGCCGACTAGGACAATCAATATCCCCGCAAAAAAGGCCAGCCAACTCACCGCGCTGATCGCGTGCCATAGCCGGATCCATCTTAGAGAGATTATTTCCGATCTCTGCGCAAGAGATTCCACGTATTTTTCCTGGAGACGCCTGAGCTCAACAAGGGGAGGAGGCAGATCCCTGGGGCGAGCGACCCGGCGTCTCATGCGGCGAAGAAATTCGTGTACCTCAATTAGGCCACTCGTTGACACGTCAGCATAACCACCTACTATGGGAATAAGGACTGCTAGTCCCAATCCGATTGCCGAGGCAGAAAGCCCATGCAGAAGTGGCGTAATCATCGCACGTTGTTCGCCGGACGCGTCCGACGAAAAGCAATGCTGAAGCCAGGTTGCCAATGAAACGGCGAGACCGGCGTTTGCGTACACTAAATATTTTAAGATGGAACGTTCATCTTCGTGCGCCGCGGCTAGAACCGATTCTTTCGCTAGCTGATAATCTTGTCGCGCAATCCGATCCGGATCATCCCTACCGCTTGGTGGTTTCATTCCGATCTCTCAGAGTTGTGGAATTGAGAATTGAATGCGCCGATTCTACCTGTGAGCACGATGTCGTGGCGCGCTGGATTCGAGGATGGGATCGGATCCGCTTCCGACGAGTTTTTGTCTCGTCGAACCGATCGAATGTAGAGCGACGCGGCGAAGCGTCGCTCGGTGCTGTCGCGCCAAGAGGGGAGGGGCCGCCAGGGGGGGTATGGCTGAGGTGGCACTATTCGATCGCAACTTGCGACAGGATGTCGCAACGGGCGGAGTCCGTGAGGCGAATCAAAGTCACGTCTTTGATTCGCCGTCGCCCTCGCCGGGCGAGGGCAGGGTGAGTCGTATACGACGAACGCCGATACAGAAAGTATCGGCTGTCCGCAGCGAAGCAGGATGCGGAGCGTCGCGGAACCGAACAGCCCGGCCAGACGAAGAATCGTGTGATGGAGCATATGGAGAATCCCTTTTCGGGGCTGCATGGGACGGTGCGGGGTCCGGTGCAGTAATGGGGAACTGCCATCCGTGCACAAGGGTTATGGCGAAACTAAGGAGGGTTGAATGACAAAGCTTGTGCCGTGGGGATACGTAGTTCTTGTTTTGGCCGGTATGATTGGTCCAGTTAGCTCATTTGCCGGCGATGAGCCGGCGACAAAGGATTGCAGACTGCGGCAGCTTGCGTCGATCGATTTAACGATTGGAACGGTCGTACTGATTCCCGTGGTGCTCGATGGTACTTCAGCTTTCATGGGGCTGAATAGCAACCTCCCTGTATCGACGATTTCTCTGCAGGTGGCTACCGAGATGAGGCTCGCCATTGGCAAGGCCCCTCCGCCGTTTTCCAATACACCGGGATTGGTATCGATTAATTCCTTGTCGCTTGGCTCATACGACATCGGAAAGGTTCAATTGTTGGTGACCCGCAACGGAAGGATCGAGATGCCGGGTTTGCCTCCATCCGTAGGCTCTATCGCGCTGCCAGGCGTGTTCAGGATGGACTATGAGTTGGATTTTGCTCACAACAAGTTGAATCTCTTTTCGACGAACCACTGTCCGGGAAATGTCGTGTATTGGACTGACAAGGCAGCGGCGATTCCCTATACGATCGACAAGGTTGGCATTCCCGTGTTCCCAATCGAACTTGACGGAAAGAAGATTGCAGCAGCCTTGCAAGTGGGTGGATCGACCACGCGGCTGAAAACTGATTTCACGAAGCAGTTATACGGATTCGATGAGCATTCGCTCGGTGTTCGTAGTGACACGTCGGATTCCGGTAAAACGGTGAATCACTACAGAGCCATGAAAATGACGTTACCCGGCTTAAGCGTGACGAATGCAGATGTGCAGCTGGTGCCAGGATTAGCCAAGAGCTGCGAACTTTCTCTGGATTCGGGTCCGGAACATTCGGCGACCTATAAGTATTGTTTCGGTAATCCGCCGCTCATGTTGGGTCTTGATGTTTTGCAGCACTTAAGACTGTACTTCGCGACCGAAGAGCACATGTTGTACGTCACTGCCGCTGATGCTGGGCAAACGGTGGAAACGGGGTCGAAGTGAGCGACGACATTGACGAGCGACCCGTCTGGGACGCGACCCTTGCTGAGAGTGTCGTCGGCAAAGTTGTGCTCGTGGGGCTCACTTATTTGGAGGCCGATGGGAGACTGATCGAGCAACAACAATTCTTCGGAACCGTTGTGTCGGCGGATTCACGCAAAGGAATATTGCTTTCCCTCAAAGGTCAGCGAGCCGGAGAGCAATTTAGCCTGCCACCCGACACACGCGCGATTGATATTGCCCCGGCGGGGGAGTATCGGCTCCGCGGAACACGGGAAGTCGTGACTGATCCGGACTACACCGTGATATTTTCAATTGCGAAACAGGTGGATGGAAAAGCGTAAAAGCGTAGTGGCCGATCAAGGGAGAGCAGAGGTGCGCGCGTCGTGGAAATTGTGATCCTTTTATTCGTGGTCGGCCTCGCCATGTTCTTAAGCATCGTCGCTACTTGGATGGTGCGGCGTTCTGTTGTGCTGACGCGATTTCAGAAGGGTGCGCAAATCGTTTTGGTTTGGATCGTTCCATTTCTTGGTTCAATCGCCGTCATTTCGATCTTGACCGATCCGGAGGAGCGGCGGCGTCGGCAAGCGAAGGGAGGTTCTAGCAGCGACGGGTCGAGCGCCGACGCATATTTTGGCGGGGAGGGCAGTAATCACGGAGGACATGGCCACGGTGGTGATGGCGGGCATGGGGGAGACGGGGGACATGGCGGAGATGGTGGTGGGCATTGAGATGGGTCGCCGCGAACGTAGACGCGGCCGACGAAGAAGCCTCGGCGGCGGATAAAGACTAATGGAAGTCAGGAGGGGAATATTGTGATCTGTCGGATTTGGCGCGGGCGTACGTTGCGTTCGAAGGCTGATGCCTACGCGCTTTTCCTCGAGAAGCGGGCGATTCCTGACGACCGATCGGTACCAGGTAACTTAAGTGTCGATATCATGCGGCGAGACGAGGGCGCCGTTACACACTTTCTGACTGTAACGCATTGGGACTCTGAGCAGAGTATTCGTGCTTTCGCGGGCGATGAGGTGCTGAAGGCCAAGTACTACCCGGAAGACAAAGAGTATCTGTTGGAGTTCGAGCCGGAGGTTCAGCATTACTCCGTCGTGTCTGGTGCACATTAGGTTATGAGAATCCGGGGCTTACTGGTTTTTGGTGGTCATCCAGGGCGGCATCTTGGTTGCCTTTCTCGTGACGGCTAAATCGTGGCACGTTCGGTGAGCCTTACGTTACGCCGTGCTAATGCAGAGGATGCGGAGTTTGCATTCCGGGTGCTTAAAGAAACGATGCGGGAGTACGCGATCACGACGTGGGGTACTTGGTGGGAGGATGAGTCCCGGCGGGAGACGGTCGAACAGGTGACTGCTGGAAGAACAGAGATCATTGAGTTCAATCACGTGCCGATTGGAGTGCGGCTCGTCGATCGTCCCGGAACGCATATTCAATTGGTGCAGCTGTACATCGCGAAGGAGTTTCAACGGCGCGGATTCGGGACGGAGTTACTCAATCGCCTTTTTGTGGAAGCTAAGGAGTCGAATTTGCCCGTCCGTTTGCGGGTGTTAACTGTCAATCCCGCGAAGCGGCTTTACGAGAGGCTGGGGTTCGTTGTGGTTGAGAGCGCGGCGGAGAGATACTTTATGGAATGGAGACCTTAGAAGGCAGGAATCCAAAGAATCCGGAGGGACGCCGGACGGCTCGGCGCTGCCGCGCCAAGAGAAGAGGCCTCCAGGGTGGATGTTAGTGGCGGCCGTTATTCAAGCGCAAATTGCTACCGGAGTCCGAGGAACATTGTCGCGCGCTGTTATTCGGAAGTATTGACCGGTCAGCGTGCGTAGCAGACGCGCGTAGCAGTGCTGCGCAGCGTCGTGATGCGAACAAGGCGGTCAGTTACGCGAAATTCGAGCGCAATTTGCTACGCGTTGGGACTTGAGAATAACGTCGGCCGGTGATCACCAAAAGGCCGCCGATTAGCAGGGTCAGTGCGCTCGCGGCCGCTGTGGGATCTATCTCCGGGGCCCTTGCCACGGAATTATCGACGGTGAGTTGACTAACCAGGGTCAAATCCCCGCCAGTAATGGTGCCCGGCAAGCCAAAGACCGTACGGATGTTGCTGGTTGTAAACTTCACGTCGTTGACATCGTTCATGTTGAGCGTCAACGGAGTGCCGCCGCCAAACGCGTAATTTTCGGTGAGAGTGTCCACGAGTGTGCCATTGAGATAACCGAAGATAGTGGTTGTGTTGCTGCTGGTCTCACCGATGCTGGGTGCGTCTGAATTCAATTCTTGAACCACCATGCTGTTAAGATCAAAGGGCGCAGTCCGGCTGAACTCGGTGATGAAGACGCTCCCAAACGAAGTGACTGTGGTGTCCGCGAAAACGTCGTTCTGGGCTCCGTGCCAATCGAATCCCGCATAACCGTTTGCCACCGTTCCTGTTGGCAGATTTGGCCCGAAGTCGATTGTTTGCGCGGCGTTGGCGCTCAACAGAGGTAGTGTTGCAACGATCGCCGCTAACGTCAGACCAAGTTCCGTTTTCATGACGTTCCCCGTGCCAGTTTGCGCGAAACATAATCGCAACAACGAGTGACGGCAAGTCGCAGTGCGCCAATTGCGCCGCAGCAGGGTGTTAGAGTTTCCGAAAGGTGTGACTGATCCGGGTTATACCGCTATGTTCTCAATCCAAAAACAGGCAGGCGAGCATTAGTGGCCGGTGAGGTGAGCCCCTATCAAAGCGGCGCATCACGCTTGGTCCCACGACGAATGATGTTTCGCATTAGCCAAAGCACAAGGCCAAGGATCGCAATCAAGATTAGCGCGACGATACTGGTTGCCGCTACGGTAGCGATGGTATCGATCCGGTGAGCTGAGGGACCGGTCGCATCGATTTTCATTACTGCTATTGTCATTGGGCGCGAGCCGGCAATAACAATCGCGGCAATCACCGCGCCGAGCGCCGCCAGTTCGCACCACATCCGTGATCTGCGTTTCATGTCTCTCGGATTGCAGTCAGCCGAATCTAGATAATTGCAGCAAATAAGGACTGTAGCGCAGGGCTGTAATTATGTACAGTCTGACCCATGGGAACCGCAAACTTAAAGGCATGGGGCGATGGATCGCGGGACGGCCGTCGGGAAGCGGCCGCGCGTGCGCCGAACGGCTTGCCGTTGCTCGAACCGTTTTATTACCTCAAGAATTTTGAGTTGGTGCTGACGACGATTCTCGAGCGGTACTCCGACTTGTTGCTCGAAGAGGAATCGCGTTTCATCCGGGAGTTTCCGCAGTTGCCGTTGGTCTCGCGAGCATTGCTCACGCGCATGGTGATGCGGCGCGGCGATTTGTTTCGTGCCAGCAAGTTGCACTATGCGGAGATCGGCGAGACGCGGGCCGCGGCGGAGCCATTGATTTGCCTTAAGTGGGTGAGTGATCGGCCGGCGCTGAAACTTGCTGAGTTGGCCAGGCTGGTGACCAAAGATGAGTTGATTCGGTGTCTGAAGCTGCCGGCGCGCTATGCGCGATGGTGCAAGCCGGATCTGGTGGTGATGCTGGCTGCGCAATTTGCGGAGCCGAAATCCTTTCAAGACTGGTGTGGCAATCAAGACTTCGTCTATGGGTTGCTGGTCGCGCGGTTGTGCGAGCGATTCCGATTGATGTTCTTCGGTAACGATAGACAGACCTGGACGGAGTTCGTCACCGCGGATCTAGGGATTTTTCGCTACGAGAAGGTTGAGCGATCGTTGCACAGCCGGCCGTTTCAGACGCGGGCGCATATCGAGGTGTTTCAGAGAATCCAGGAATGCCGCGAGCTGCTGCGCGAAGGAATGCCGCTCGATGAGTTTGGCGCTCTTGTGCCAGAGGCAATTGAGGACAGCGAGTGGCTGGAGGAACGGCGGCAAAAGCTCAAGTTCTTGATCGCGCGGGAGTATGAGCGCGCGGGTGAAAACGAGACTGCGATCGAGCGCTATCTTGCATGCGGCTATCGCGGTGCGCGCTCGCGGGCGATTCGACTCAAAGCCAAAGCACATGATTGGGAGGGGGCGCGAGCATTGTGCGCGCTTGCACAGGGGAACCCTGAGAGCGAGGCGGAGCTGCAGCAGGTGCGGAAGATGCTGCCGCGGGTACATCGTAAATTGAAGATTGCCCTTGAGGCGAGCGCTGTAGCGCCTGTGATCCCGGAATTCGAGATTGCCCTCGGGGCAGGTGCCGCGGCGGTCGAGCATCGCGTGCGAGATTGTTTGGCGCGCGATTTACCCGACCCAAACACGGTGCGATACGTGGAGAACGGTTTGATCACGGCGCTTTTTGGCCTCCTGTGTTGGCCGGCCATCTTCTTAGCAGTGCCGGGCGCGTTCTTTCATGATTTTCATCATGGACCGATTGATCTCGAAAGCGGACATTTTTATCGACGTCGAAGACAAGAGTTTGATGAGTGCTTGGCGCACTTGGATTCCGATGCGTACCGCGATGTCATCTGGAGGGCTTTCAAAGAGAAGTGGGGGATCCAGTCGCCGTTTGTGCGGTGGGGTCAGTTGGATAAGACTTTGTTGCGGTGGGCGCTTGAGTGCTTTCCGGCGGCGCATTTAAAACTTTGGTTTGAATGGATTCTTCGGGATGTCAAAGAAAATCGAGCTGGTTTCCCGGATTTAGTGCAGTTCTTTCCAGAGGATGGCCGGTATCGCATGATAGAAGTGAAAGGGCCCGGAGACAGACTGCAGGATAACCAAAAGAGACTATTGGTTTACTGCCTAATGCATCAGATGCCGGTGTCAGTTTGTTACGTGCGGCAGTCGGCCTGAGCCATTCGTTGTGACTCGTCATGCTGCCAGCCCGCCTGACGCTGGTGGATGTGCGGTTGACCGGCTCGTCTCGACCCCAAGCCGCCGATGACCAACGTCCGCTTGGCGGCACTAAAATCAATGCGCCATGTCGCGCTCACGAGAGTTCGATAACTCCGGTCCAAGCACCGTACAGCGATGCTATTGCCAATAGAAACAGCAACGCCACAGAAAACCAATACAAACCTGGTCGCTCCGTCTTGTGAACTGTTAGCGACCAGATGTGCAGAGGCAATTCCGCCTTTCCTGAGCGAAGAGCCCATATTCCGAGCGCAAGCCAGAAAAGTGCCAAGGCGGTGTAAATACTTCTCGCGTGTTGATCTATAAATGACATATCAACGGAAAATTGCGCGAGCGTGTTTTATAGCGAATCAATGTTTACCTATACGCCCGAGTGAACGGCCGAGTGCACCGGGTAGCCATCCGACCAATAACCACGCGGTAAGTAGCGCCAGAGGCAGAGTAAGCTGGGGTCCGAAGAAAGGGTTCCATCCATTAACTAAAATGCCGTCGCTAAAAATTGCGGGCGGATTTATAACGTAACCCACGACAGCAATCCAAAAAGTTAGCAGCACTGCAGCTGAGACGAGCAATATTCGGCTTCTTGCCCCGAAAGGGCTGCGGCGGAAAAACATCCAAGCGGCCGCCCAGCAGATTACGAGGTACGCGGGTCCGTAGAGGAGAGACGCAACCGGGTGGTAGTCCTCCTCAATCCAGTCACCAATGCCGTATGGATTTTCGACGACCGTCTCCCAGCTGCCGTCTGCATTCTTAATCGGAGGCGGTGGAGGCGGAGGGTGGCGCATGTATTCTTCGGCGGCAACTCTCTCCTCCCGATCCAACTCTTGATGCATTGGGCGCTCGAGGGTCTTGTGCGCTAAAGGGAAGATCCAGCCTGATGCTATTGCCAATAGGATCAGTAGCCAAGCCGGAAACTTCGTATTCCTGAACCGCACGCGCACCATCAGCGGTATCGATAGCGTAAATAGGATTACGCACGCCAATCGCAGGACTCCGAACACGATGCCCATCCTGTAAACCCCCATCCTTGGCCTGTTCGCGCAGCCCAAAGCATACCTGAGATCGCAACCCCACTTCTGGTCTGATATAGCTAGCCGCGAATGGCCGCTTTGCGGCCAGCATTGAAGTGGGGTGAAGTTCCGCTCTTGGCCCGACTGCTGCCCGATACGGACCGAGCGCCGTCGAGAGACGGGTCGCGACCCGGAAGCAGGCACTCATCGCCGTCCGCTTGGGGGAACGCCTACGCCACGTATACTACCGGGGTCATAGAGAGTGACGTGCACCATGATCAAGCAACCAATCATCGAGGCCTTGAGATTTCCCCGTGGCGTACGACTCGCGGCAGAGGCCGATTTGCCAAGGAACAAGGACAGGTCGGATAGATTGGCCCGCATCCAAACTGCCAACATCACAACAGGATTCGTCTTAGCTACAAACGTAGATCCGGGCTTTTTCGCTTATATCGAAGCCAACGTTCACGCCGACGAGGTCTGGTGCGTTTTTGAAACCCTTGCGTCACGTCTACTCCCTGCTGTCTCCGCTCCGCTCGTAGGCTGGAAGGATGGTGAAGCAACGCTCGGACCTTACACCAATAAGGAAGCTGCCCTGGCGGTGTTGCGCGCTCACGCCGAAAGTCTTCAACATGATGGATTCATTGAGTTCGGACTAATGTTCCAGAAAGACGGGAAAACCGAGGAAGTCATGGTGAAGGGCTCCAAGAATCTGTGGATCTGGACAAACAACCCCTCAATCGCTACGGAGACGCTGTCGTCATTTGGGATTCCAAGGGTCGAAAAGCTGCAGTTTATCGACGAGTATCCGAGAGTCACTGAGCGACTCGTCGGCGATCCGTCAAGCGAGGAGACCATCTCCGCTATCGTCGGCGCTTTCCAATCCCTTCCGCCAAAGTGAATTACCATCCTTGCGTTGAATGACCGCTTCGTGGCGGTTATGTTGGCTAGTCGGATGACAACAAGTGGCCGAATGTTGCCGGAGGTCGGCGCTATTACCGGTATCGACCCGGAGGAGTCCGTGACGAGCGGCCGCTTCGAGGTATCAGAAGCCTGCTTTTTATCGCGAATGCGCCAGAGAGAAGACAGTCGGTTACTTGGGACTCTCACAGTCAAGAGCTTCGATGGCGTTCTGTCTGCGGGTCTTCCGCGACATATATATCGAACCGAATGCGAGGCAGGCAATTGCGCCAGGAAATATCGCGCGCGTTGGATCAATGAAAATCTGAGCCAATGCCAGAAGGATTACAAGCATCCCTAGCACATCGGCGATTCGTATGCTGTGACCTTGCGCGGTCCGAGCGAGCGCGTTGTGACGAGCTCGCCGTCCCGCTGCAATTGCGTCATCTAATGCCTGGGGCGAATCGACCACTGGAATTGCCATTAAACGCTCCTTGTCGCGTGAACCGGCACTCACAGTACTCCTTGCCTGCGCATTGTGCTAACGGCCGCTATTTGTTCGATGAGCGTATGCCAGTTCTTGGCCGTTTTGAGATGATCTAACACCGAAATTAACGGCAACGCGGAGTGAGGCAGATGCTGCGCCGTCGGTGCGTCGGCCGCTGGCTCGGTGCCGTGGCGCCACATTCGGCCGGGGAGGAGTGTTTATCGCACGACCAATTGAGCTGGTAGGCCATGGAGTCGCAGCAAGTTGCGTTCTTGCGAATTGCAGTAGTACTTTTCAATGGCGGTGAGAGAAGAGGACGACGGCGAAGCCGAGAATCAAGCCGGTGATGAGGGCGGGGAGCCACTTTGAGAGTCGATCGAACATGGCGGTGATCCTACTCTGCAATTCGCGCGAGGGTTAGACTGGCAGCTCCACTTGTTCATCGAGATTCACACCGCAACCGGGGCAGGTGGTAGCGGGTGGGAGCAAGGGGCTCAGTTCATTGAAGGCAATTCGTCTAAGGCTGGTGCTGCAGCGTGGGCACCTGATGCGAGTCATTCCGGCATTCATGACGATAAAAATGAATAAACCCGCGGCGCCGGCAATGTACCAGCTGTTGATTTGCAGCTTAGCGAAGGTTGTGTAGACAGAACAACTCACGAGAAAAATGACGCCGAGAATGATGGTGACTTTTCTCACCGAGCGGGCGCGAGCTGCGCAGTATTCTCTAATTGTCATGAGTCACCCGATTTTTTCCCGCGGTCCGCGAAACGCAAGCAGCGATTGCGCCGCCGCGGCAATGATGAACTCACCGTCCTTAGAAGTATGCGTCTTTGCCCAACGGTGATAACCCATTCAGGGTTCCCCAGGTTCCAACCAGCGAGCAACCGCCTCCGCGGAGTCCTCGGGTCGCGTGTTGAATGCAATCGTCGCGCTGGGCGCGGCCTTATGTACTGCGTTAATGACGGCCTCGAACAGCAGCAGACTCTTTGGCGGAAGCCGAATACCCGCGCCTATTACCACGCAGTCATAGCTGGCAGCGGCGAGTTGCTTCTGCACCAGCCGACGACCTTTTTCTCCGGGCGGGATTAAGCAAAGGTCGGCATGCCATCCTCGCTCCGCCATTTTGGCCATGGCGATCGCGATTCCCGCGTGAATCTTCTCGGCATTAAAGCCCGGCGGTATGGCGGGATCAGAGAAGTCCACCGTCTCAGGCTGCTGGCCGATGAATAGTGCGCGCGTCATAGATGTTTCTCCTTCGGTACGCCTCGGGACTCGGCAACTAATTCATTCAACCCTGTAACGATACACCGGCAAGGACTGGAGGAAGAGTTGTGGCTCTAACTTCGACTGGCGGCGGCGTTCTGGTTTTAGGGCATCGTTCGCTTCCACGGGAAAATGTACTTCCGGCAGCAGGGGATGTCGGCCGGTGGCGTAGATCAGAGGCAGTTCGGCGGAGATTTGGATGCGGCCGCGGCCTTTCGGGTCCAAACGGGCGTAGAGGATGTTGGCGCGGATATTTTGGTAGCGGTAGCGGACCAGGGCTAAGTGCGTAATGCGGCGATCGAGGGTGCTGAGCCGCTCGCGATCGGCGATGGCCGCGGGTGATGAGACGTTGGACAGCATGGCGGCGACGTCGTCGACGGTTTTGCGATAGACGTTGCGGGTGTTGGCGAGGGTATAGGTCACCGTCGCGGGCGGCCGGGTAAGAATCGGAATCTTGCGGTACGCAGCGTTGACGTTGAGATCGCTGCGTTGGATGTGGCGCAGGATGACGCGCAGCGCGGGGATGGCTGTGGTGGCGGAGCCTTTGACGGGGACACGAATGCGAACTCGCTGCAGTGGAGCGAACAGTGTTTTGAGGGCGGCCTTCGCTGCGTTGACGGCCAGCGCTCGCTTCACGACGTCGGAGGGCGCGCCGATCACTCCTAGGCAGACCACCGAGTCGCCGATCTCGTCGTCCATTTCATAGTCGATGGCGGAGTAAGCCTCGCAGGCGCGGCGGATCCCAAAGCGCTCGGTTGCGCCGTCGATGTTCGCAGTGACGGAGCGGTGGGCGAGGGCGTCGGTGAGGCGCTCGAGCGCGGTTTCGAGATTCAAGAGGCTTTTAGCAACTTGGGGGATGTGCGGGGTGATGTCCATGATACAGAGTTTATACATACACCGTACACGGAGGTCAAAGGTCGCTCTCCTGTTTTTGAAAACGGTTTTTAGGCGTGGGGAGGGAATGGAAGGTGCTGTGTTCTGTACGGTGTATGTATAATTAATCCGGCGTTCACGGCGCTGACATCCGGTGGCGCTGATCGAATGTAGCCGGCCGGTAAGACCCGAGTCTTTGGCGCTCATGGGAGCGCGAATGCGCTTTCCCTCCTAGCTATTGAGCCAATTTGTCGCGTGTTCTCGCTTTCCTTTGGTGGAACCACCGAAATTCCATAGGAGCAGAACACCGTGAGCCGCAATTATTCTTTTGCGTGTGCGACGCCACACAAATTGAGTGTATGCAGGGTCTTGATAAGTACGATGACATTGATCATCGGTTGCTATGCGCCAAGAGCAGCGCCAGCCTTCGAAGCGGCCGTTATTAGGCTGCCTGGTCACGTGGCGCATTTGTCGGCGGACGTTCAACAACTGCCACGCACTGAGGCTGCCGGACAGGAGTCGCTCACGTTGACGGTCGCGTTCAACATGCCGCCTAGCGCAGAGTTCGACGCGTTAAAGGCGGGCTTCCACAATCCGGCGTCGCCCAATTTTCAGCGGCTGATCCCGGCGGATGAGTTGACGGCCCGATTTGGACCCAGCCCGGAAACGTACGAATCCATTCGCGCTTTCCTGACGGCACGCGGCTTCGAACTGATCGAAACCGCGCCGAATCGGCGGACCATGACGGTGCGCGGACGCCGAGCGCTGGTTGAACAGGTCTTCAGCGTGCGCATCGAGGATTTTCAACGCGGAGCGGATCATTTCCACGCGACGCTGGATGATCCGGCTGTACCTGCCGAGCTCGCGCCGTTGATCGGCGCGATCGACGGCTTGTCCTCTACCCTGAAGCCTCATCCGATGAACGTGGGGCCGCCGACTCCTGCGCTGCCGTCTTCGTTATTGCAGGCCTACAACATCGCCGGGTTTCCCGGTTTAACCGGCAAAGGACAGACCATCGGCCTGATGGAATTCGCCAATTTCGATAACACCGATATCGTCAATTGGCTAAGTTTCGCCAATTTGCCAGCGAGTCGCATCAACCAAATTTCCACGGTTACGATTCCCTCCGGGGCAGTCGTTCCCATCGGCACCGGAAACGAATTGACGGAGGTGCTGGGCGACATTGATACGGTTTTGGGCATAGCGCCCGGGGCAAACGTTCTGGCGATTTTGGTAAACTCCAGCGGCATCTCCTCGGCCGCCAACTATTCTCAGGAATACAACTCCGCTGTCACGGCGGTACAGGCCAAGCAAGGTGGATTAGGCGGCATTATCAGCAACAGCTGGACCGGCTGCGAGCTCGATACCCCGCTTGCCGTGGCGATTCAAACCGCCGTGCAGAGCATCCTCGAGACCGCTGCGATGAGCGGTCTCAGTTACTTTGTCGCCAGCGGCGATAATGGCTCGCAAGGCGACTTCTGTGTGGGTTCCGGCAGTAATACCAACATTGACTTTCCGGGCGATCTGGCCGCAACGGTTGCGGTCGGAGGCACAAGCCTGATCACCCAGGCCACCACCAACGCCTATGATGTTGAGAATTGGTACAGCGGTGTACTGGGCGCCGGCGGATTTGGAACCAGCAGAACGGTTGCGGCACCGGTCTGGCAAGGGTATTACACGACCGCCGTCAATCGCTCGGTACCCGATGTTGCGGCGGACATGGATCCATCGACCGGCATCTTGCTGTGCGTGGGCACCACCCTCAACGTGTCTGGTTCAACGGTACCGAACTGCACGGCGCAATTTGGCGGCACCAGTCTGGCGGCACCCATTTGGGCCGCATCCTGGGCGCTGATCAGCCAAGTTGCGGGCCCGATCTCAGCTGGGGAGGGCAACCTTTACTATATGTCTCTGCCTCCATCCCTGACGAATCCTGCCACGAACTGTTCCTACATCTTCAATTCGCCCGCGTGCATGATGGGGCCCAACAATGATTTTGCGCACCTGGGTCTAGGCAGTCCGAATATCGCAAACTTAGCCTCGTATCTCAGCGGTACCGGCTATGTCACGAGTCTTACGCCCAACTTTGGGTCCATCTACGGCGGCACCGTGGTGACCGCCTCGGGATTCTTCCCTAGGTCCACGGGGACGATCTTTTGGATACAAGGGCCCTCGGGATGGCTGCAGGCAACGACCACATCCTGCGCGAGCTTGGAGAGCTGCACCTTCACAACTCCCGCGGACTCAACCAAGACACCGGGGACCTTCAGCGTGGCGGTGTCTCCGCCGATAGCCGGCCTGAACTCGCCGATCGTCGGCGCCGGTTTGTACAACAGCAAGTCGACATTTGAATACCTAATCCCGTTTATTCCGCCGCCGCATCCTGTTTGCCCGCCCGTGTGCCGGCCCCTTTAGCGAAGCGGAGTGTGTAAAACGATGTGTTTCAAATGGAGTCAATATTCAATCGCTGCGAAATTCTGAGAGCTGCGCACTTCCCTGAAGGGTGTCTCATGGTAGAAATGCGCTAGTTTCGGGCCAATGGAGTCGCGCGATGCAAGGAGTATTTCTGACGATCGTGGCGTGCATGACGCTGGCCGGGTGCGGTCTCGGTGAAACCGCGGTGTCGGCTGCGGCCGGCGCCAGCTCGCAGGCGGAACAGGCGAAGGAGGCGCTGAAAACTGAAGAGCGCGTGAAGCAACAACTCGACGCAGCAGCAGCGGTCGCGGCACAGCAGCGACAGGCTGCTGAGGCCAGTTCGCAGTAGCATTATTTTAGAGCTGAGCAGTGCCAGGGTGGATTGGGACAGCACAGCGCGCGCAGCCGATTCGTATTGTGTAGACTGATGTGAGAGAGGTCACACGTGGCTACTAATCTAACCCTGGACCCAAAGCTGATCGAGGAAGCCGTGAAGGTAGGGGGTGAGCGCACCGGGAAGGCGGCGGTGACGCGTGCGCTCGAGGAATATATCGCGCGGCGCAAGCGGAAGGGCTTTTTGGATCTAATGGGTAAACTCGAGTGGGACTCATCGTTCGACTATAGGGCTGAACGCTCGCGCCGCTGGCACAGTTTTGCATCCGCCACGAATTGACGAAGCTGACGAACGAGGGCGATTTTTCGTTGGCCGCGGGAGCACTGCGCGCTCAAGGTGGAGGCCGCTGCGCTAGAGGAGAACGTTGGAAACCGTTCTAGGAGAGCGGTTGATGAGTTGGGTTGGCCAACGGCACGCGACAGCTCAAAAGTCAGGTAAAGGATTACAGAGCATGAGTGAGTCAAAACCGGTCGCGATGTGGGTAAGAATCGCTGCGAGAATCGCGCTTGGCTTGTGCGTGATTCCCGTCGTCGGTGCGGCGCAAATCTATTGGCGCGAAGGTGTACTAACGAATGGGCCGTGGATGGAGTGGTTCATAACCGCCTGGGTGGCTGTTCCGTTACTGTTGGGCGTTGCGTTTCAAGGTCGCGCATATTGGCGCCAACCTAAGTCGCCCGTGCTGAGGAGGTATAAAAGCGTCTTCGACATCCTGTACGCCGTGGGCTTTTTTGCCCTCCTGTATTGTCACAATTCGCTGGAGGCATATGTATTGGCCATCCTCCTTACTTTAGTCATTGTGTACGCGGGTCTCTCGATATATTTCGCGTCCGTTAAGACTAAGCAGGAAGACATTGCCAAGTTTAAAGCGCGGCACGGCATTCCTTTGGAGCAGCCACACAGAGTGGATGAAATCTTAAAGGAAGGATTTTTCCGGATTCGTTGAGGCTGCGGAAGCGGCGGCAGTTGTTCGTGGGCATGCAGCGTTGGTGGAATCCGAAAGATAGCCGAGTAGTGCGGATCAGGAATTCCGTCGCCGCGTGGATCATTGTCGCGGTTGGCATTGTGGGTGATGACCGCGATCTATAGCTGAATAGTCAGTTCGCAGCGGGGTCGGCTGGCACTATAGTGCCAGCATGAATTGCGGCACAGGTCGTCCGGCGGCTTTAAGCCATGTCGCCATGGCGGCGACGACCGTGCGTACCGGCGCTCGTTGCGTCATGCGTTCGCGCCACGCGAGTAGCTGTGGTGTTGCAGGAGTGATCGGAACTCCGTGACGTTCGCCGAATAGTGAGGCCATGTAAAAAGCGATGTCGGCGTAGGAGTAGTCGCTTGCGAGCCAGCCGTCAGACTTAAGCTGTTTTTCCATCTCCTCGTAGTAGCTGGCCGCTGTGGCGATGCCGGCCAGCGCCGCCGGATCGTTCGCACGGTCTTTCACGTTCATGAGCCGAATGATGTGCGGGAAGTAGACCTCGTCCGACTGATGCTCGAGCCTCCGGGCCCGAGCTCGGACGGTGATATCACTCGGCCAAAGTCGTGGATTGGGCTGCAGGTCCTCTAGATACTCGAAAATCTGGGTTGAATCGAAGATTTCCACCTGGCCATGCGTTAACACGGGGACTTGGGCCTTCGGGTTAATGCGCAATACCTCGGGGTGCTTGGGCGAATAACCTTCTGATGTGTAGGGAACCATGACGAGCTCAAAGTCGAGACCCTTCTCCAGGGCCGCAATCTGCACCTTCGCGCCGAACATGCTCAAGGGTCCAGAGTAGAGCGTCATCCGTTGAGAGTTCATGGTGTACCTTCGGTCTTGAGGGAAACGCAGCGACTGTGAGCTGCCTTTCCAGCCACGCTACTCCCTAAAGCTGACAGGGGATGTCATCATTGCCCATGATGAAACCGACAACGTGCGCAATCTCGACACGGGTGGCGCTGCTTTATCACTGGTGTCCGAAGTCAAGGAGGAAAGATGCGGTGCAATAGAGTTATTCGCTCACTGGCAATAGGAATCTTCGCCGCGTGCATTTGTTTAAGCGGCTGCAGGTATAGCGCCGGTCTCCTTGCTCGGCAGGACCCGGCCTACACGCCGACAAAGGCAGATCCGTTATTCGTTACGGTGGGAGTCCACAGCAGCATCCAGGACCGGCAAATGCTGCCGCTCGTTAGGCAAGAGTTCCAAGCCGAAGGCTTCAATCTTGCGGATTTCGACAATTCTAAATGGGTGTTGGTGGTTGGACGAGATGATCGAACCATTGTCACCGGCACCACGTCAAACTCGGTGGGAATCGCAAGTCCTGCACTTGGAGGCCTGCTCGGCGTGTCGACTACTAAAACGCATGATGAGACCGAGAAACTCGGGGACGTCATTCTGTCACTTGTGACCAAGGAGTCGGTTGTTCGTGGCGATCCCATCGAGATCTGGCAAGGGAAAATTACGACAGACCCTGAGGCAATCAACGACCAGCCGAAAACGGTGATTCGGGCGCTGGTCGATCAATATGGCAAGAATTTCGAGGACGACATTCGTTTGCCGAATAAATAGGGACTGGTCCTACTATGACTGTGTGGGTGACACGCGTGTTCTTCGTCGGCCCGACCGTTCGCGTCCGCGACGCTCAGTAACGATAGAGGACAGTGCCGCGAACTCGCAGTGCTATTGGTCGTCTCGCGATGATTTACGCCCGACGAAAAAACCAGATAGCTAAAGCAATAAGAAGAATTGTTCCTAGACCGATATACATAGCAATCTCCCGTTTGGGTTGAGGCTGGTGAAGCATGCGCGACTTGGAACCAGAGGAAGAGTCTGAGCGGCAGGTCTCGACCGTCAGACAAAGGCGCCAGTTCGTGTAAGCGTTACAGCGCGCCCACGCGTGAGTGAGCCGCGGTGGGAGCGGCTACTTCGGATCCTGCGCTTCTCGCAAAGCATCGATCGCCCTTTTCCGAGCTGCCAGGCCCGTGACGCAAGTAAAGGCGAAGACTAAGACTAAGTAAGCGGTCATGGCAGAGGATCTGGCCGCTGCGTGATCACCGATGAGATAAGCCGCAACGGCTAAGAGGGCGACGCATCCCGAAAGCCCAAGCGCGGAACAATAGAATACTCTCAGCGCAACTATTCTTCTCGATTTGTGCAGATACCGCGCGGCGCAGAATAGTAGGTCCACAAGGGAAGAACCAGAAACGAGCCGGCAACCCCGTATACAGACGAGAATGCACTCTTGCCAAGGTAATAGCCGATTGCAAATTTGCCAATGCTAAAGAGTGCCGGGGTGACGATACCGTCCGCCCAGACATCAGCCTAGCCCAAGCTTTCTTGGGGGACATACTTGAAAAGCAATGCGAAGAGGAGCGCGAATATCCAGCATACGTTTGGCTTTGGTATTTCCCGAATCCTATCCAGGGAATTTTGCAGTTCAACAAGGACACTCGAGGCACCGAAAAGAAGTGTCACCAAACCGAAGAAGCCAAGCGCCTAGTTTGCGGTCCAAGCTTTCTGTCTTGCCGTAATTAACGTGTCCTGTGCGTACCCATTTTGGTGTTACGGTTTGCTCGTCGACGGGGGTTCGCCGTGCTTCGCGGCCTGTGTGGAAGCATCACTTGCGCCCTCTTTGAGTACGATGACATGCGCGAATCCATTGGTCACCTCAAAGGCGACCCGACGATTTTGGGCGCGGCCTTCGGCCGTGCTGTTGCTGGCGATGGGCTTCGCTTTGCCGTACCCTTGGGCAGTGAGTGCGCTGGCATTGAGACCTTTGGCAATCAAGTATTCCTTTACCGCTGCGGCGCGCCTCTGAGACAGACCTAAGTTATAGGCGTCAGTCCCGATTGAATCAGTGTGGCCCTGTACCTCGACCTTCAGTTCAGGTTGGGTCAGCAGCGCAGCGGCGACTTCGTCCAAGGTGTGTCGCGCCGGGGCGGTCAATTGCGTTGAGTTGAATTCAAAATCAATCGCACGGACCACGACAGTCTGTTCGATGATGCGACAATTCGCGTCGACCTGAAAGCCGGCCGGCGCGTGGCACGGCTCAGGAGGCGGCGCTTCAGCCGGCACTTCGCGCGGTACGGGGGCGGGTTCTGGGGGTGGCGGCGGAGCAGCGATGACTGGCGCAGGACGCGTCGGGTTGCCAAAACTTAATTGGAGTCCTACCCCAAAAACTACGTCGCCGGGATTGTTAGGAATCAACGCAACGTTTTGAATGAATTCGCGCCGGTATTTCGCTTCAGTTCGTAGTTGCAAGCGAGTCGAGCCGGATTGACTGCCGATGCCGGTCAAGACGCCGACGCCGGCCTCTGCGATCCAGGAATGATTGTTCTCAAGGTTTCCCGCAATCGCATCTTGCAACTCGCCGCCGCCAGCGAGAACGAAGGGTCGAATAAGGGAATTCGGGAAAAATTTGTAGAGGACGTCCAGCGATGCGGCTCTTAGCTGCTCGCTCGGTCCGGAACTACTGCCGAACCCTCTTACCTTAAAACCACCACCGCCATAGTCCACTTCCAGCGCGAAATTCGGCGCGAAGTTGTAGCCAAAGCCTCCCTGGAAGCCAAAATCGTCCTTGGAAATGCGTTTACTGTCCAAAATGCTGCACTGAAGCATCGGGTCGATGTAAACCGCGCCCGTATCGTTCCAAACGTCGGCCGCGATCGCGGGAGTTGTTGCTGCGCTTACTGCTGCGATTAGACCAAAGACTTTAGGGTACTTCACTCGGCGATCCCCATATTCAAACACCCATAAACTAAACCTAGTTCGCTCTTTAGAACCCGGTGTGAGGGTAAAGCAGGGAACCTGAGTGTGTTATCAGCGCGATGCGCGAAGAGACGTAAGAGTTTGGGACGGCACTCGAAAGAGTCCTACACCCATGATCGCTATCATCCGACCGGGCCGCCTTGCGAACTCGATGCCGAAAACACTGCCGGTCAACTTGATGAGTTCCCATAACACGGGTATGCCCAACCCGGCCGCTGTGGAAATCGCCAGACATTTACCGAAGTGGGGCCAATCAAACCGAGATTGATTCATACGTCCTTGTTGGCAAGCGACACCAGTAGTTATTGGCACGCGGCAGTCATTCGAGTCCTAGTGCATCTCCATCATCGGCCGGAAATGCATATTCGCGCGTGATGAGGGTCACGCAATGGGTCCAAAGTCGTTGCGTGAGTATTACCTTCGCAGCGATGTAGGCGATTAGCTGGCCCTCCGTTCCACTGCAAGGGATTGTCAAATTTGACATACAAATGACATACAATTACCCTAAGGCATGGCTATATTAACTGTTCGACTGACCGCTGACGAAGAGCGCTTGCTCACGAAACGATCCCGTGGCGCGGGCATGAAAAAGGCGACGTTTGTGAGGCAGCTCATCCGAGAAGAGCCCTTTGTAACCGCCGCCGATGTGGTTAAAGATGCCGCGCGGCGCATGGGCGATGCGCGGTTGCGTATTTCGCGAAGGGGCGGCACGCGCGGATGAAACACTGCCTGCTCGATTCCTCGTTCATCATCGATCTGCTGAATGAAATTGCGAGCGGCAAAGCGGGCGCGGCACTTGGCTGGTTGGGCCGCAACGGCTCGGCGGCGTTGTGGATTTCTCCGGTCACGCTGTCGGAGGTGTTGGAGGGTGAGGATGACCCCGACGCCGTCAAGGACTATCTGAGGCGCTACTCGTGGCAGGGAATTCATCGCGTGCATGCGGATTGGGTGGCCAAGGCTCAGCGGCGCGCCGCGCGTCGCATGGGGGAGAATGACGCCTGGCAGGCCGCCATTGCGGAGCAGATGGGGGCAACTCTGGTGGGCCACGACCCGAAGGCCTTTAAGCGCTTGGGTGCGGCCTATGAGGATCATTGGCGCAAGTAGTTTGCCCTCCGGGCGTTCTGCGCCGGCGGGCGGCGCAGTCAGGGTGGTAATGCGTTGGTCTTGCGACGGGCGCGTCGCTTGCTCCTTGTGAGAAAACCGGTTAGTTCGCGTAATGCTCAAGGAACACTGGTTGACTCAAGGTCTGTTTGAGCGAAGGCAGCGGATGCTCTGCCTGAACTTTGAGGACCATGGTGTACTGAAACCAGATGTAAGCCGGCGTGGGTCCGAGTTTCTCGTAGTTCTCGTTGAAATACGCCACCTCAGGTTGGCCGGCGCGCACCGGGTTTTGCAGTGTTTTTATCACCGTTGCCATGCGATTTTCGGTGTGTCGCATGAGATCAGGGTCAGTGTGCCGCCAAAAGGCGGCCGCGATGCGGTTGGCGCCGTATTCGACCGCATAGTGATTGTTGCTGATCTTATGCTGGCAGGCCTGCCACCAGTGTCCCAGCTCATGCACGAATACCCAGTGATGCACCGATTCATCGAAGCTCTGTTCCCCCGACTTTCCTTCGTTGAGCACTTTGCTCAATCGATCGAAGCGGCTCTGCTGCTTTTCGTCGAGAGCTGACCAGACCGCAATGTGCAGAATATTCTTAGAATCCTCGTAATCTCCATAGGAAGGAGGATTGTCCAACAGGATCGTCGGCGGAGCCAAGCGAGGCCTGAACCCCTCGGCCCGAACGGCCTTTATGAACGAGTCGCGCAAGGCGACCAACTGAGCCATCAATGCCTCGTTGGAATTGGTTTCAGCGGTGGCCGTTGGCTGGATTGGATCCGAGGCGCGAGCGGAAAAGGCGCAGAAGCAGAGGCTCGTAATCAAAACTAAACCAGAACACTTGAACATTTTGCGGGCTCCTCGAGTCATCGGCGTTTTGAACCCCGGTGTTTTTTTGCAGGCGTTCGTTTCTTTTTGGCGAGACGTTTCTTTGCCTCGGCGGGTAAGCGTCGCCGCTTCATTGGGGTGACGGACCGCTGTTGCTCCATTTGATGCACCAAGAGTTCGCACGTTGCCTGTTCTTTGCGCAGCGAGCCGGTGAGTTCACGCAGGCGCAAATTCAAGTCTTCAATCGTGCGGTCGCGATCGCGCAGGCGCGAGTCGAGCTCGCCTTCGCGAAGCGTGAGGACGTGGGAGCGCAGTTCCAGGCGTTGTTGGTCGAGCTCTGCGAGCCGGGCGTTGTCGCGTTGTTCCAGCGCTGCGCGGCGCTTGCCTTCGTCGAGCGCTTGCATCCAGAGGGCTTCGGCGATGTGGGCGATGGATTCGGGCAGGCGGTGCAGCGCAGCGGGTCCGGAGTCCAATCGCGCGGAGAGTGTTTTCCACCAGGCATCCAGCATGGGGTTGATGGTGTTGGGGGAGCCCTTGCCCAATTTGGTGCGGATTTTTTCGATGGTGGGGCGCTCGCCTGAGCGGAGCAGGGAGTCGGCGGCGTGGGAGACGTCGGATTGCGAGATGCCGCGGGGAGGAGGGCCTAAGGGTTTCCCTGACAAGGATGAGTCAGTCATGTGAGTTATAATACACTATATGTATGGCGTAGTATTTAATACATATGCCCTAGTGATAATGGCAGTTATCGATAGTAACGAGTAATATAAGAGGCTCGGGACACCCAGCTGATCTTCGGGACGCCGTGAATCCGTCCATGGAGGCTGCGGGAAAAACGTCCTGTTTTTCGCGCCCCGGCGATCAGCTGGGTGTCCCGCACCGCTCACATCAAAGTCGTAACAATCGTGACTGCGTTGCCACTAGCGTGAAAGGACTATAGATATCGCGGGTACTCCTCTCCTATGAACACACGTCTCGCCACCGCCACATCCAGCGCTC
>Ga0206968_10039_pt1 | contig 35165 bp, 21 predicted proteins | sample Alteio_BWOrgHeat_22_FD_153254 | JGI IMG/M metagenome (GOLD analysis project Ga0206968, IMG submission 153254) | Enriched cells from forest soil in Barre Woods Harvard Forest LTER site, Petersham, Massachusetts, United States -... | ecosystem: Environmental > Terrestrial > Soil > Temperate forest >... | reverse complement strand
CGGTTGGTTCGACGCTGGATGCGTATTCGATTTCGATAGAATCAGCAAGGACGGGCGTCGCCCCGAATGGGCAGTAGCCGGAAGCAGGTTAGGTATGTTAGTTGAACGGGTGGAGAAGGACATATCGAGGGGAGAAGAGAAGGAGGCACCGTACAAACTTCTGATTGCGGACGATCAGCCGCATATTCTTGAAGCTCTGCGTTTGCTGTTGAAGCCCGAGGGGTATCAGCTTGAGATGGTGCGGATGCCAGCGCTGGTGCTGGAGGCATTGGCACATGAGACCTTCGATGGGGTGTTGATCGATCTCAACTACACGCGCGACACTACTTCAGGCCAGGAGGGGCTGGAGCTGGTTTCACAGGTGAAAGAGGTGGACGCCCAGTTGCCGGTAGTGGTGATGACGGCGTGGGGCAATATCGATCTGGCGGTAGAAGCAATGAGGCGTGGGGCGGGCGATTTTATTCAAAAGCCGTGGGAGAATGCCCGGTTGTTGAGCATTCTGCGCAACCAGATGGAACTGCACCGGAGCCAAAAGCGGACTCAGTGGCTCGAAGCAGAGAACCGGATTTTGCGGGCTGCAGGTGCGCCGGACTTTATCGCTTCTGCGCCTGCGATGCGGAGTGTTCTCGAGACGATGGCGCGAATTGGGCCGTCAGACGCGAATGTGCTGATCACGGGCGAGCATGGGACAGGGAAGGAAGTCGTAGCACAGACGCTGCATCGACTTTCGGGAAGGGCGGATCGAACCTTGGTAGCTGTGAATACCGGCGCGCTGCCTGAAGGAACCTTTGAGAGTGAGTTGTTCGGGCACGTGAAAGGAGCCTTTACGGACGCTCACACGGATCGCATCGGACGGTTTGAGCTCGCGAGTGGTGGAACGCTTTTTCTGGATGAGATTGCGAATATTCCGCTGCGACAGCAATCGAAATTGTTGCGGGTTTTAGAGAGCGGGGAGCTCGAACGTGTGGGTTCTTCAAAGACGCAAAAAGTAAATGTGAGGATGCTTTCAGCGACCAATGCCGATTTGCGGGCGGAGGTGACGGCGGGCCGTTTTCGCGAAGACTTGCTGTTTCGTCTGAATACGGTGGAGATCAATTTGCCTCCGCTACGGGAACGTCGTGAGGATCTGCCAGCTTTAGCGGCACATTTTCTGGCACGATATGCTGCCCGTTACCGAAGGCCAATTCAGGGGTTGGAGCCGGCGGCACTACAGATGATGTTGCAGTACGCATGGCCAGGGAATGTGCGGGAGCTGGACCATACGATTGAACGTGCGGTTCTGATGGCACGGGGCGAACGTATCGAGCCTGCGAATCTGGGATTGAATGCACAACGCGGAACGTCGCAGAGCATGGACGAGATGAGCCTCGAAGCGGTCGAGGCCATTCTGATCAAGAAGGCGTTGTCGCGTGCCAATGGGAATGTGAGTCATGCTGCCGATGCGTTAGGCTTGAGCCGTGGAGCGCTCTATCGCCGCATCGAAAAGTATGGCCTTTGACGAGCCGGAAAGCACAGCGCAGGATGACGGCCTGCGGCTCACTCGTCTCCCTCTGGGAAGGTCGGGGCGTCGGCTGAGCTTCGAGAGGCGGGTGCGGCTTTGGCTGTATCTGCTTGGGTTGCCGACGGCGGTGCTGTGCTGGCTTCTCATGCGCGAGCACGGGGTGGAGTGGCTGGAGCAGGGTTTTGTCTTGCTCGCAGTGGTGTTGGGGTGGATGTTCGCCGTTTCCGTGCTAATGGAACAGATTGTGCGGCCGCTGCAGACGCTGGCAAATGTGGTGGCGGCGTTGCGCGAAGATGACTACTCGTTTCGAGCGCGCGGAGGACAGAGGAACGATGCCGTAGGCGACCTGGCGCTCGAGGTAAACCGACTGGCAGGTATGCTGCAGGGACAGCGGGCAGGGGCTCTTGAAGCGATGGCGCTGGTGGAGCGTGTGATGCGATCGATGCAGTCCCCCGTGTTGGCGTTTGATCCGGAGGGAAGGCTGAGGCTGCTGAACGTTGCGGGAGAACGTGCATTTGGGTTGCGCGGAGAGACTGCAATTGGTGAGGCTGCGGCGCAGTTGAAGCTGGGGGAATTGCTTGATATTGGTGACGACGATGTTATCTCGCTTGGCAGCGGGCTGCAACAGGGCCGATGGATGGTGAAGCGGACAGGATTTCGTTTGCGCGGCGTACCACATACTTTATTGGTGTTATCGGACGTGAGTGCGGCGTTGCGCGAGGAGGAGCGGCTGGCTTGGGAGCGGCTGATTCGCGTGCTCGGGCACGAGATCAACAACTCGCTTACGCCAATCAAGTCGATTGCAGGCAGTTTGCGGGGGCGGCTCGCGGCGTTGAATGGTGGGGCGGGGGAACGAGTGGATTTCGAGCGTGGTCTTGAGGTAATTGAAAATCGATCGGACTCGTTGAACAGATTTTTGCAGGCCTATCGGCAATTGATGCGGCTGCCAGCGCCGAAGCTGCGGGAGGTGTCGCTTGCCGGGCTGGTGACCCGAGTGGGGGAGTTGGAGAGGCGTTTGGACGTTGGGGTGGCCGGGGGGGTGGACGTTGTGCTGCAGATAGACGCCGATCATATCGAACAGGCGTTGATCAACCTGGTGCGAAATGCCGCGGATGCGGCGTTGAGTCCGGATGCCGTGGAGGGAATTGGGGCGCAGGTGGAGATCTCGTGGCAGGTTGTGGGTGCTGAGGTGGTGATTGCGGTCGTGGACAATGGGCCCGGGCTGACCAATGCGGGGAACCTGTTTGTGCCGTTCTATACGACGAAACCCGGGGGGACGGGGATCGGGTTGGTATTGGCGCAACAGATCGCGCAGGCGCACCGGGGGTCGGTACAGCTGACGAATCGGGTGGATGGGCACGCGGGGTGTGTGGCTGAGCTGCGGCTGCCTCTTGCAGGATAAGTTTTCTGGAGGATGCCAAATTCACACTGTCCCGTGCAGAATAGTCCATATTCCTACGAGGTGAGAGATGGCTTGCAAGGTAGAAGACCTGAGGCAGATACCGCTGTTTGGGTTACTGGACAATGACGAGCTTAGCGTGCTCGCGGCGCAGGTAGAGGTCAAGCGGTTTGCGGCACGGCAGCGGATCTACAAGATGGGGGAGGCGGGGAAGCATGCCTACGTCATGATAGCGGGGACGGTGCGGGTGTCGACAGTGGATGAGAGCCACCAGGAGGTTGTGGTCGATGAGCCTCGGCACGGGGACTTCTTCGGGTTCGCGTCGATGCTGGAGGATACGCCACACCAGACAACGGCGCTGGCGCTTGAGGAGACGACCTGCCTTGAGGTGAGTCGCGATGATATTGAGGTTCTGGTGCGGCAGAAGCCGATGGCGGGAATGGATATGCTAACGGTGGTGAGCAGGCAGTTCCATGCTTCACAGCAACTGGTGAGGAACAGGGCGAGCCGCAACGTAAACGAGGTGATCGAGGAGGAGATGAGTTTTGGGGACCGCATTGCGGATTCGGTCGCGGGGTTCGGCGGCTCGTGGTCGTTCATCATCTCGTTTCTGGTTGTGCTTGTGACGTACGCTGTGGTGAATATTGTCTTGAAAGGGAAGGCGTGGGATCCTTATCCGTTTATTCTGCTGAATTTGTTCTTGTCGATGCTGGCGGCAATTCAGGCTCCGGTGATCATGATGAGCCAGAACCGGCAGGATACGAAGGACCGAGTCCGCGGCGAGCTTGATTATGACGTGAACCGGCGGGCTGAAAGTGAGATTCAGGCGCTTTCGAATAAGCTGAATTTGTTGAATGAGAAGATTGGAGATGTCGACGATCTTCTGCGGGTGCATATGGATCGTAAGTAGTTCATTTTGCTTTTGTTGTTGGGAATTATGGCGGCGAATCGGCTCCCCATGTTGTAGGGATATTTAGGCTGCAAGTTCAATGAATGCCTTCAGTTGGCAGGTGGGGCGCTAAAATATTGCGTTGATTGTGCTTTCAGTAGCGCCAATGGGTGAGTATGGCTCTGCTGAAACCGACCCCTTAAGCAACCTACATCTCGCTCGAACATTGATTTTTAGGTATCTTTGGACAAATTTGAGGCTTGCAGGGCTGTTTTTTGAGCGCTGAAAGCGCGCGCAAAATAATTGGCAGCCCTGTATCTCTCTGATTTGGCGGGTGTTATTCGCGGACGATTTGCTGGATTCCGCGGAAGAGTTCGCGCAGGCTGGGGGCCTTGCGGTCTTCCTGGGACGACTTGACCGCGTCATTCAAGCGCACCGTAAAGTCGTGATCGCTGATGAGATGCCCGAGGCTCGGCGTAACCGATTCTGTGGTCTGGAGGTTCAGAGTCTGGAGATCGGTGCTTCCGACGAACGGCTGCGCCATCTTCTTGCCATAGGCAGATGTGCTGACGTTGTTCATAAATCACCCCTCGTGATCACCAATTATACATCAGTCCAAGTACGGTTCCCCCCAACTTGGCGATCACGAAGTTGGGGTCGGAGAAGGCGCTCGTCCCCTGACAAGAGAGATTCAAAACGCCCACTGTTTTAGATGCTGTTTTCTTCGCTGTTGATGCGGAGGTATTGATGGGGACACAGAAGATGGACTTGAAGGGATGATTGCCTTCCTTGTAGACACTGGTGAGGACATCCAGTTTGGCAGGTAGTACGGCTACTCCGTGCTCGTACTTGATGTTGGGGACGTAGATGAGTTGATTGAGGGTGAACGCCTTGCCTGCGGCTCCTTCGGTCGGGTCCAGGGTAAAACCTACCTGAAAGTCTTTGCCGCCGGAGTTTTCATAGACGACGGTCAGCAGGTTGGTGGCGGCTTTGTGCTCCATGAGGCAGATGTTGGCGTGCTTGACTCCCCAGAGAGCGAGGATGGTGGAGAAGGCGGTATTGAACTTGCCCATGAAATTGATTCTTGCCTGATCCATGTCTACTGGGACGGTGGATGCGCTGAGAAATGCGGTGAGCTCGTTGAGCGGGCCGAGCAACTCGCCGAGGATGGTAAGGGTTGTGCGGTGGTGGCGGCGGTGATGGAACTCGTGAATGTGGTGGTAGAAGATGAGAGCTTCGACCAGAAGAAGAAGGATGAGCACCCACGGGTTTTCAAAGAAGAAGCGCAATACATATTCACATCCGTCGAGAACCATCTGGAGCGACTCCGGTGAGAAGGGGAGAAAGCGAGAGCCTCCATTTCGTTCTATGAATTCAAATATTTTGAGCGTGAGTTCGAGTATGGTGAAGAACCCAGCGATGGTAAAGATGACGAATATTGCTGCGGGGACCAGCGCTTTAAGTTGGAAGCGAAATTTCCAAAGATAGATGAGGATGTAGCAGCGGATAAGATGAAGCACGCTCCGCACCTTAGCCAGCCCATCCTTGACGTCGGGATGATTTTTGCGGATGAAGAAGAAGAGAACGAGGAGGCTGATAAACGCGACGACGAGAAGAAGACCAACGACGATGGCGATTACGATGAGAACGAATTTGGTGGTAGGCGTCAGGACGACGAAGGCGGCGAAGCTCGCAGGGAAGATCGGAGTGGAAAGTGGAAGGTGGGCTCTCGGCATAGGGTTTGCTTATGGGGCCGGAAGGATGAGAAGAGTGTGACAGAGAGAAGGGTATTCGACAATCGAATTTCTCCGGACTAGTTTTTCGGTCAAGGGGTTTCTGGACCGGGTTGGGTTGTCGGGCTCGGATTTGGGATGTGAAAGGATTACTAGTGTCGGGTATTTTCGCTTTTATTTCTCCCTAGCTTCGGCAGTCAGGATCTAGCCCCTGCTGAAGTGCTCCTCGTTCTTGCGCAGAAAATCGAGAGGCGTACGAAGGCTTTGGAGAGGGTTCGGCTAAGGAAATACGACAGAACTGTTCATGAGCTGCGCCAGTTTGTGGCTGTGGTCAAGCGGGCGCAGGAGGATTCAGGGGGAGGCAGGTGGGACGATATTGAGTAATTTTCCGGGCAGTTTGCCGGCAACGTAACCGCAAAAAGCAAAATGCACAACAGATTCCTCGGCTGGCTGCGGAATGACAAAGGCAACGACAACTGTTGCTAGTTGATTGCGGGTAGGAGGGAGCTACGGCCTGCCAGGAAGACGATTCCCATGATGAGGCTGTAGGCGGCGGTCAGGGCTGAGATAAGTCTGAGGGCTTGTGGACGGTGGCGGGAGGCTCCGAAGACTCCTGCGACTGAGGCCGTCATGAGGGCATTCATAGTGAGGAGGCCCGCGAGGAACATTGCCAGCCCAAGCATCCCGAGAGCAGCTCCGCCGAGGTTGGCGGCGAGGAGAAAGATGAGGAGCTGGCTGGGGGTTTCGGCTCCAAGGCCGTGAACGAGGCCGATAATGAAGACGGATTTGGCGTCGACGGTGTCGGGGATGGGGTGGTGAGGAATTGGGTTCGGGGTGTGATTTCGATTCCAGGCCAGGCGGATGCGATGGAAGGCGTGGCGGAGAAGGGTGTATCGGTTTTTGGGCAGGTCACGGGGCTTGAGGACGAGGGTGCCGAGGACGTAGATGCCGAGGAGGAGGAGGGTGAGGCCGACGAGGCGCTCGGCCCAGCGATCGACGCCAGCCGGCAGATTGATTCCGAAGAGGATGACGATGAGGCCGAGGGCGGCGACCATGACGGCGTGGCCGAGGGCGTAGATCATGCCAAGACGCATAGCGGTGTGGCGAGATTGCTGGACGCTGACGACGTCGGTGATGGCGGCGATGTGATCGTAGTCGAAGCCGTGGCGGAAGCCGAGCAGGGCAGCGGTGAAGAGCGCGAGATAGAGCGCGTGGTTCATAGGGGTGTTTCTGAGGCGAACTCCGTTTCTTTGATGATAGCGGGAAGGAATCCAAGTTGTTTGGGGTGGATATTTTCTTTTTTCCCTGCAGTTTTCGCGGCGTGGGCAATAAGATGATTGCAGAACCTCCAAAAAACCTATGACAACTCGAGCTCTCCGGTCCCTTCTTGTCTCTACAGCCGTCCTTTTGATCACTCTTTTTCTCGTTACTTCCGGCTCGGCGCAGCCGGATTTGAGTCCTACGTTTGCTCGCGATAGCAAACAGCCGATCGACAAGGACTATACGGATCACATGAAGAAGTACACGACTGATCCGATGTTTACGTCGCATCTCGTGGACTATCTGCCGGCCTCGCCGACGGTGCCGACACCGGCGAAGGTATTGGGAGATGTGGCGGGTGCACCGGATATGTTGCCGTATGCGGAGGATGTTTATAAGTACTTCAGGATGCTGGAGGCCACTTCGCCACGGGTGAAGGTGTACTCGATCGGGAAGTCGGAGGAAGGGCGCGAGATGATTGCGGCGGCGATTGGGGATGCCGATCTGCTGGCGCATTGGAAGGAAAACAACGAACGGCTGGCGAAGCTTGCCGATCCACGGACGATTGGGCTGGATGATGCGAAGGCACAACCGCTGATCGATCAGTCTTACCCGGTTTATTACATTACCGGGACGATCCACTCGAGTGAGACGGGTGCGCCGACAGCGCTGATGGAGTTGGCTTACCGGCTAGCCGTGGATGACGCGCCATATATCAAGTACATCCGGTCGCACATGATTGTCTTGATTACTCCGGTGGTGGAGGTGGATGGACGCGACCGGATGGTGGATATTTACCGGTGGCATAAAGCTCATCCGGGAGAGAACTGGCCGCGGCTGGCTTACTGGGGACACTATGTGGCGCATGACAACAATCGCGATGCGATGGGCATGACGCTGAATCTGACCAACAATGTTCTGAATACTTATCTGGGGTGGCATGCGCAGGTGTTGCACGATCTGCATGAATCCGTGCCGTTTCTTTACGACAATACGGTGGGAGATGGGCCTTATAACGCTTGGATCGACCCGACGCTGGCGGACGAGTGGGCGGAGCTGGGTTGGAACAATGTCTCGCAGATGGAGTCGTTCGGGATGCCAGGGGTATTTACGCATGGAGATTTCGATACGTGGAGCCCGGGGTATCTGATGTTTCTGGCCGGGATGCATAACGGGATCAGCCGGCTGTATGAGACCTTTGGCAATGGTGGCGCGGATACGGAGAAGAGAATTCTGCAGCCTGAGGAGTACTCGAGGACCTGGTACAGGCAGAATCCTCCTCTGCCGACGGTGATGTGGTCGCAGAGAAATAACAATAACTACGAGGAGAGTGCACTACTCTCGACGCTGTCATACTTCTCGCGGAATACGCATCATTTCCTGGAGAATTACTACATCAAGAGCAAGCGGTCGGTGATGAAGCCGACGCTGGATGGCCCAGCGGCTTATGTTTTGCCGACGGATGCGGCGGAGCTGAACCGGCAGTTGCAACTGCTGAATGTTCTGAAGTTGCAGCATGTGGAGGTGCAGCAACTGTCGGCGGCGGCGACTGTGTCGATTGCTGCGGCAAAACGTGGGGATAAGCCTACTTCACAGACTCTGCCGGCGGGAAGTTTTGTGGTGCGGATGGACCAGCCGTACTCGCGTGCAGCGGATGCGTTGCTGGATAAGCAGTACTGGGCACCGGACGATCCGCAGAAGCATCCGTATGACGATACGGGGTGGTCGTTCAGCCAGTTGTTCAATGTGAAGGCTGTTCGGGTGACGGATGGGTCGATTCTGAAGGCCGGGATGGTGCCGGCTGATTTCGATCAGGCTTCGGGGAAGGTTGCCGGGGCGGGATCTGTTTATGCGATTGCTAATACGACGCAGACTTCACTACTGCCTTTGGTTTATGCGTTGAAGCAGGCGCATGTGGAGACTGCGGAGAAGGCTTTCGATGCAGAGGGCAAGCACTTTGCCGCAGGCTCCCTGCTGGTGTCGCAGGTGGATGACGGTGCGATGGCGGCGACGCTGAAGAAGCTTTCGTTGGATGCGACTCGGTTGAGCGCGGCTCCGTCGGTGGCAACGCATGTTGCGCCCGCGCCGCGGATTGCGTTTATGCATACGTGGCTGGGAACGCAGACCGAGGGATGGTGGCGGCAGGCCTTCGATAAGGCGGGGATTCCGTTTACCTACATGAGCACGCAGACCGTTGCCGGTGAGAGCGATCTTCGTGGGAAGTATGACGTGATTGTGTTTGCTCCGGTGGGACGAGCTTCGTCGGCTGACATTATTAACGGAATGCCGATGTGGGGGAATGTGTTGCCGTGGCAGAAGAGCGACATTACTCCGAATCTCGGATTGCTGGATACGACGCCGGATATGCGGCCGGGGCTTGGGTATGACGGGCTTGCGCATCTGAAGGAGTTTGTGCAGAAGGGCGGACTGCTGATTACCTGCGAGGATACGGCCCAGTTTGCGATTGATGCCGGGCTTGCGCCGGGGGTGAGCGTGACTACGAGTGATGCTCGTGTGGTGGGAAGTGTTTTGAACAGCATTTTTGTTTCGCCTGCGAGTCCCATTGCGAACGGGTATGGTTCGAACCTCCCGGTGATGAGTGCGAACGGGATGGTGTTTAGTGTTAGCAACACGCTTGGCGGACGTGGCGGGAGGACGCTGATGGATCCTTATGAGCGGCGGCCGACCGGACGTGGCGGACCGGATGAGAGCGACGTCACGCAGGGACGGATGTCTGTGGAACCTGAGGTGGTTACAAAGCCGCAGGCGTGGCAGCCGCGACCGCTGAACGAAGACCAGATGCGGAATAACCTTCAGGTGATTCCGGTTGCGTTGCGGCCTGAGGTGATTCTGCGGCTCAGCGATGCGAAGACGTTGTTGTTGTCGGGCCTGTTGGATAAAGGGGCTTCGATTGCTGAACGGCCGATCGTGGTGAATGCACACGTGGGTTCGGGGAATGTGCTGCTGTTTGCAAATAACCCGGTTTATCGCGGTGAGACGGTGGGGAGTTACGCCCTGGTCTTCAATGCAATTCTTAACTACGACCACTTGCGGCAGCCCGCTCAGGAACAGCCAGCGAAGGCTGCTCCTGCGGAGTGATCGGTGTAACGTTATCGAAGCGTCACGAGTCGGCGGTGCGGTGATTGCGAAAGGAACCGATGTTGAAGAATGAGGCGTCTTCGGTGACGAAGACGGTAGTTGCGGAGACAGGAGTGAGCAATCACCGGGCGGCGGTGACGGCGGGATTCACCGGATGGCTGTTGGATGCATTCGATTTTTTCCTTGTAACCTTTTGCCTGACTTCGATGGCTAAGGAGTTTCATAAGACGGACGCGCAGATTGCTCTGGTCATTACGATGACGCTGCTTTTCCGGCCTGTGGGCGGATTTGTCTTCGGGATGATGGCGGATCGTTATGGCCGCCGTTTGCCGCTGATGATCAACATTGGATTTTTTGCAGTGGCGGAGATTTTTACCGGGCTTGCTACCAGCTACACGATGCTGCTGATCGTGCGCGCCTTGTTTGGCGTGGTGATGGGCGGGAACTGGGGCGTGGGGACTTCGCTGGCGATGGAGGGAGCGCCGAAAGGGAAGCGCGGGATGCTCTCCGGGCTGCTTCAGGAGGGGTACGCTGCAGGGAATGTGCTTGCCGCGTTGTGTTTCCTGTTTCTGTTTGGGCGGGTTGGCTGGCGGCCTCTGTTTTTTCTAGGAAGTCTACCTGCGATTTTGTTAGTTCTGTTTATCCGATTCCGGGTAAAAGAGTCGACGGTGTGGCAGAAGGCGCGTACAGGGAGTTGGGCGGAGCAGGTTAGCGAGGTCTGCTCCCACTGGAAGCTGTTTTTGTACCTGTTGATTTTTATGACGATGATGATGTTTGCTTCGCATGGGACACAGGATATGTATCCGACGTTTTTGCAGCGGGAGTGGCACTTCACACCGCAGCGGCGGGCTGTGATTACGGCGATCTCGGGTGTGGGAGCGATCCTGGGTGGGATTATCTTTGGTCATTTCTCTGACGCATGGGGGCGTCGGCGGACGATCATTACGGCATTTATTCTTGGTGCGCTGGTGGTTCCGCTGTGGGCCTATGCGCCAAACCAGGCGCTGCTGGTGCTTGGCGCGTTTCTGATTCAGTTCATGGTGCAGGGAGCGTGGGGCGTAATTCCGGCACATCTTGCGGAGTTGTCCCCCGACTCGGTGCGTGGGTTGTTGCCGGGGTTTGCGTATCAGACGGCGGGGATTATCGCGAGCTCAGTCGTTTATATTGAAGCGGTTTATGCGCAGCGGACGAGTTATGCAACAGCGATGGCCTTGACCGCGGTGAGTGTGTTTGCGCTGGCTTCGATTATGGCGGCTGTCGGGCGCGAACGGCGTGGACATACGTTCGGAAGCTAACTTCGGCGGGGGTGCGTGCGTGCCTGGGCGGTGGATTCGCGGACGACGAGTTCCGGGTCGACTTTAATAGTCTCGGGAAGTTTTTCGTGCGCGAGTTTTTTAAGTAGCGATGTAGCAGCTTGAGCGCCCATGTGCTGGAGCGGCTGACGAATCGTGGTGAGGCTGGGGACGATATAGGAAGCGGCCTGAATGTCGTCGAATCCCAGGACAGAGACATCTTCGGGGACTTTGAGACCCGCGTCGTGAAGAGCGCGGATGCTGCCTATCGCGGAAATATCGTTGAAGCAAAGCAGGGCGGTGAAGTCTTTGCGCTGAAGCAGGAGCTGATGGGTGACAGGATAGCCGAGTTCGGGTGTGTTGAGGTCTTTATCGAGTTGGATGACGAGATCGTTGGGGACTTCGAGCGAGAGAGCGCGGGCGACCTGCATGGTGGATTGCCAACGGCTCTGCGAGTCTGAGCTGAAGGGTTGGCCGTGCATGTAGGCGATTTTGCGATGGCCGAGACGGTAAAGATGGCCGAGGGCGAGCTCGGCTGCACGGTGGTGATCGAGGACGACGTTGGTGACTCCGGGCAGGTGGAGATGGCCGCCGACTGAGACGGTGGGTGCGGGAAGAGCGCCTTCGAGGTGAGTATCGATAGCGAGGATGCCGTCGACGCCCCGGGCCTGTAGGATGCGGGGGTACTCGGCGACGAGATCTTTGCGGTGGCGGTGGTGAGCAGTGAAGAAAAAATATCCCTCGCGCATGAGGACGTCAGCGGCTCCGCTGAGGACCTGGGAGTGATAGCCTTCGCCGAGCTCGGGTAGGAGGATGCCGATGGTTTGGGTCTTCAGTCCCTGGAGTGAGCGAGCGATCTGGCTGGGCTGGTAGCCGAATTTTTTTGCGGCGGCTTTGACCCTTTCACGTGTGGCTGGCGGAATGGAGCGCCCGGGGGCGTTGTTGAGGACGAAAGAGACGGTAGCGGGGCTGAGGTCAAGATATTCGGCCAGCATCTTGAGGCTGACGCGTCGCTGCGCGGATGGATCGGACGAGGTCTTCTTGGGCATCGTGGTTGGTTAGGACAAGTCTAGTCGAGGCTGAAGGAAAGTGAGGCAAGGAATGGGGTTGTTCATGGGATTTGTTAGGGGCGGGCGATTGGCGAGAACTTTTGTGACTGGGTTGAAAAAAAGATACTGGACAATAAGACAACCGTTTGTCTACTATGGTTTCTCTTGATTTAAGCAGACATGGTGTGGTTGTGCGCCCAGGATCACTGAATAACGAAAACGCCGTCTAAGCTGCTGCACTGGGCGAAGACGCCAACCAGAAGCCGGAGTTCCATGCCTCATTTTCGCAGCACGCGCGTTGAAGTGGGAAAGATATTATCTGCCTGCACGATTTTAGTGTCAGTTTTTTGCTCCGCTTTGCCGGCTCAGAAGCAGGCAGATGCATGGCCGGCTGCGACCGCCGGGGATGGCCTCGAGGCGTCACGATTTGTCGATGAGTTGTTGAGCAAGATGACGCTCGAGGAGAAGCTCGGGCAGATGACGCAGATTGCGTATAAGGAGAAGGACTCGGTCCCGCATGATGAGCGGGTTCTGAAGGAGCAGACAGGATCGTTTTTGTTTCTGACCGATCCGGTGGAGATCAATCGGCTGCAACACCTTGCAGTGGAGCAGACACGACTGCATATCCCGTTGCTGTTTGGGTTCGATGTGATTCATGGCTTCCGGACGATCTATCCGGTTCCGCTGGCGATGGCTGCGTCGTGGGATCCGGCTGTTGCGGAACATGCGCAGAGTATGGCGGCGAAAGAGGCTAGTTCGGTTGGAGTTCGGTGGACGTTTGCGCCGATGGTAGATATTGCGCGTGATCCGCGATGGGGACGGATCATGGAGGGTGCGGGCGAGGATCCGTATCTTGGTTCGAAGATAGCGGAGGCGCAGGTCCGGGGATTTCAGGGAGAGTCGATGGGTGGCGCGGATAGCATTCTTGCGTGCGTGAAGCACTTTGCCGGGTATGGCGCTGCGGAGGGTGGACGTGATTACGATTCGGCGAATATCTCGGATGAGCAGTTATGGAATGTTTACCTGCCACCCTTTCGTGCGGCGGTGAAGGCAGGCGCGGGCTCGGTGATGAGCGCGTATATGGATTTAAACGGTGTGCCTGCCTCGGGCAATACGTTTCTTCTGCATGATGTGTTGCGGGAGAAGTGGGGCTTCAAGGGATTTGTCGTGACCGATTGGGGGACGATTCCGAGTCTGAAGACTCATGGGTTTGCAGCGGATCTTGAGGATGCTTCAGTGCGGGCTGTCAATGCCGGCGTCGATATGGAGATGACTACGCACGCTTTGCGGGACAATCTTGCCGCAGCTGTGCAGGATGGAAAGGTGAAGCAGTCGACGATTGACGCTTCGGTTCGCGAGATTTTGATGGTGAAGTACCGGCTGGGATTGTTTGCTCATCCCTATGTTCCGGTTGATAAGTGGAAGGTGGAGCTTGGTTCGGCGGCACAGCGTGAGGCTGCGAGGGTAGCCGCGGAACGAAGTGCCGTGCTGTTGCGGAATCAGGATGGAGTGCTGCCCCTTAAGAAGTCTGTTGCATCGGTTGCGGTGATTGGGCCGCTTGCGGATTCGAAGCCGGATACGATGGGGTCGTGGAGTCTGGCAGGGCATCCTCTAGATGCGGTGACTGTTCTTGAGGGATTGAAGAAGAAGTTCGGATCGGCTACGACAATTAATTATGCGAAGGGCGTGGAGATCGAACGTGGGCAGCCTTCGATCTTTGACGATCAATTCCAGAGCCCCAAGCCTGTCTTGAAGACACAGCAGGAGCGCGACGCGGAGTTTCAACACGCACTGGATCAGGTCAAGAAGTCGGATGTGGCGATTCTGGTTTTAGGCGAGACGCAGGATATGAGCGGTGAGAAGGCCTCGCGGCAGACGTTGAATCTGCCGGGCCGGCAAGAGGAGTTGCTTGAGGCAGTGGTGGCTACAGGGAAACCGGTTGTCCTGGTTTTGTTGAGTGGGCGACCGCTGGATATTACATGGGCGTCGGGGCATGTCTCAGCGATTCTTGAGGCGTGGTATCCAGGAACGGAGGGCGGCAATGCGGTTGCCAACCTGCTTACGGGCGGGGCAAATCCTGGCGGGAAGTTGCCGGTGAGCTGGCCGCGGAGTGTCGGTCAGGTGCCTATCTACTATTCGCAGAATCTTACGCAGATTCCGGATGAGACGGACACTCGTTACTGGGACGGGTCGAGTGCGCCTCTTTATCCGTTTGGCTACGGATTGAGTTACGCGGGATTCCGACTAGCGAATTTCAAAGTTGACGCTGCGTCGATGCGCCCTGATGGATCGTTGACCGCAAGCATCGACGTTGAGAATAAGAGCGGCGTTGCGGGAGATGAGGTCGTGCAGCTTTATACGCATCAGCGCGCAGGGAGTGCCTCGCGGCCGCGGCGTGAGTTGAAGGGGTTTATGCGGGTTCACCTTGGTTCAGGTGAAAAGCGCACAGTGAGTTTGACTTTGCACGCAAGCGATCTTGGTTTCTGGAGCCCTGAGACGCACCGGTGGGCTGTGGAGCCGGGCCAGTTCGATCTATGGATGGGGAGGGATTCGACTGCGACGGAGCATGCGACCTTCTCCGTCGCTCCCTGACGATACAGGCGAGTCAGGGAGCTTCAAAGATCTCGGGCGAAAAGCGTCTCGTCCCGAGGTGCACTAACGCCTCCGCGCTGACCCTCTAGCCGGGGTCAGCGCTTTTTTACTGCGGTGAATACTATCGCAAGTCAGGTCTTTGTTTCTCGACAAAAGTTTTTCTCTTTAGAAAGATGTTTGCATAGGAGTTGGCTAATGAAGTTACGCAGGGTGGTTGTTGCTGCCGTTCTCGTTGTCTTTGGGATTTCTTTGGAAGCTCATGCTCAGTTTGCTCATACCCAAGGCAAAGAGATCGTTGACGGTCAGGGAAAACGGATTCTGCTTCGTGGGACGAACCTCGGAAACTGGCTGGTGCCTGAGGGTTATATGTGGCATTTGAATGAGGGCGGACCGGAGTCCCCGCGTGAGATTGAGGCCTTGGTGACCGAATTGATTGGGCCTGAACGGGCGCGGACGTTCTGGCGAAGCTATCGCGAAAATTATGTCACTCAGGCCGACATCCAATTCATCAAGCAATGTGGCTTTAATTCGATTCGGGTGCCATTTCATTACAAGTTCTTTGAAAGTGACGATGCGGAGGGATTTGCGTTGCTGGATCGCGTGATTCAGTGGGCACACCAGGAGAATCTTTACATCATTCTCGACATGCACGCGGCGCCGGGAGGACAAACCGGAAAGAATATCGATGACAGCGACGGGTATCCGTGGCTCTTCAGCGATAAGAGTGCGCAGGAACGTACGATTGCAATCTGGCAACGAATTGCGCGACGCTATCGCGATAATCCGACCGTGCTTGGTTACGATTTACTCAACGAGCCGATTCCAAACTACACGGGGCTCGAGGAGTTTAATGCTTCGCTGGAGCCACTTTATAAGCGCATCGCTGCTGCGGTTCGCCAGGTCGATCCCCATCATATTCTGATTCTCGGCGGCGCGAACTGGGACACGGATTTTTCTGTCTTCGGTCAGCCATTCGATAAAAATTCTGTCTACACATTCCATCGCTATCATGCGGCGGCAGAGCAGGCGACGGTGCAGCCGTATGTGAATTTCCGCGAGAAGTATGGAGTACCCGTCTGGCTTGGCGAGTCGGGCGAAAACGCGGATGAGTGGATTGCTAAATTTGTTTCGGTGCTGGAAAAGAACGATATCGGCTGGGCGTTCTGGCCTTATAAGAAGATGCGGGCCACGACCTCGGTGGTTACTTTTCGGGCGCCCGAGGGTTGGGAAAGCATCGTGCAGTTTTCAAAGTTGCCGCGGGCAACGGTCGAGGAGTCGCCGCGACTCAAGGTGCGGCCGCAACAAAGTGTGATTGATGGCGCATTCGCGGGTATTCTGAACAATATTCCGTTTAGGGAGTGCACGCCGAATGAGGGATATATTCATGCCCTGCTGCCGGTGTCGCCCGCGAGCGCGCAGGGGGCGATTTCGAAGTAAACTTCCTCCGATTACCGGCCACGTTCCACTCGAGGATGAATCGGTGCGGCCAATTGGTACATCCAACCGTCTAAGTTTGTCTAGGGAGTTGGCCCTCCCCATCTTCGCCGGAGTCGTTTCGACATGTGGATAGTGAAGCTGGCGCTCCGGCGTCCTTACACGTTCGTTGTTCTTTCGCTGCTCATCTTCATTCTGGGGATTGGTTCTGCGATCGAAACGCCGAAGGATATCTTTCCATACATTGACATTCCAGTCGTGACGATAGTGTGGACTTACAACGGCCTTCCACCGAATGAAATGGAAGGCCGTATGGTTACGGTGTGCGAGCGTGCTTTGACGACGACCGTCAACGATATCGAACATACGGAGTCCGAATCGTACCAGGGCGTGGCGGTGATCAAGGTCTTTTTTCAGCCGACGGTGAAAGTCGAGCTGGCAATCTCGCAGGTGACGTCGATTGTGCAAACGATTCTGCGCGTTTTGCCACCAGGGACATTTCCACCTGCAATTGTGAAGTATGACGCTTCAAGCGTTCCCATTTTGCAGCTTGGATTGTCGGGTGAAGGGCTCAACGAAGAAGATTTCTACGATCTCGGATTGAATTTCATTCGGCCACGTCTTGCTACGGTCAGAGGCGCTTCGGTCCCGCTTCCCTATGGTGGAAAGGTTCGCCAGATCATGGTGGATACGGATCCGAATGCGATGTACGCGCGGCATCTTTCAGCTACGGATATTTCACAGGCGCTTAATCAGCAGAACCTGATTCTGCCGGCGGGCACCGCGCGGCTAGGCGATCGGGAGTTTGTCGTTAAGGTGAATAGCAGCCCCACGGAGCTCGAGGCGCTGAACGACCTGCCGATCCGCGCGGCGAATGGATCGGTTGTTTTTATCAAAGATGTGGCGCAGGTCCGCAATGGGTTTGCGGTGCAGACGAATATCGTCCGGCAGGATGGAAGACGATCAGCGCTGCTTGCGGTGTTGAAAAACGGACGAACGTCGACTCTCGATATTGTGAAGGGCGTGAAAGACGCGCTTCCTCATGTAAAGGCCGGATTGCCGGAGACACTGAAGATTACTCCGCTGTTTGATCAGTCGATCTTCGTGCGCGATTCGATTGGAGAGGTTGCGCGCGAGGCAACGATTGCTGCAGCGTTGACTGGACTGATGATTTTGCTTTTCCTCGGCAGTTGGCGGTCGACGTTGATTGTGTGTATTTCGATTCCCCTGTCGATTGCGACTTCACTGGTGATTCTGACGGCGCTGGGCGAGACGATCAATGTTATGACCCTGGGCGGTTTGGCGCTGGCTGTGGGGATTCTCGTCGACGACGCGACAGTGGAGATCGAGAATACGCATCGCAATATGCATGGGCATAAGTCGTTGGTTCATGCGATTCTTGACAGCGCTCAGCAAGTTGCCGCACCCGCATTTGTCTCGACGCTTTCGATTTGTATTGTGTTTGTCCCGGTTGTGCTACTGACCGGGGCGGCGAAGTTTCTGTTTACTCCACTGGCGATGGCTGTGGGATTTGCGATGATGGCGTCGTATTTCCTCTCCCGGACATTGGTACCGACGATGATGCATTTTCTGCTGGAGGCAGAGCTGCCTCTCTATCAGGATCCTGAGTATGCGCGGGCGGAGGAGGGCCGTAGCATTATCTGGCGCATTCATTCGAAGTTCGATCGCCAGTTTGAGAAGATGCGCGAGCATTACAAAGACATCCTGGAGTGGTGCCTGCATCACCGCGTCGTTACGATGTCGATTTTTTTGGGATTTCTTGCGGTTTCGCTGCCGCTTGTGTTTGTGATTGGGCAGGACTTCTTTCCTTATGTGGATTCAGGGCAGATGCGGCTGCATGTGAATCCGCCACAAGGCCTGCGGTCAGAAGACTCGGAGCAGTACTTCGCAGTCGTGGAATCGGAGATTCGCCGCGTGATTCCGGCTGAGCGAATAGAGACGATCATCGATAACATTGGCTTGCCTGCCGGGGGGATCAATCTTGCATTCGGAAATAACGCAACGATCTCCAATAGCGACGGCGAGATTCTGATTGCGCTGAAACCGGGTCCGCGGGACACACAGCAGTACATGCGTACGTTGCGGACTGACCTCGCGCAGAAGTTTCCTGACGGCGAATTTTTCTTCACGCCTGCGAACATGACGAACCAGATTCTCGATTTTGGTTTGCCTGCTCCGATCGACCTGCAGGTAACCGGGCGGGCTGTGGGGAACTATCAAGTTGCTGTGGAGTTGGAGAAAAAGATCGCCGCGATTCCAGGCGCAGTGGATGTTCACATTCATCAACAGGTGAGCTATCCGACCATGCAAGTGGATGTCGATCGGAATAAAGCAAGGCAGATTGGATTGACGCAACAGGACGTCGCGCAGAGCATGCTGATTTCGCTAAGCGGCACCGCGCAGACCGCTCCCAATCAATGGCTGAATCCGGTGAATGGCGTGAACTACCAGGTGGTTGTGCAGACGCCGATCTACCGGGTTGAGGATCTTCCGGCGCTGGGGCGCACGCCGATTACGTCGCCGAGTGGAACAGCATCGCAGTTGCTTGGGAACCTGGCAACGTTTCGCCGAAACGAAACGCCGATTGTTGTCGATCACTACAACATCCAGCCGGTGTATGACATCTATGCCGATGTGGATCGTCGCGATCTTGGTGGCGTGGCCCGCGAGATTCAAAAGTTAATGGCGGATGCGAATAAGAATCTTCCTGTCGGAACAACGCTTTCGCTGCGAGGCGAGGTGGCGACGATGCAGCAGTCTTTTGTGCGGCTGGGAATCGGGATTCTATTTGCGCTGGGGCTTGTGTATTTGCTGATGGCGGTCAATTTCCAGTCATGGCTGGATCCGCTGATTATTCTGTTCGCGATTCCAGGTGCGTTCTGCGGGATCCTGTGGATGCTTTTTGCGACGCAAACCACTTTTTCTGTTCCCTCGCTGATGGGAACGATTATGACGATCGGTGTGGCGACGGCCAACTCGATTTTGATGGTGGTCTTTGCGAATGATGAACGTGCGGAAGGGAAAGATCAACATGAAGCCGCGCTGAATGCGGGTTATACGCGTCTGCGGCCTGTGATCATGACTGCGCTGGCGATGATTATCGGGATGTTGCCGATGGCGCTTGCGCTCGGAGAGGGAGGAGAACAGAACGCGCCTCTCGGCAGAGCAGTGATTGGCGGACTTCTTTTTGCGACGGTAGGAACCCTGTTTGCTGTGCCGGTGATGTACTCACTAATGCGCAAGAATCCTCCGGTCGATTACGACAAACGGATTGATATGGAGTACGAAGGGGAATTGCCTGAACAATCCTGAGAAGATCTTTTCTAACGCGGGATTGGGAATAGTTTGTTGATGAGTTGCCATATCCGGAACCTGAAAGCGTGAGTGACTGTAACGATGAGTGAACCCAACGACAAAAAGACAGGAACGAATCAAGACCCGGAGAATGCCACACTGAGCCAGTGGCGGGGCGATAACCTCGACAGCACTGTGAAGCTACCGCTGCACAAAGACATACGCAGCGAGGAGCAGCGACGGCGCGACGAGGAAGAGCATAGGCGGAAGATGCACCGGTTTATTTCCTGGGTCGTGGTCGGCGTTGTCGTTCTGTTTTTCCTTATTTTTTTAGTTGGCTATCTGCCTCGGCATAACCGCGAAACGGATACAAAAAAAGAGGCTGACGCGCAGAAAAATTCGGTACCCGTAGTCGAAGTGATGCAGGTGAAGAATGCTCCGCCGACAGATGACCTTACTGTGCCGGGGACGACGGCACCGCTTACTCAGGCCAATATCTATGCACGTTCGAGCGGCTATTTGAGGAAACGTTATGTTGACATCGGCGACAGGGTTCATTCGGGGCAGTTGCTTGCAGTGATCGATGCTCCGGACCTTGATCAGCAGGTGGATCAGGCGCGAGCGGCACTGCGTCAGGCGCAGTCGCAGCTGGCGCAGCAGCAGTCGCAACTCGATCTTGCGCGGGTTACGTGGGACCGGTGGAAGGTGTTGGTGGCCAAGGGCGTGTTCTCTCGTCAGGATGGAGATCAGAGAGAGACCGATTTCAACGCGCAACAAGCGAATGTGGCTGCGGCTCAACGCAATGTACAGTCATTTGAAGCGAATCTGGGCCGATTAATTTCTCTCCAGCAATACGAGCGGGTTACGGCCCCGTTTGACGGCATTATTACGGCGCGCAATGTCGATGTAGGCGCATTTATTTCGACACAGGGTTCGGGCGGCGGAGATACTTCGAGTTCGCCGGCGAGTCTCGGAAGCCCAACGCAGTCCGGAAGCACAAACACGAGTGGGACGACGGGGAATGTGAACACATCTGCGACGCCGTCGACTGGCGCGCAGGGAGGGTCTCTATTCAGCATTGCGCAGGTGAACCGGCTGCGCATTCTTGTGAGTGTGCCGGAGAGCTATTCGGCGGCAATTCGAGTCGGGCAGAAGGCAACGCTTCATTTTCAATCTTTTGCGAAGCAGAATTTTTACGGGGAAGTTACTCGCACGGCAGGGGCGATCGATTTGAATAGCCGCACCTTGTTGACCGAGGTGCAGGTCGACAACAAAGATGGGCGTCTCCTTTCAGGAATGTATGTTGTGGTGAATTTTGTTGACCTGCATGGAGTTCCTGGCATCACGATTCCAGGCGATGCTGTGGTTGTGCGACAGGATAAGAACCAGGTTGCACTGGTGCGGGGTGATGTGGTGCACATGCAGCCGATCGATATTGGTCGCGACTTTGGCCCTTCAGTCGAAGTGCTTGACGGACTCAAGCCCGGCGATGTGCTGGTGACAGCTGTGACAGATGATGTAAAAGACGGAACGAAAGTGCAAGCGAAATTTACCAGGAGTGCCGGGGTTAACGGCAACGCAACGGCGGGCCAGGAGCAGAATCAAAAGCCGGGCGGTCCGGCGCGGTACGGAGATCAGAAACAGGTAAACACGGGAAAAAGCTCCGGCCAGCAAAAGGATGGAGATAAAAAGAATGGCGGCCAACAATGACTCGCCGGCTGCTCAATAGCGACAGGGTAGCGAAGCATCGCACTGCAACAGTTGTGTTTGTGGGGCTAACGCTCCTCGCCCTGTCGCGATCCAGTGTCGCCCAGAGTCCGGTTCCATCATCCACAAAAGATCAGCAGGCTTTACCTGCTGTCGGTCCTGATGCGCGAGCAAAAGTTGCTGCACAAAAGGTGGATACTGTCGTACCAGAATTACCCGGGGCCCCACCCATCAATGCAAATCAGCCGGCATCGCCCGCAATCGTTTCCGTCTCAGTGCAACAGGCAGAGAACAGTGAAACGCAGCCTGAGCGCGATAAGGCGAACGGACTGAAGCCCGACTTTCTCGGATTTCTCGGGCCTTACCGGCGTCCGTTCGTCCCGCCGCTGTTTCCGGGCAGTGGGGAGCGGCTGAGCGGCCTGATTCGCGATGGCAAGCTTTATCTCTCCTTGCACGATGCTCTCGCGCTTGTGATTGAAAATAATCTGGAGGTGCAGATCGAACGCTACAATCTGCAACTGGCTGAGACTGATATTGTGCGCGCTTCTGGAGGCGGGAGCACACGTGGCATCGACTTCAATATTGCACAGTCGCCGCAGGGGATTGGTGGGCCTGGAAGTCCGCTGCTTAATAGTTCGCAGACCAGCACGAATCCCATTGCGCCGGCGATCGACGATTTGACAGCCCTTAACTCAACGACAGTTACACAGAACAATCTTTCGCAGAACGGAACGCAGATTTACTCGGCTGGCCCGAACATACCTTATTTTGATCCTTCGCTGATCGCTGTGAGCGGCTATCTTCGGCGGTCCGATATTGCGACGATTGGGAACACCACCGGCACTGGGTTGACCGGTGCAGGGGCTTCCGAGACTTTGAACTATGTGGTTGCAAACATCGCTTATTTACAGGGTTTTTCGACAGGAACTCAGATTGAGGGCACGGTCAACAATGACGCGCAAGTCATCTTCTCTTCACAGTCGCAACTCAATCCATTCAGTACGCCGAGCACTTCGGTAACGGTGACGCAACCGCTGTTGCGTGGTTTCGGCAGGGGAGTAAATCTGCGGTATCTGCGAATCGCTAATTTGAACCGCAAGATCTCTCATTTACTTTTTCAGCAGCAGCTGATCGATACAGTTTACGGGACATCACGGCTTTACTATGATCTGGTGTCGCTGGGTGAGAATGTCGCGGTCAAGCAGGAGGCGCTACGCGCGGCGCAGAAACTTTATCAGGACGACAAGGATCAAGTGGATCAGGGAACGCTGGCTCCGATTGAATTGACGCGCGCTCAGGCATTGGTTACGAGCTCGGAGTTCGATCTGGTGCAGGCGCAGGGTCTCTATCGGCAGCAAGAGGTTATTCTTCGGACTGAGCTGATTCGGCCGGGTGCACCCGCGTTTCGGACGAGCTTCGCGAGTATTGTGCCGACGGATCACATCTCTGTGCCGGATCAATTGGAGCCAATCAACGTTGAGCAACTGGAGACTGAAGGTCTTGCCAATCGGCCCGATCTCGCACAGGCACATCTACAGGTGAAGTCAGGTGAGATCAGTGCGCAAGGTTCTCACAACAATGCGCTTGCTCAATTGAATGCGTATGCGAATGTGGAGACGCGGGGGAGCTCAGAACAGACTTTCGATACGCTTGGCTCGCCCGGCACTGGCGTGGTGACGATACCGCAAAACCTGGCGCTTGGTGGCCTGCGTACAGGAACTATCTATCAAGCGGGAGTACAGCTTACACTGCCGTTGCGCAACCGGATCGCGCAGGCGGATGCGGCGCGCGACGTCATCCAGCTTCGTCAAACCCAGGCGCGAACGGAGAGGTTCGAAGACCAGGTGAGGGAAGAGATTGAAAATGCAGTTATCGCGCTCGAGACCGCGCAGACTGCCTATAACGCGGCGGTTGCGAGCCGCGGCTATCAACAACAGTTGCTCGACGCTGAACGCGATAAACTGGCGATGGGGCAGTCTACGAACTTGTTGGTGGTGCAGAATGAGGCGTATCTGGCGCAGGCGCGATCCACGGAGATTGTGGCGCGCAGCAACTGGATGAAGGCACGCATCGCTCTGGACCGGGCCCTTGGCAACCTGCTTGAGAAGAACAACATCAGCCTTGACGATGCGATCAACGGACGCGGCAATTAGCAGTTGCGGCTCCGAATTTGCTGAATCAATTACTTTCGTAGCGAATTCAATCTTTTAAACCGGCAGCCTTCCCGTTAGTTACAGACTGGAGAGTGCCGCGTATACGACTTCTTTATGCGTTTTCTACGCCTTCTTTATGCTGTGGCTGATGAACTTATGAGGATCCCTAGTGGGAGGCGAAATTATGTGGGACGTGGGATGTGTTGTGGCGAGCGTACTTTTCTTTGCGATCGCGATTGGGTATACGGCGGGATGCGAGCGGCTGCGGCCTAAGGAGAAACGGGCGTGATCGAGACGATTCTACTTGGCATGGTGACGGCGTTCCTGCTGGTTTATCTCGTGTATGCGCTTTTACGCCCTGAAAGGTTCTGAAAAGAAAGTAGACATCAATGACGGCGAACGGCTGGTTTCAGATTTCATTATTTTTTGCGTTGGTGCTGGTCTGTGCGAAACCTCTGGGCATCTATATGGCCCGTGTCTTCGAGCGGGAACGCGTTTGGACAGATCGTATCCTTCGTCCGATAGAGAAATTGATTTATCGATTCACAGGGATCGATGAGACGCACGAGATGGCCTGGACCGAGTATGCGATCGTGATGCTGGTGTTCAGCCTTGTCACGATGCTTGTGACGTATGGTATCGAACGGCTGCAAAACTTTTTACCGCTCAACCCGCAACACCTTGCGGCTGTCGCTCCAGATCTTGCATTGAACACGGCTGCGTCCTTCACTACGAACACCAACTGGCAATCGTATGTCCCCGAGGCGACGATGAGCTATCTGACACAGATGCTTACCCTCGCTTATCACAATTTCTTCTCCGGGGCAGCTGGGATAGCCCTCGCTGTAGCGCTGATTCGCGGCATCTCCAGGCGAGAAGCGAAGACATTAGGGAACTTCTGGGTCGATATGACGCGAGCGTCGCTATGGGTTTTGCTGCCAGGATGCTTGATCTATGCTCTGCTGCTGGTTTCGCAGGGTGTAGTGCAGAACTTTCGCCCGTATGATCAGGCAAAACTGATGCAATCGCAGATTGTAACGACAACAGGCACAGATGGAAAGACGACCACGCAGACCGTTACAACACAAAACATAGCGCAGGGGCCAGCGGCATCGCAGGAAGCGATTAAGATGCTTGGCACGAATGGCGGCGGGTTTTTCAATGCAAATAGCGCGCATCCGTTTGAGAACCCAACGCCACTCAGCAATCTTCTGCAGATGTTTTCGATCTTTCTTATTCCGGCGGCGTTGACGGTGACGTTGGGGAGGATGACACGATCCCCGACTCACGGATGGGCTGTTTTTGCGGCGATGGCTGTGCTCTTTTTCGTCGGTGTGGCTGTGGCGTATTACGCAGAGTCCCAGCCGAATCCGCTGCTGCATTCGGTCGATCAACGTGTGACGGCTATGCAAGCTGGCGGAAATATGGAGGGTAAAGAGGTTCGGTTCGGCATCGCAAATTCTGCGCTATTCGCGACTGTCACGACCGATGCAAGTTGCGGTGCTGTGAATTCGGCACACGATTCTTTTATGCCGCTCGGCGGCCTTGTGCCTCTGGTAAATATCATGCTCGGAGAGGTAATTTTTGGCGGAGTAGGTGCCGGTCTCTATGGAATGCTGATGTTCGTCGTGCTGGCTGTCTTTATCGCCGGACTGATGGTCGGACGTACGCCGGAGTATCTTGGCAAGAAGATTGAATCGTTCGATGTGAAGATGGCGATGTTGTATGTGCTCATCTTTCCTTTGTCGATTCTTGGGTTTTCGGCAGTAGCACTAATGATGCCAAATCTTGGGCTCTCTGCGTTGGGCAACACCGGGCCGCACGGTCTCTCGGAGATTCTATACGCTTACACGTCGGCTACCGGAAATAACGGATCGGCGTTTGGCGGGCTAAGCGCCAACACACATTGGTACAACTTGTCGATAGGTACGGCGATGCTGGTGGGCCGGTTTCTAATGATTGTTCCGATGCTTGCGATGGCCGGAAACCTGGCGGGGAAAAAACTGGTTCCTCCGTCGCCGGGCACGTTTCCAGTGCACACGCCTTTATTCACCGTGCTGCTGACTGGCGTAATTCTTATTGTCGGCGCGTTAACGTTCTTTCCTGCGTTATCGCTTGGTCCGATTCTTGAACACTTAATGATGCACGCTGGCAAAAGCTTCTAAGGCAGAAAAATGACATCGACACGAAAACGCTCACTTTGGGATGCAAAGATCGTACGCCGCGCTCTGATTGATGCGCTGTCTAAGCTGGACCCACGAACGATGATGAAGAATCCGGTCATGTTCGTGGTGGAGGTCGGCAGCGTCGTAACGAGTATTTATCTGCTCCGTGATGTTCTCATGCATCATGCTGATCTGAGTTTCGATCTGCAGATTACGCTGTGGCTTTGGTTTACGGTACTGTTCGCCAACTTTGCAGAAGCCATGGCAGAGGGCCGCGGGAAGGCTCAGGCCGACGCGCTTCGGCGCGCAAAGTCGGAGACGGTTGCAGTTCGCTTCCGAATCCATGGTGGCACCGAGGAGATCGCGAGTTCGGATTTGCGGGCTGGAGACACGGTTCTCGTGATTGCTGGAAGCATGATTCCCGGTGACGGCGAGGTGATTGAAGGCGTGGCTTCGGTGGACGAGTCGGCGATTACTGGAGAATCGGCACCTGTGATTCGTGAGGCTGGTGGGGATCGCTCGGCGGTGACAGGTGGCACGCGCGTGCTCTCGGATCAGATCAAGGTTCGGATTACATCGAATCCGGGGGAGACGTTTCTTGATCGCATGATTGCCCTGGTGGAAGGGGCGGAGCGGCAGAAGACACCAAACGAGATCGCGCTGAATATTCTGCTCGCGGGCCTAACGATTATTTTTCTGCTCGCTGTCGTTACATTACAGCCGATTGCAATTTATTCGACTGCGCCACAATCGGTGTTTGTGCTGATCTCGTTGCTGGTCTGCCTGATTCCTACGACGATTGGCGGTTTGCTGTCGGCGATTGGGATTGCGGGGATGGATCGCCTGGTACAGCATAATGTGCTTGCGATGTCGGGGCGTGCCGTGGAGGCTGCTGGCGATGTGAATACGCTGCTGCTGGATAAGACCGGGACCATTACGCTAGGGAATCGGCAGGCTGCGGAGTTCCTTCCCGCTCCGGGTGTAAGTAAGGGGCAGCTTGCAGACGCCGCGCAATTGTCCTCGCTGCCGGATGAAACCCCTGAGGGGCGGAGCATTGTGGTGCTGGCCAAGGAGATGTATGGTCTTCGAGGCCGCGAGCTGAGTGAATTGCAGGCGGAGTTTGTCCCGTTCAGCGCGGTGACACGGATGTCAGGGGTGAATCTGGATGGGCGCGTAATTCGCAAAGGGGCGGCCGATGCGATTGCGAAATTCCTGAAGGAGAATGGCGGTGTTTTGCCGGACGAGGTGCGAACAACGGTGGAGACGGTAGCGCGAAGCGGAGGCACACCACTTGTCGTTGCCGAGAATCGACAGGCACTCGGGGTAATTCACCTGAAGGACATTGTGAAGGGTGGAATGAAAGAGCGGTTTTCGCAACTGCGGTCGATGGGAATTCGCACGATCATGATTACCGGTGATAATCCGCTGACGGCGGCTGCGATTGCGCGTGAGGCGGGTGTCGACGACTTTCTGGCGGAGGCGAAGCCCAAGGACAAGATGGATCTGATTCGACGCGAACAGGGCGAGGGCAAGCTGGTCGCAATGACCGGCGACGGAACCAACGATGCCCCGGCGCTGGCTCAGGCGGATGTGGGTGTTGCGATGAATACCGGTACGCAGGCCGCGAAGGAAGCGGGCAACATGGTTGATCTCGATTCGAATCCGACAAAGCTGATAGAGATTGTTGAGATCGGCAAGCAACTACTGATGACTCGCGGCGCGCTGACTACGTTCTCAATTGCGAACGATGTAGCGAAGTACTTTGCGATCATTCCGGCGATGTTTGCAGCGACGTTTCCGGTGCTGAATGCGCTGAACATCATGCATCTGAAAACGCCCCAGTCGGCGATTCTTTCAGCCGTTATCTTCAATGCGCTGATCATTATCGGCCTGATTCCACTCGCGTTGCGCGGGGTAGGATATAAGGCCATGTCCGCGGAGGCTTTGCTGCGACGCAACCTGATTCTCTACGGAGTCGGTGGGATTGTTGCGCCGTTTCTTGGTATCAAGCTCATCGACATGATTATTGTCGCCATTCATTTAGCCTGAGGTCTCTATGCGTCGCAATCTGATTACCGCCGTGCTTTATACCGTCGTGACTACTGTCCTATTCGGGTTAATCTATCCCCTCGTAGTTACCGGGCTTGCGCAGTTGCTGTTTCATGACAAGGCGAATGGCCAACTCCTCTACAAGAATGGGGAACTGGTTGGTTCGCGCATTATCGGGCAGCCGTTTTCGGCTCCGCAATACTTTCATTCGCGACCGTCTGCTGCAGGGAATGGTTACGATGCGGCTAATTCCAGTCCTTCTAACTATGGTCCGACAAATAAGAAACTGATCGATCGGGTAGCGGGGGACGTAACTTCGCTGCAGGCAGACCACCAGAGTTCGGATGTGCCGGTTGATCTCGTGACGGCATCGGGATCGGGCCTCGATCCTGATATAACTCCGGCGGCTGCTGAGTTTCAAGTGGCCCGAGTTGCGCGGGAACGGCGCTTGCCGGAGGATGCAGTGCGCAGACTGGTTTCGGCGCATACGCAAAAAAGACAGTTAGGGTTTCTTGGGGAGCCCAGAGTCAACGTGCTACTGCTGAATATGGATCTCGACCAGATGGGTTCGAATTAGCTCGTACCTGTCTACCAACCATACTGTTCCACCTGCTGGAGCAGTTCGAGTTTGCGTTCCGGCGGAAGGAAGCTGGCTTCGACCGAGTTCGCTGCGAGTTCGCGCATCTGTTCGAGAGAAAATTCAAAGCGGTCGTGCACCAGCACGTATTCCTCGAGCAGATTACTGCCGAACATGGGCGGGTCGTCGGAGTTGATCGTAATCATCAATCCGGACTCGAAATAGCGTTTGACGGGGTGTTCGGCGAGATCCTTGCAGCAACCCGTGCGGATGTTGCTGGTCACGTTGAGCTCGAGCGGTATCTGTTTCTCGGCGAGTATATCGAGGAGCTCGGAGTCGTGTTGAGCTGAGAGCGCGTGCCCCACGCGCTCCGCTCCGATGTTGATTGCTGCCCAGATGCTTTCCGGGCCCATCGACTCGCCTGCGTGTGCTGTGAGGCGCAGACCGGCGATCTTTGCCTCGGCGTAGGATTCTCTGAAAAGATCAGCGCTGCCTCTTGCTTCGTCGCCGCCGATTCCAATGCCTATGATGCTGGGATATTGGGCGCGCAATTCCGCGGCCTTGCGGAAGACTTTTATGGCTTCATCTGCGCCGAAGTGGCGCACTGCATCGATGAGCCAGTAGACCGTAGTGCCGAAGTCTTTTTCACCACGGATGCGACCGCGCTCGATCGCCTCGGCGTAGGGCTCGACCTCGGTCTGCTTCCAGTAATAGATGATGCCGAAGGAGACATACACCTCAGCGTGCACGATTCCCTGAGCGGCCAGGTCGCGAATCATGTTGTAGGTTATGAGCTCATAGTCGTCCGGGCCTTTGAGGCGAGCAGAGACTGCTTTGAAAGAGTCGAGAAAACCCACGAAATTTTCGTAGATGTAGAGCTTCCTCGCGGCTTCAGGGGTAAGGGGCTCCGGGTCGTGCCTTCGACTCAGTTCGAGGAGCGTCTCGGGTTTGATGGTCCCTTCGAGATGGAGGTGCAGCTCGCACTTGGGGAGGCCACGCAGCCAATCGACTGCATCGATCTCCGTGTCGCCGGTTGGAGATTTTCGCGCCATCCAGTTAGTTTAGATGGATTGCCCGTTTAATCCTATCGCAATGCGTTTGCCTCCTCGGACCTCGATGTTCGATCCTTCTGCGAGCAGAATGTTTTGAGGTTGCTGGTCCGAAAGATCGGCGAATTGGTTGCCGTAAAGCGTTCCGAAGTCGACTTTGATTTTATGCTCGTGAACTGGGTAGATCATCCATCGCGGATGGATAACCTCGTATTCGGACGTGCATTTCTTCAGTTTGGTATAGCCCCAGTAGTGCTCGGTGAAGAACTCTTCGGGACTATGTCTATCAATCGGCTTCGGATGTAAATCCGCCTTCACTTGAAGGCTGTTCCAGCGCTCGTTGTATTTCCACTCGTATCGCACGAGCCGGTGCGTTTCTTGTTGCTCCCAGTGGTGGCGCAAAGGAACAGTAACATAATTTTCTCCGTAGACTGCGTTGGCTACTAAAGTCAATGCGTGTCGAGGTACAAGTTCCCGGATGAACACCACTCCACGCCGGCGTTCTCCTTCGGGTGTTGTGTGCTGTACATAGAATCGGAGATTGATTTCTTCGAAAGTGCGGTGGAACGGGATCGGAATAGACTTCAGCCGAGTGTTCTGGAAGAGAAATCCGACCAGGCTTACATAGCAGCATCCATCGTATCGCTCGATCTCCGTCCCCTGAGGAAGATAGGTCTGCAGAGATCCTTCGGCAACAACATAGTTTGCCAGAATTAACTTACGCCACTCGGCTGTGAGAAAAGTACTCGCCAATGGGAGGGCGCTCGCTAGTTCGAATAAAACTCACTTCGTTTGCGGCTGTAGAAGAAGTAAACGAATAGGCCGATGATGAGCCATACGAAGAAGCGCACCCAGGTGATTGCCGGAAGGCCGGCCATAAGCAACACGCAAAAGATGACGGAGAGAATCGGGATGACCGGACCGAAGGGTACGCGGAAGCCGCGATGGCGCTCCGGTTCTTTGTAGCGGAGCACGATGACTCCGAGCGAGACCAGAACGAATGCAAAGAGCGTGCCGATGTTCGACATGGTTGCGAATGTTCCTACGTCGAAGAGGCCTGCGGGAATTGCGACAAGAATGCCGGCGACCCAGGTGGCGAAGGCCGGGGTACGGAAGCGCGGGTGGATTCTACTGAAGATGTTGGGCAGCAATCTGTCGCGCGACATGGCGAACCAGACTCGCGCCTGACCAAGTTGGAAGACGAGGATCGACGAGATCATTCCGACGATTGCGCCGATGAGGACCGCAAGTTGTACCCAGTGCAGTCTTCCCCCGCCCGGTTCGAGAGCGACGCGCTTGAGTGCGTTCACAACAGGAGCTGCGTCGTTGGCTACGGATTGCCAGGGTACGAGACCTGTGAGCACCGCAGCCACACCAATGTAAAGGATTGTGCAGATCAATAGAGTTGCGAGAATGCCGATAGGCACGTCGCGTTTCGGCCGCTCGCACTCCTCGCTTGCGGTGGAGACGGAGTCGAAGCCTATGTAGGTGAAGAAGATGATGGAGCCGCCGGCAAGAACGCCAGACCAGCCGTTGGGCGAGAAGGGTGTGTAGTTGGCGGGATGAATGAAGCTGAGCCCGAAGAAGACGAACAGCAGGATCGCCGCGATTTTGACCAGCACCATGATGTTATTGGTCCGGGCCGACTCGCGTATGCCACGAACGAGCACGACGGTGAGGAGCAAGACGATGAGGAAGGCTGGAATGTTGAATCCGGCGTGCCAGCCGATAGGGTAGATGTCTTTGCCCTGCAGGTCCTGGAGGCCTTGCGGCAGATACGCAGGCGAGAGCCACTTCGGCGATAGAGGGAGACCCATCCAGTCCAACAATGCAACGACGTGGGCGGCGAATCCGACGCTGACGCTCATATTGCTAAAGGCGTATTCGAGGATAAGGTCCCAGCCGATAATCCAGGCGATGAGTTCGCCGAGCGTCGCGTAGGTGTAGGTATAGGCCGAACCTGCGATTGGAATCATCGAGGCGAGCTCTGCGTAACAAAGACCTGTTAGCGCACAGACGATGGCCACAAGAACCAGCGAGAGGGCCAGTGCGGGGCCGGCTCCGGGACGCCCTGCCACGGCTCCGTGATGAAGGATGAGGTCGATGACAGGCGAATCGCCGAACGAGGCGAGCGCCGCCGGGCTGCCTCCGATTGCGACACCGATAACAGTGAAAATTCCGGAACCAATGACGGCGCCGATACCGAGAGCGGTTAGGGAGACCGGACCAAGCGTCTTCTTCAACGCGTGTTCCGGTTGCTCGGATTCCGAGATTAGCTTGTCGATCGATTTCGTGCGAAAGATTTGCCTGGCCAGCGAGCTCGCTCCTGCTTACGGAAGAATTGGTGCATGCAGCTTAACCGCACGCAACTTCAATACGATGTCAATTCCGCTGCGCTACGCTGAGCGGAAGGGTCGCTGTGCTGCGGTCCTTCCGCCCGAGTAGAGTGCCTACCGCTTGCTCTGGCCGCGTGAGGCTTTCTTGATCTTGGCTTTCTTTTCGCCGCGAGCATGGGCCCGGGGACCCTTCGGCGCTGCCTTCTTGCGCGCTGTGCGTTTTACTTTCTTGCGTTCCTGTTTGTCGGTAATGCTCTTGGTATTTGCCATGTATGCAATCTTTCTATAAGTACGAATTTCGAAACTTAGAGGCGTTCCAACTGGGCGAATTTTTCCACCAGCTTCTTTACGCCGTGCTGTTGAAATTGTACTGTAATCTTCGCGTCATCCCCATCACCTTCACGACGAAAGACGGTCCCTTCGCCATACTTTGGGTGACGGACGCGCGTTCCCTGCCGTAGCCCGGTGTTCCCTTTGGGGGCATCGACTTCGAGCTTTGGCCGTGAGATCTTCTGTCCGCGTGTGGCGAAGAAGTTTGCAATGTTGTCGATTGATTGCCCTGGTGTTGCGGTTTTTCTTGAGTAATCCGGGCGATTGTTGACTCGTGACGATCCTGACGGCCGAAATGCAGTCGACTCACCGCTCTGATCCTCATCTTCGTAGCGATAGTGCCGCTCGCCTTCGTCGACGTTTGGGCGGCCAGATCGGTTTGCCTTCGGATAAGGCGTTGCGTATACGCCACGGTAACCTGAGCTGTACTCCGAGCCCGAGAACTGTGGTCTCGCCGGAGGACTGCCGAGGTCTTCGACCAGTCGGGACGGAACCTCTTCGAGAAAGCGGGACGGAATGCTGGCCTCCGGCATGTCGCTTCCATAGCGGCGGCGGTATCTTGCACGAGTCATGACAAGGGTGTCCATTGCGCGAGTCATCCCGACGTAACAAAGACGTCTCTCTTCTTCGAGGCCGATTGGGTCAGTGAACGTGCGCGAGTGAGGGAAAAGGCCCTCTTCCATGCCAGCCAGAAAGACCAGCGGAAACTCAAGGCCTTTGGCGGCGTGGAGCGTCATGAGCGTTACTTTGGCCTCTTCACTGTATCCATCGGCATCGCTGATGAGGGCTGCGTGATCGAGGAACTCGTGCAGCGTCTCGCCGCGTTCCTGCGCGTCCTGTGCGGCGTTGGCGAGTTCCTTCAGATTTTCAATGCGTGAGTATGACTCGGGCGTAGCCTCTTCTTCGAGTGCGCGGATGTAGCCACTGCGATCGTTGAGAAACTTGATCAGCTCGGGGAGCGTGGCGGGATCGCCGGGGTTGCGGAAAGCAGGTTTCTCGTCTTCCATCTTGATCTCTGCGGCACGCTCCATTGTGGTTCCTGCGGACTTTTTCAATACGACAGGGGCAAATGGATTGAAGTGCGCCGGGTCGATTCTGTGAGCTTCGTCGGAATCAGCAGAGTTCTCCGGCGCAATGGTTGAAAACTCTTCACTGGGCCCGAAGTCGAAGCCAAAGTTGAAGCTCGTATCGAATGAAGTGTTCGCGCCTGTATCTTCGACCTCCGGAGTGCTCGGCGTGAATTCTTCCTCGGCTCCAAAGCCGAAGGAGACGTCTTCGTCGGGGTCGACGGACAGGGAAGAGTCTTCTGCCAGATCAGCGGATAGCTTCTCTGCGAAGCCGGGTCCGAGCATCGCTCTCGCATCGGCGATCAATCTTCGAAATGAACCCAGCGCTATCAGCGTCCGTTGTGGAAGCAACTTATCTTCGATGGCTCGTCCGATCGCATCCCAGGTGCTCATGCCGGTGGTGAGAGCAATTCGTTCAAGGGTCTCCATCGTGGTTTTACCGATTCCGCGCGGCGGCGAGTTCACGATTCGGTTCAGCGCGATGGAGTCATGTACATTCTGGACGAGTTTGAGGTAGCTGAGGATGTCTTTGACTTCGGCGCGGTCGTAGAAGGAGAAGCCGCCGACCATGTGGTACTGGATTTGATAGCGTCGCAATGCTTCTTCCACAAGCCGTGACTGCGAGTTGGTGCGGTAAAGGACCGCGCAGCGTGGTGCATCCTCCTGGGCCCCGGCTTCACGGAGATAGCGTTGCACTCGATCTGCAATAAACAACGCCTCATTTTCTCCGTCGGGGGCTTCGTAGTAGCCAATCAACGAACCGCCTTCGCGCGCGGTCCACAGATTTTTCCCCTTTCTCTGCGTGTTTTGCGCGACGACCGCACTGGCACCCTCAAGAATCATCTGCGTGGAGCGATAGTTCTGCTCCAGGCGGATTGTCTTTGATCCGGGGAAATCCTTTTCGAATTCGAGAATGTTTTTAATGTCGGCTCCCCGCCAGCTATAGATAGACTGGTCTTCATCGCCGACGACACAGACATTTTTATCTGTCCCTGCGAGTAGCTTCATCAGTTCGTACTGGGGACGGTTCGTGTCCTGATACTCATCGATCAAGATGTATTTGTAACGTTTGTTGTATCTTTCTCGAACCTCGGCGGAAGATTTCAGAAGACGAACGGTTTCGAGCAGAATGTCGTCGAAATCGAGGGCATTGGCTTTGAAGAGTTCTTTTTTGTAGATCTCGAAGACGTGAGCGATCTTCTCTTCCATCGGGTTCGTGCTGGCGAGAAAGTACTCTTGCGGGTCGATCATGTGGTTCTTGGCCCAAGAGATCCTTCCCAGCGCCACACGAGGTTTGAGTGTTTTGTCGTCGATTGCAAGGCGTTTGAGAGCCTGCTTTACTACAGCCTGTTGATCTGTTTCATCGTAGATGGCGAAGGTTCGCGTCAGGCCGATGCCGTTGGTTCGCATCGCTTCGATATCGCGGCGAAGGACTCGCACGCAAAAACTGTGAAAGGTGGCGAGCAGCGGCTTTGCCAGCGAAGTATGACCGAGAATTTTATCGACACGTTCAGCCATCTCCTTCGCCGCTTTGTTAGTGAAGGTGACTGCGAGAATTGAATCCGCGGAAACGCCTCGCTCCTCGATCAGATAAGCGATGCGGTGAGTGATGACACGTGTCTTGCCCGAACCTGCGCCCGCAAGCAAAAGGACAGGTCCATCCACGGATTGGATTCCCTGCTGTTGCTGGGGATTCATGTTTTCTAAAAGCCGACTCAACTTACATACGCTCCCACATCTATTTTAAGCTGAGCGCTCCGTCTACGCTTGCACAGCCTTGTATGTGGCGAAAATGCCTGTATTTATTGTCCATTTGCGAACATTCTGTTCGTTCATGGCAAGTATCCGCAGATCGTCACAGATATGGCGGTTTCGATCACAGTTTGTCTTTTTTGCGGAACTATCCGACTTCGACTCGCGTACCTGTTTGCACGACGAGCTTTTCTGAACCATGGCAGAAAACTCCCGTCGAACTTAGAACTACCGGGAGCTAACGATGAAAGTTTTTAATCGTCTTACGATCGCAGTTGTCGCCACTTCTCTTTTTGCAGCCCCTGCAGTCTATGCAGCTCCTGCAAGCGTCTCCTCTCCTGTTCATGCGATGTTCGGGAAGACAAAGATAACCACAGTCAAGCTCAACCTGCGCAATGATTCTGGTTCACCGATGGA
>Ga0206968_10038_pt1 | contig 35554 bp, 25 predicted proteins | sample Alteio_BWOrgHeat_22_FD_153254 | JGI IMG/M metagenome (GOLD analysis project Ga0206968, IMG submission 153254) | Enriched cells from forest soil in Barre Woods Harvard Forest LTER site, Petersham, Massachusetts, United States -... | ecosystem: Environmental > Terrestrial > Soil > Temperate forest >... | reverse complement strand
AACTGTTAATACAAAAGGACCAGAAGCTGCTATTTCTGTTTCTCCTGATGGACGTTTTTTATTTATGTTTCAAAGTGATGAAAAAAGACCAGCGGGCGATATATACATGAGTGTGCTTACAGGAACTTCAGCTTCAAAACCTGAACCATTAAATGAATATATCAATACGGATGCATGGGAAGGAAGTTGTTCTATTTCTTCTGACGGACAAATACTTTATTTCGCAAGTGAAAGACCAGGAGGTAAAGGTGGTAGGGATATATGGGCCAGTGTAAAAATTAATGGTGATTGGGGACCGGCAATAAATTTAGGACCAAAAATTAATACTGAATTTGATGATGATGCGCCTTTCATTCATCCGGATGGCGTTACTTTATTTTTTAGTTCAAAAGGCCACAACAGCATTGGAGGTTATGATATTATGTTTTCGATTATGAAGGAGAATGAATGGACTGAGCCACAAAGTATGGGAATTCCTTTGAATACAACAGAAGACGATCTTTATTATGTAATTAATTCGAAAGGAGATAAAGGTTATTTTAGTAGCAACAGACCAGGAGGAAAAGGCAAACAAGATATTTATACTGTGCAACCGGGTATTCTTGGTGATAAGCCCGTTATTGCTTTATTAAAAGGAGTTGTTTATGGAAATGATAAACCAATTGAAGCAACTATTGAAGTTTTAAAAAATAAAGAAAATAAATTAATTGGTCCGTTCATTTCCAATGCAACCACAGGTAAATATTTGATGGCAATTAGCCCTGGTTCAACTTATCGCATAAAAGTTATTGCAGATGGTTTTGAAACAGTTGTTGAAGATCTCGACGTTGAAAAATTGGATAAGTATTTAGAAATGAAAAAAGATTTTTATTTGTACCCGCCAAAAATTGACACTACTAAAGCGATTGTAACTGCAACAACAGCAGTTACACCAACCGTAGCAACCACAAAAAGTATAACGGAAACACCAACTGTTGCTACTACTAGTGTTACCGAAACGCCAAGTGTCGCAGTTGAAAATACGCCTTGTTCTGCAATTCCATTACCAGATTTTACGCCGTTAAAAGGTAAGTCGTTAAATGTACCAGAAAACTATAAATTATTATTGGATCTTGCCGGGGAATTTTGTGCGCAGAGTATGATTTTTAAAGTACAAATTGGCGCATATAGAAAACCACAAAATTTTAAATACAAAAACTTAACCGAGTTTGGTAAAGCTGAAGTGATGGATTATCCAGATGGCATTTCACGTTTTACACAGCAACAATTTACCAAAATAAAAGACGCTGAAAAACTTCGGAAGAAAGTGATAGCAAAAGGACAAACAGATGCCTGGATAGTTGCCTTTGTAAACGGCAAACGCTATACTTTGGAAGAATTAATTATGGTTGATTTCTTGGGTAAGAGTATTAATTAGTTATGATATAGAGACCTGACAGGTTTTTGAAACCTGTCAGGTCTCTGTAGGTTAAAGATACTTTTTCAATAACCCATCAGCTTTTTCTGAAACCTTCGCATCCACAATTAATTCAGGAGCATGAAATGGTTTTTTGCGTGCATCAATAATCATCGGTCCTGCGCAACCCCAATGTTTATTTTCAACAGACTCATCAACACCATATACATCATGCGAAGGATTACTTCTTGTGTATGTGATCCATAAATAATCCTTCAACAGATCTTTACCAAAATTAAAATCGTTATATAAAACAATTTGGGCAATTGTATTTATGCCATCTACTTTCATTAATTCATCACTAAGTTCTTTTATTTCTTTTTTTGCAGTTCTATGATCTGTAAAATCTTTAAATTTCATCATAACAATACCGGGAACTATAAATTGGGCATCACCTAATAATACATAATTAGGAAACTTGGCTGCAAGTGTTCTTATTTTATCTCCATAAGCAGCCAATACCAATTTGCTTCCTTCGTTAATAGATTCCCCGCTATAATCTAATGTGTCGATGCTTGTCTTTGTATAAAAATGAAAATCTCTTTTAAAATCTATTCGTTCAAAAATATGTGTAAGGAATTTTTCAATGTCATGACAATCTAATTTTTTGTCATCCGCTGTAATAAATAAATATTTTGCCAAACTTAACTGCCCTGTTCCTAAAATGCGATTTGCTTGCGTTAATATTTCGGCAGGCCTTTTATTTTTTAAATAAGGTGTGTAACGTTCACTTCCAATTGCCAATAATAAAGGATGTACTCCAGCGGCATCAACTGCATGAATTTCTTTTACACCCGGAATTTCTTTCGGAATTGCACTTCCACTTATTTCATGAATCAATGCGCCAAAAGCTGTATCCTCTTGTGGTGGTCTGCCCACAACTGTAAAAGGCCAAATCGCATTTTCTTTTGCATAAACTTTATGCACTCGCATGAGTGGAAATTCATGCTTTAAACTATAATAACCTAAATGATCACCAAAAGGGCCTTCCGGTTTATTTTCATTTGGATAAACTTCTCCGGTGATTACAAAATCAGCATCTAACGAAATACAATAACCATCTTGATATGCATATTTAAATCTTCTTCCACCAATTGCGCCTGCGAAAGTGAGTTCGCTAATTCCTTCCGGTAAAGGCATTACAGCAGCCAATGAGTGTGCAGGCGGACCACCAACAAAAATGCTCACCTTTAATGGTTTGCCCGCTAAATTACTTTTTGTTTGATGAACTCCAATGCCTCGGTGTATTTGATAGTGCAAACCAATTTCTTTATTTAATAAATAATTGTTTCCATTTAATTGAATACGATACATTCCTAAATTAGAATTCATCACACCGGGTTTTTCAATATCCTCACTATACACTTGTGGTAATGTAACAAATGCACCACCATCCCTTGGCCAATGTTTAATTAGAGGAAGATCTTCAATTTTTATTTCTTTAAATCCTGCTGATGAAAATGATCTTTTTTTTGGAAGGGCTTTTAAGCCTGAGATGCCGGTAGATAAATATTTAAATGGATGTTTGAGCGCTGCAATCGGATTATTTCTCAGCTTCACCAACTCTTGCATTGTGTCAAAAGTATCTCTGAACATAAATTTACTACGTTCAAGTGTGCCAAATAAATTACTAACTGCTTGGTATTTGCAACCTTTTATTTTTTCAAATAAAATAGCTTTTCCTTTTGCTTCAAAAACTTTTAAATGAATAGTTGCCATTTCTAAATCTGGATCTACTTCTTCTTTAATGCGAATTAACTGACCATTTTTTTCAAGATCATCAATGCATTCTTTTAAAGATTTGTAGCTCATATTATTTTTGAATGAAGTAAAGGTATTATTTTTTTAGAAATAGGATGAATGATTTTGAAGGATGCGTCGCCCTGAGCCTTTCGGCTGCGCTCAAGATAAACTTAGCCGAAGGGTGGAACTAAGATAAATTTATTTCCTGTTAGAATTAGAAAAATTGGACGTGCCCCCTTATTTTTATTTCTTCTTTCAAAATAATTTCTAGTGCGGAGTCGCGCTTTCCATTTCAATCTTTTTGCGAGAAGGTAGCAAAAAGGATTTCCACTTCAATCGCTCACGCGACCCCTTCATAATTTTACTTTAATCTCTTCATAAATTTCATCTTAATTTAAGCTTACCATCTAACTCAATATTTATGTCACAAATTACAACGCTAACTCAGTATTTATATTAGCAATTATTTTAGCCCAAACTATAAGGATTTAATTACATGTACGCCGCGTGAGCGATTGAAGTGGAAAGCCCGCAAAGTAAATGTAAAGCGAAGCTTACATTTGGTGCCGACTTGAAACGGAAATCGCGACCCCCGACCGATAATTAATTGGAAGGAACGAACTATTGCGGGGGCACGCCCAAATGAATTTAATGAGCTCAATTAATTATAATATTTCTAACTTTGCGAATCAGAAAAAATGCAATTAAATCCACATCGTTATTTCATAATAAACAAACCATATAAAATGGTTTCACAATTTGTTAGCCCTGATAACGTAAACTTACTTGGACAAATAAATTTTCCTTTCCCCGAAGGAACACACGCAATTGGAAGATTAGATAATAACTCAGAAGGATTATTAATTTTAACTACCAATAAAAGTGTGACACGTTTATTATTTCTTTCTGAAAAACCGCACAAACGAACTTATTTAGTGCAGGTAGAAAAAATAATGTCACAAGAAACATTAGAGAAATTAAGAAATGGAGTTCCAATAAGAACAAAAGGCGGAGGCTATTATCAAACAACTTCATGCGAAATTGAAATTATTGATCGCCCTTTAAATTTACCACCGCGTGAACATGAATTTAGGGAAGATCTTCCGCAAACATGGCTGCGTATGACATTAACGGAAGGTAAATACCATCAAATCAGAAAAATGGTTTCAAATGTTTATCACGATTGTAAAAGATTAATCCGTGTTTCTATAGAAGATTTAGAGTTAGAAAATTTGCAACCCGGCTGCGTAAGAGAAATAGAGGAAGATAATTTTTTTAAATTACTTCATATCGAAAACAAAGATCTTTATAATGACGAATCAAAAATTATTGTTTGATAATTTTACTGACTTGTTTATTTCCATTTACTTCCAATTCAGCCAAATAAACTCCTTGTGGTAGATCCGCTAAATCTATTTCAATTTTATAGTTTCCGTCAGTCAATTTTTCATTTTCGAAAACTGTTTTTAATATTTTACCTGTAATGTCGGTTAAACGTAACGAACTTTTTGAAACAGTATTCATGCTAAAGTAAACTAAACTTTTGCCTAATGTTGGGTTTGGACTAACCTGTGTTATTTTTGAAATATTATTTTCTTTTATTCCTGTTGGATCTAATCCTAAAACCAAATCATCAATTATTGCCCAGGTGCCTGTTTGAGGAATCGCGACATTTTGTACATCCACATTTGTTCCAGAAAGATAAATACTTACAAATAAGGAGTCATAATTTGTAGCTGGACATAATGAGTAATCAATTACACTTATAAATTGTTTGTAAATATTTGTAGACGTAGTAGTAAAAGCATAGCTTCTTGTAAATGAATTTGTGAAAGTTGTAACAGGATACACATATGCCATAAAAACAATTGAATCGCTTGGTTGAACATTGCATTTATACCATCCATTTAAAGTTGCAGGTTTTCCACTCATTGAAAATAGTCCTAAAACTGCGCCCTGAACACTATAACTTTGTGCGCTTAAACCTCTGATATATGCAGCTTGGCTTCCCGTATGCGAAGCAGATGTATCACTTATTTGGTATGAACTATAAAAACCTAAATTATAATTATTTGGTTTACCTGCGGTTACCGATTCAAAACTTGGATTTAATATTTGGGAAGATAATGCTAATGGTAAAAGGGTGATTAGAGTAAATAATTTTTTCATAAGAATATTATTTTAATGAAATAAATTTACAAAATAATTTCGGGAAATTAAAATACGAAAGCGAATTACTTCAAGGAATTGTTAATAATTATGGACGACACAGAGCTTATTTCATTTTATATTTGTTTTCACACATAAATTTATGAGCGACGTAAAATTATTTTTTAAAATTGCTGATGATCTCAATATTTCTTCGCAGCAGGTTAATGCAACTGTAAAATTATTAGATGAAGGCGGTACAGTTCCTTTTATTTCTCGGTATCGAAAAGAAGCAACAGGTAGTTTGGATGAAGTTCAGATCATGGCTATTAAAACAGAAATTGAACGGTTGAGACAATTAGAATCCAGAAAAGATGCTGTTTTAAAATCAATTGAATCACAAGGGAAATTAACCGAAGAATTAAAAGATAAAATTTTAGCTGTTGAAACCCTGTCTAAATTGGAAGATCTTTATTTGCCTTATAAACCAAAACGCAGAACGAAAGCTACTATCGCAAAAGAAAAAGGATTAGAACCTTTAGCGCAATGTATTTTGGAGCAAAAAAACTCTAATGTTTTTGATGAAGCATTAAAATTTGTAAATAAGGAAAAAGAAGTTGAAAATCCAGAAGAAGCTTTGCAAGGTGCTCGTGATATAATTGCTGAAATAATTAGTGAAGATGCTGTTGTACGTGATCTCATTCGTGAGCAATATAAAAAAACGGCGATCATTAAAAGTAGAGTTATCAGAGGAAAAGAGGAAGCGGCAGAAAAATTTGAAGATTATTTTGAGTGGGAAGAGTCTTTAGCTGCTTGTCCAAGTCACCGTTTATTAGCTATGCGTCGTGGTGAAAAAGAAGATCTTCTGATTCTTGATTTAATTATTGATGAAGAAAATGCTTTACATTTAATTGAGAGAAAAATAATTACTTCTCGCGGTGAATGTGCCGAACAAATAAAAGAAGCAATTGTTGATGGGTATAAAAGATTACTAGCACCAAGCATAGAAACGGAGACTCGTTTATTTAGAAAACAATTGGCAGATGAAAAAGCGATCCAGGTATTTGCAGATAATTTGCGTGAGTTATTATTAAGCTCACCACTCGGACAAAAATCTATTCTTGCACTCGATCCCGGTTTCCGTTCCGGGTGCAAAGTAGTTGCTTTAGATGCACAGGGAAAATTATTGGAAGAAACTGTAATTTATCCACATGAACCACAACGAAAAGTGACAGAAGCAGAGAATATTGTATTGGCTTTTTGTGCGAAATATAATTTGGAAGCTATAGCAATTGGCAATGGAACTGCGTCTCGTGAAACGGAACAGTTCATAAAAAATATTGATGTGCTTCCAAAAACAATTCCTGTAATTGTTGTAAATGAAGCTGGTGCTTCCGTTTATTCAGCCTCAGATGTTGCGCGAGAAGAATTCCCCACTTATGATGTAACTGTTCGTGGCGCTGTTTCTATTGGCAGACGATTAGCAGATCCATTAGCTGAGTTGGTGAAGATAGATCCTAAATCAATTGGTGTTGGTCAGTATCAACATGATGTTGACCAAACACTTTTAAAAAATAAATTAGATGATGTTGTGGGGAGCTGTGTAAATGGAGTAGGAGTGGAATTGAATACCGCTTCCAAACAATTACTCTCATATGTTTCGGGAATTGGGCTAACTCTTGCTCAAAATATAGTAGAATATCGGAATGAACATGGCGCATTTAAATCACGGAAGCAATTATTAAAAGTACCTCGCATGGGGGAAAAAGTATTTGAACAATGCGCGGGATTTTTACGAATTAGAGATGGTGTAAATCCACTTGATAAAAGTGCTGTGCATCCGGAGACATATCACATCGTAGAAAAAATGGCGAGTGATTTAAATTGCAGTATAGATGATTTGATAAATGAAAAGGAACTAAGAAAAAAAATTCAATTACAAAATTATGTTACGGAGACTGTTGGTCTACCTACTTTAAAAGATATCGTAAATGAATTAGAAAAACCGGGAAGAGATCCGCGTAAAAGTTTTGAAGTATTTAGTTTTGATGAACATGTTCATGAAATAAAAGATCTGCACGAAGGCATGCGTTTACCTGGAATTGTGACCAATGTAACTAACTTTGGCGCTTTTGTTGACGTTGGTGTTCATCAAGATGGCTTGGTTCATATTTCTCAATTGAGTGATACGTTTGTTGATGATCCAAATAAAATTGTAAAAGTTGGTCAGCAAGTTTGGGTAAATGTTACCGAGGTTGATGTAAAAAGAAAACGAATTGCTTTATCGATGAAAGGGGAAGGAATACAAGTAAAAAGTGAAAAGTCGAAAGTGAAAAGTAAAGAACAGACTTATGATCCAAACGATATGGTATCGGCTTTGGCGGCTTTGAAGGGGAAGTTTGGGAAATAACCACCCACAAATCCAAACTGGCTTTTCACAAAGGCAAGCATGCAAACTACAAATTGCCTTAATTTTCGCTTTAAATTCTGAGTGAAAATATGTATTTTAGTAATATCAAAAACATTACTATGGTAAAACTAAGAAATTTAATCATTCTTGTCTTAATTGTGTCGGCTAGTTCTTTGTTTTCCCAGTTAAGCGGGGTCGCATTTTTAAGTAATCAAAGCAATCATGCGGGAATAAAAGTAAAGTTTATTGCAAATTCTCAAACTGCCGTAACGGATTCCACTTTAACGAACGCTACAGGAAATTACTCAATAAATATTAGTGGAGGAGTTTATCTTGTTGAAATTTCAAAAATGGGATATCAAACCAATTACTATAATAACAATACAGCAGTTCTTCTAACAAATACAACCGTTCTTAATAATGTTACTTTATTAGCAGGTAATATCGTATTTGTTTCGGGAAACGTATCTGGAAATTGGACTAATAACAATACGTATATTGTAACAGGCGATATTACAATTGCAAATGGAAATACATTAAATATTCAATCCGGAACAAATATAAGATTCAGTGGCAACTATTCTCTGACAGCCAATGGTGTTTTAATTGCTGATGGCAGTAACGGCAATCAAATTGTTTTTACTTCAAATTCTGCTAGTCCTACAGCTGGTGATTGGTCTGGTATTTATATTTATTCTTCTTTATCAAACCTTACGAATTGTTTAGTAGAATACGCTGAGTATGCGGTTACATGCAATAGCTCTAATCCCATAATTTCTTCGAATGAAATAACGAATTTTTATGTTTGGGGAATTTCAACAGATAGTTCACCCACCATAAAAGGGAATAAGGTACACGATTATTATGCATTATATTATGGAGTAGGAATAAATCTTATTGGGGGAAGTTCGTTGGTTGAATGCAACGAAGTTTACAATGGCTCTGGATATGGAATTAGACCTTTGACCACATGCACAGTTAAAAACAACATTGTCACAAATATTTCTGATCCTCAAAGAGGATTCGGTATTGGATTAACTTTGGGCTCGCCGAGATTAGAAAATAACATTATATCAGGTTGTCAGCGTGGTATTATGGTTTCAGGGGCTAATAGCTTGGATGCAACTCCGTTGATTATTAATAATACAGTGTATAATAATATTGATGGAATGATGTTGGGCTGGGCGAGTGATTGTTTTGCTGATGCAGTGATTACGAATAATATTATTGTAAATAATACAAACGGAATAAATATTGGTTGTGGTGCAGGAACGGCTTCAGTAATTTCATACAACTGCCTTTGGAATAATTCAAATAGCAATTATAATAATGTACAAATAGTTGGATTAGGACAAATAGTTTCTAATAATTCTAACGGAGATCCTATTGATTCTTATTTTAATATTTCAAAAGATCCATTATTTGTTGGAGGAATTCCGCCGTATTTGAATTCCGGATCACCATGTTTTGGAGCTGGTGATAATGCTTTCTCACCAAATATCGGATGCAATCCATCTTTAATATGCTCAAATATTATTCTTGGAGTAAAAGAAAATAAAAAGGAATCCGAATTCAAAATATTTCCAAACCCATTTAAAGATGATATAACTATTACTTATAAAATGATCAACGGAAAAATAAAGGTTAAGCTATTTGATCCTTTGGGAAAGGAAGTTAAAGTAATGAATACATTTTCTGAAGGAGAATTGAAGATAGAAACTTTGGATCTAAAACCTAGAATTTATTTCTTGCAATTAACCAGTGATAATTCTAAACAAACTATCAAACTCATTAAAAATTAATGAGTGAATACGGTCTCATCGGTAAATCCCTTTCCCATTCTTTTTCAAAAAAGTATTTTGAAAATAAATTTAATGAACTCGGTTTAAAAGATTGCACTTATCTTAATTTCGAATTAGGAGAAATTGAGGAATTAAAAAAACTAATTTCAGATCATCCAAATTTGAAAGGTTTCAATATTACAATTCCTTATAAAGAAAGTATCATTCCGTTTTTGGATGAGTTGAGTGATGAATCAAAAAATATTGGTGCAGTAAATTGCGTTTCCATAAAATGTCATACTGAGCGGAGTCGAAGTATAATTGGCTATAACACCGACGTTTTCGGTTTCGCATCCAGCATCAAACCTTTTTTAGAACCACACCATAACAAAGCATTGATTCTCGGAACAGGTGGCTCATCAAAAGCTGTGGCTTATGCTTTAAAAAATATTGGGGTAGATGTTTATTTTGTGAGTTCAACAAAACAGAAATCAGAGAGTATATTTTCATACGAGCAACTAAACGATCATGTACTCAATGCTTTAAAATTGATAATTAATACAACACCGCTTGGCATGTTTCCAAATGTGAATGATTGTCCTGATATACCTTATCAATTTCTCACAAAAGAGCATTTGTGTTACGATTTAATTTACAATCCTGAAACAACTTTATTTCTGCAAAAATCAAAAGAGCAAGGTGCAACAATTATGAATGGTTTAAGCATGTTGCAATTGCAAGCCGAGAAAAGTTGGGAGATCTGGAATTCGTAAACATAGAAATTTCCTGGAAATTAATAATTCCATTTATGTGAATTATGTAAATCATTTAAAATTAAATGTAATCCAATTCCATTTTTGATTTTCGATATTTGCAATACCTTATAATAATTAAAATGAAAAAATATTTATTTTTACTCGTAACTGTATTTGCATTAAATAGAGCGTCTGCACAAACAACCCCTACTATTGTCATCATTCATTTTACTGAAGATTACCCTTCTTATGCAGCAACTTGGGCAATTGAAGATTGCTATCATCGGGTAGTATTTTTTGATAAAGAAAATGAAACGTTGCGTTCCCTTGTTTATGATAGGGCTGGTTATGTAATTTGTCGCGATTGGAAAATGAGCAGCAATTACCCGAAGCGAATTAGCGATTATTATACTTCTGTTTATCCAAATGAATCATATGCCGTATGGTCAAGTATAGATGATTCAGGCACACAAAAATATTATATCATCCGTAATTCAGAAAAAATTTGGTTCGATAGAAATGGAAAAATAAAAAATTGTGTAGTTGGATAATTAGAAAACACTTTGCTTCAATTGACAATCTAGTTATTCTACAATGCTATATTCAATTGGCTCGAGATCGTTAGTATAAGTAATTATAATTTTAGTTTCTGTGGTTTGACCATTTGGTAAAAAAGAAACTGCAGTTGCTGTTTGATAATAACCAATTTGTGGGGGCTCAACTTGGTTTATAATTCGAATGAGACTATCCGAATATTCTTTGTCTTTTTTATAATTGAATTTATGTAACTTTTGACCAACCAGAATGCTGCTTTTGAAGATAATATAAATATCTTTAATATTTTGACTAAAATCCAGTTCATTAATTTTAATTAATGTATCACGAGAACTTTTAATATGATTTAAGTATAAGCTATAAAATTTTAAAGTGTCATAGTCCATCATCATTTTCAATTCGTCAGGAATACTTTTTCGAGCCCATAAATCCGAATAATTCTTAAATGAATTTTTATTTTTCTCAGCTGGGAAAGTGTTTTTAGTGGAAGTAGAATACGATTCAAAATTGACTATTGCTTTTTCCTCTAATGTTTGTCCAGAAAGGCTTGTAACTAGAGAACTCAAGAATAATATTAAATATTTTCTCATTTTTGGGTATCAGTTTTAAAATAAGAATTTCATGAATATATATGCCTTCTTTGATGCAGTAAAGGTAAACATAAAAATTAAGTTTAATTTGATCGCAGATAATGATTTAGACTTTAAATGGCTTCATAAATTTGTATAAAAACCTCATTCATATAAATATTCTCCCGATATTTGTGAAAAATTCGGCCATGCGTGATTTAATTTGGACAATCATCATCATCTGGGTCATTTATAAAGTGATCGATCTTTTCAGAGGTATTACCGTTAAGAAAACATTTGTATACAATAAATACGAATCTCACAATTCCTCATCACAAAGCGAATACAAAAAGCCGGAAGGCAATGTAACTGTTGAGTCTAATGCTAATCAACACAAAAAAACACCAAATCCGAATGCGATTGATGGTGAATATGTCGATTTTGAAGAAATCAAATAGTATTTAATTTTCCCTTTAATTTTAACTGCAATTAATTCCTTAAATTTACCCAAATTAAAATTTTATGGCTAGTGATAATTTTCAACCGCACGATTACTATTTAATGGATGAACTCTTAACAGATGAGCATAAATTAATTCGTGAAACTGCTCGTGCTTGGGTTAAAAAAGAAGTAACTCCTATTGTGGAAGAAGCATGTCAAACTACCACTTTTCCAAAGCAATGGATCAAAGGTCTGGCTGAGATCGGTGCGTTTGGCCCTTATATTCCATCTGAATATGGCGGGGCTGGCTTAGATCAAATTTCTTACGGTATCATTATGCAAGAGTTAGAAAGGGGCGATAGCGGATTACGTTCAACGGCTTCGGTTCAAAGTTCTTTAGTCATGTTTCCCATTTACTCTTATGGAAGTGAACAACAAAAGAAAAAATATTTACCAAAATTAGCTACCGGTGATCTCATGGGTTGCTTTGGTTTAACAGAGCCTGATCATGGAAGTAATCCAAATGGGATGATCACAAACATTAAAGATAAAGGTGATCACTAATTATTAAACGGCGCAAAAATGTAGATCAGTAATTCGCCATTTGCTGATATTGCTGTTGGGTGGGAAAAAGAGGAAGCCGGAGAAATTCGTGGTTTAATTGTTGAACGGGGCATGGCTGGTTTTACTACTCCTGAAACACATGGTAAATGGAGTTTACGCGCAAGTGCAACAGGTGAATTAGTTTTTGATAATGTAAAAATTCCGAAAGAAAATATTTTTCCAAATGTGAAAGGTTTAAAAGGTCCTTTAGGATGTCTGAACAGCGCACGCTACGGCATTGCCTGGGGAGTTATTGGTGCTGCAATGGATTGTTACGATAGTGCTTTGCGTTATAGTAAAGAGCGTATTCAATTCGGGAAACCAATTGGTGCGTTTCAGTTAACACAAAAAAAATTAGCGGAGATGATAACCGAAATTACCAAAGCACAATTATTAACGTGGCGTTTGGGTGTTTTAAAAAGTGAAAGTCGTGCCACACCTGCGCAAATTAGTATGGCTAAACGTAACAATGTAAACATGGCTTTACAAATTGCACGTGAAGCTCGTCAAATCCATGGTGGAATGGGCATAACAGGTGAGTATCCAATTATGCGTCATATGATGAATTTAGAAAGTGTGATTACCTATGAAGGTACTCATGATATTCATTTATTAATTACAGGTATGGATGTTACTGGATTTAATGCTTTTAGTTAAAACGTAAAGATCATCAATGTTTTAAAACATTGATGATCTTTTTAGAACAAAAAAAACGGATCAATTAATTGATCCGTTTTTTTTACTTATTTAAACCCTAATTTTAAATGTAAGCAATTACCTTACTACTCTTATCAGCTTTAATATTCCATTCAATTTTCCAACCATAAGGACAACTATTGGCAACAGGAGTTACAACATTACCTGCACTGTTTACGCCAAAAGTACACTTCAATGAAAAATCTTTTCCTGCAACTTGCACTATAACGTATCCTTGAACCGGTGCCCATGCGCCGCAAGTCCAGTTCCAAACAATTGGTGTAGAAACCTGACTTGTAAATGCATCACCATCACGTGTTGTTCCATAGTTTTCAAGATTGTTTAAACTATTATCTGATCCAATTCCTTCACCTGTACATGTTAAAACATTATTTGGGAAAGTATAAGTGAATTTGCGATTGATATTATAAACTGCTGTTTTACCATCTTCAAAAGTTATATTTAAATTTGTGCCGGTAACAGAAGTAGCTAAACTTGCTTGGGTTTTCAATAATATTAATTCAAACCAACTACCACCAGTAATATTAGTGATATTTTGAGTCCCATTTAATTTTACAGATTTTCCGTCAGAAGAACGTGTAACTTTGTAATCAATATAATCAACTTTTAAAACACATCCGGCTTGTTTCCAACGCTGACCACCTGCATAATTTACAATAGTTAAACGAATAGATCCTTCACGTTTTCTATTATTAATAACGGTACCATCGTAATTAATTTTAATTGTACCAATGTAAGCACCTGTTGTATCAATGGTATAACCTGTTGAAGTTATTCCGAGCGCAGTATTAATATCGTTTGTGCTGTTTGTAGAAGCACTTCTGCCATGCAAAGAAGTATTATTCCCAACTACAGTATTCACGTCGCTGGTTGCATTATCATTTTCACTTTGAACATTTCTGCTATCTGTCGAAGACTGGCCGTCCTCATTTTTAACCTCTTGCTTCTTTTTACAAGAAGTAAAAATTAATGAGCCAATTAATAATGTGGCAGTTAAAGAAAAAATTACTTTGTTTGTTTTCATTTTTTTGTTTTTATAAAATGTTAGACCATTAAAAACCAATGAGGTTTAATTGCAATACGAAGATACAATTTTTATAAAATCATGCAAATTTCCTTTGGAGAAACTAATTTAACAAATCATTACAATTAAATAATTTCAATTTTAGCTAACATCCCCGCATATCACCAACATAATTCATACTTTTGTTGAAGAAATAATTATATGTCATATATCATAGCCCCATCCATTTTATCTGCCGATTTTGCTAACCTCCAAAGAGATTGTGAAATGATTAATAATAGTAGCGCCGATTGGTTTCATGTTGATATTATGGATGGTATGTTTGTTCCAAATATTTCTTTTGGTTTTCCGGTATTAAAAGCCATTCATAAATATGCAAAAAAACCATTGGATGTACATTTAATGATTGTTGATCCTGACCGATATGCGCAACAATTTAAAGATGCAGGCGCAACAACTTTAACTGTGCATTACGAAGCTTGTAATCATTTACACAGAAGCATTCAAAACATAAAAAATTTGGGAATGAAAGCAGGCGTAGCAATTAATCCTCATACGTCAGCAAATTTATTGGAAGATGTAATAAAGGATATTGATTTGATTTGTGTGATGAGTGTTAACCCTGGTTTTGGTGGGCAAAAATTTATTGAAAATACTTATTCAAAAATCAAACAATTGAATGAGCTTAAGAAAAAACATAATTCAAATGCTCTTATCGAAATTGATGGAGGAGTTGACCTGAACAATTATAAAAAACTGATTGAATGTGGTGCAAATGTTTTAGTTGCCGGCAATACTGTTTTTGCTTCTTCAAACCCTACAGATACAATTCAACAACTCAAAACTTTGTAGTGGCTAATAATTACATTAGTAAAACAGCGTTCTTAAAATTTGAACAATGTCACAAAGCTTTTTTTCTTTATAAAAATCATTACTATTTAAAAGATAAATTAAGCGTTGATAAACAGTTAACTTTTAAACGTGGACACGATGTTGGTTTTTTAGCTCAACAGCTTTTTCCGGGTGGAATAAATGTAGTTGAAAAAGATTCAAATAAGGACAATGCAATTGCTTTCACTAAACAACTCATTGAAAATAAAACACCCGTAATTTACGAAGCAACTTTTGTTTTTAATGACGTACTCGTGATGGTAGATATTTTGGTGTTAACCGAAAATGGTTACATAGCCTATGAAGTAAAGAGTTCTTTGAAAGTTTCAGAAACGTATATTAAAGATGCATGTTTGCAGCATTACGTCCTAAAAAATTGTTTAAGTGATTTGATTGATTTTTTTATTGTCACGTTAAATGAGACTTATGTTTTTAATGGTGAACTGAATTTGAAAAATTTATTTAAACGAAGAAGTGTATTGAAAGATGCAAGTAGAAATGAAACATATATTCAAGATCAAATTTCGAATGCAAAGTTAATTATTGAGAGAAATGTAATTCCTAATGTTGAAATAGGAAAGCAATGTACTTCTCCGTATGAATGCGATTTTTTTAAAACCTGTTGGAAAGATAAAATTACAGAAGAAAGTATTTTTAATTTAGGAAAAGTAAATAAGGATGATCTTTTTACTTGGTATTATAATGGTATAAAAAATATTTCTGATTTACAAAAACGGAACGATCTTCCGAGACACTTAAAGAACCAGGTTGAATCTCAGGTAAAAAAGGAAGCGCATATAGATGTTAGTAATATCAAAGAAATTTTAGCGCAAATTAAAGTCCCTTATGCAGCTATTGATATGGAAATTTGGGGTCAAGCAATTCCTGTGATCATTGGAACCAAACCATTTCAAAAAGTGCCGTTTTTGTACACCCTTTTTTCTGAGGAAGGCAATGAACATTTCTTTTTTGATTATGAAATAGATGATCGTAGAAAGTTTGCTGAATCTTTAATTACAAATACTCAGAAATATCAAACGCTTTTAGCTTATGATAAAAGTTTAGAGAATATGATCATCCTTGAATTGGCCGATTTGTTTAAAGATTTAAAAAATGAATTACAGAAAGTAGCATCAAAACTCTTTGATATATCCGACATTATTCAACACCATTTTTACTATCATTATTTATTTAAAGGAAATTATTCTTTAAAAATAGTTTCAAAAGTAATTCTGAATGAAGATCTATTTGAAAACGAGAATATTCATACTGGTTTAGAAGCTATGAATTCATTTATTTCTTATCGTGCGAATTCTAATGCAATTGAAAAAGAAATTTTGAAAAGTGATCTCATTAACTATTGCATGGTGGATACAAAAGCAACTTTTTTAATCACAAAAAAATTTATTGAATTAACTAAGGTTGAATAGGATCGTCTTTCTTTTTGTTATCAGCATCAAAATAAAATGCCAATGAAAAGCGGAACGTGTTTTGTAATGGATTGTTAATCGTTGTTGGAATCAGATAAGAGATGTCAATACTTCCTATACTATATTTTAAACCAATACCCATTGTAAAATACTGACGGGCACCCTTTGTTTTAGGTTCATGAAAATAACCACCTCTTACTGCGAATGTTTTGTTGTATTCGTATTCCATACCACCACCAATATTGATCTCTGTTAATTCTTCTTTAAAACCACCTGGTGCATCGCTGAACGATTGAAGAATTCCTTGAGGAACAGGAACATTTGGATTTTTCCCTTTAGCAATTATTTGAGCACCTGTTGTAGGATCTACAGCTATTTGGCTTGTAGGATTTCCTAAACTATCTTTTACATATTGATAAATTGGAGGAGTAGGTACCAACAGCTTATTAAAATCAACATACATTCCAAATGTATTATAGTCATCCAGATTAATTTTTAAACCACCACCCAATCTCATATTCATTGGAATAAAATTCTTCACAGTACTATATTTTATTTTAGCTCCTAAATTTGTGAAAGCTAATCCACCTGTTGCATATGCTTTTTTCTCACCCAATTTAAACGTATTACTTTTGTAATACATTGTTAAATCAACTGCCACTGTGCTTGCAGCATTACCTTGCTGGCCATTAAAATAAACTCTGCTTATGCTTGAGTTTATAAAACGTGATGCCACTCCCATTGAGAAATTCTTTGAAAGTTTTTGAGAAAAACCAATATCAACTGCGAATTCATTTGGTTTAAAATCACCTGTGCTATTTCCTTGAGCATCTGTTAACTGAATATTACCCAATGTAAAATATCTTAAAGAAGCACTTACTGCTTGGTTTTTATTAAGTTTTGAATACGCACTGAGGTAGTATAAATAAATATCCGGAACCAAATTTCTTAACCAAGGCGTTGCTGTTAAGGAAACACCAAATTTTTTATCTGCAAAAGCTAACTTACTTCCATTCCAATATGTTGAATTTGCGTCAGGATCTGTTGCAGCTCCTGCATCACCCATGGCACCTTGCTTACTGTCTGGACTTATCATTAAAAAAGGAACTGCGGTGGTGATTGGGTTAATAGTTTGTCCGCCCAATTGTTGGGTACTTATTTGAGAAAAAGTTTTTGAAGAAACTAATGCAATTAAAACTATAAGACCAATCTTTTTCATGACACTTTACAAACGTAATTGAAACGCTAAATATACTAATTTAGTATGACTAATTTTTCAATTTTTTCTGCTTTTTTATTTTCCATATCTGTTACGGATACCTTATAAATATAAACTCCGCGACCTAATTTATCCCCAAAATCATCTCTTCCATCCCATTGAATTCCTTCATTTCTAAAACCTTCACAATTAACTGTTCTATAAATACTTTTGGCAAGCTTACCACTAATAGTATAAATTTGAATCCCGACTTTTAAATCTTCGCAAGCACGATTGTGTTCAAAAAAGAATCTGGTACTTGTAGTAAAAGGATTTGGATAGTTTAACACCATACTCAAAGCTAAATCTGCACTTTTAGCAACAATAAAATCAGCGCTGGCGTTTGAAGAATTATTTTGCACATCCCATACTTTAAAAGCCACGTTATGATTTCCATCTGGAAGATCTGTTAACTGATATTTTACTTTACCACTTTGATAACTATTTAAATTTGCTTCATAAAAATCATTTAAAACAAAAGGTTTGTTTGAGTTTTGATCTAAAATAGCAGTGATGTCGTGACCAAACCCCGTACCAACAGTGTTAATCCCTGAAGAGTCGATAAGATCAGCGTTTAAAATAGGATTTTCATTTGTAACGCCACCATTTACAAACGAGGTACTATTTAAATAGAGTTTAACTTTTGGACCATCTGTATCAAACTTTGCTTTAGGATCAAGTCCACCAACTTTAACACTATCGTAACTTCCATTCGCATCAGTATAGCCATCTGTTGCATAATAACTAAATTTTGAATTACCATAGCTAAATGAAACATCTTTAGGTACCATAAATGAAAAAGAAAAATCTCCATTAGTTACTACTGCTTTACCTTTGTAAATAACATTTTCCTGAGAAATAAATTGAAAAGGAGTTAGTGTACCGGTTGTTAAAGATGAAGCAGGGTCATTTAACAAACAAGTAACCAAATCACTTTTGTCAAAAATAACCGGATAAACCAACCCATTAAAATTTGTTATTTTTGCTTGGGTATTTTGATCCGCAACGTATCCTGTAACTGTTACTTTTGATAACCCGCGTATTGTATCAGAAACATTAATATTCGCTGCCTTTCCATTGATCTGACTTGTTAAAACTTTATTTTTTGGATAGGCTAAAGTTACAGCAGGATCACCTAGCAAATGAAAATTTGAATAAAAGAAATTTTGTAGCAAATCTGCTTTTGTATTTCTAACAATATCTCCGAGTGCAGGCATTTTATTATTTGGATTTTTAAAGAACATATAATCAAAAAGTTTATTGTTTAATGTTTCGTTATAATTAGAAAAAGCCAAACGGCAAGTAGTAAACATAGCAACAGAGCCTCCTTTAGGATTAAGTAAACAAAGTTCCCCGGCAGAAATCCGATCAGGGTCATCGTATCTGCTAAACTCACAGGTAGCTGTTACAAATAATGGTAAACTATTAAAATTAGTCCAACTGTTTATTGTCGGTATATCTACAACTCTTTCTGCTGATAAACCAACTTCGCCACCATGACCTGTATAATTCATAATTAAACAACCTTTATCAATTCTACTATTGAAAGCAGCTTGCATGTCAGGATATCTTCTCCCACCCGGTGTTGCTAAACCTTTGTAAGCGTCAATATAAACTTTAACAATATTATATGCAGGTGAAGCAGCTTTAACTTTGGTAGATAAATTATCTGCTTGTTCCATGTGTAAAGAGGCATCACCGTCATCTGCGCAAAACAAAATATAATCGCGCCAATCACCGTACACTTGAGTAGTTGTAGGAGCAGAACAATTATCTGGTGTAACATACGAAACAGGGCCTGTTTTATAATAATTCTCAATTTTTTTAACTACATCATCTCCTTCGGTTGTGCTGGTTATAATAAGTCTTCCAACACCAATATCCATTCCCCCAACGCTTTCCGCTAAATAACCTTCATTATCATCCATTAAACCATAAAAATCATCGGAAGCCACACTGTATATAACAGATACAGAGTTCTCTGTTTCATATGTTGGTATAAAATTTGTATTTCCCGGTCTTCCATTTTTATTATAATATGATCCTCTACCCATTAATAAAAGATATTTTGGTTGCACACCAGCCCCAATTCCTCTAGTGTAAAGCATTCTTGTAAAATCTCTAATAGCACAAATATCAATTTTACCACTGCTAAACTCATTATATAATTGGTTAGTAGTAACAATTACTGAGCTTAAACCCTCTTGTTGCTGATGTAAAGTTGCTAATCTATTTGAGTAAGATAAAAACTCAGGTGGCGTAACAATTACATAATCTGCTTGCTGTAACGAATGTAAATTTTGATTATCAACGCTACCGTAAAAAACTGGTTTTGGTAAGTTGGCCGGACTAAATACTACATATTCGTTTAGCGAATCTGAATTTGCAGTAAAGTTAAATGCATTACCGCTACTTGCATAAATCTGTTGGTATGGATTAATAAAATCAGTAATATTCCAAATTGTAACACTTGGACTTCCAATGGCATTTAATAAATTATAGTTGCATATTTTTCCAGGAGAAGAAATACGTGAATCCCTGAAATTAAAAGTATTACCATTGAAAGTTATTTCCCGTCTTGCATTAATTGAAATTTTATCCAACCAACCAACAGTATTTGCAGTTAATTTTGTAATGGTTGCAGAAATACTTCCCGATGAATTATTAATTGCCTTCGTTGCCCCGGTTTCAATAGCAGCATAATCAGATAAGTAATTGGTAATGTCATATCCGGCAACAGTAATATCATAATTTAATTGGTTTACAGCAATGTTGTAAACATTATTAATTAAACCTCTTCCGGCAATTGTTGTTTCAGCCCTAATCGTATCATTCGTAACAAAATTCCCATCAGGATAAACAAAAGTGTAACTGTTATTAATGTCAAAATATTCTCCATACATATTTCGGCCACTTTTCACAAAATTGGTAATGTCAATTTCGTGACAAACATAATAATCATAAGTACTCGTGGTAACGTTTGAAGGATTAGGATTAGAGGTTTGTGAAGTGACACGTTTTCCAGGACCTAAATCAAAATTGAGATAATAATAAGAAGTATCCGAATAAAAATTATTTACAGGAGAAAACAATAACGTTTTTGGATCATTTCTTCTATCCCATCTGGTTTTACCTTGTCCGTAAAACATAACATAATCCCCTGAGTTAAAAACATTATCATTTTCACCAACTACTACAATCGAATTTTCTTGCAAGTCGTCGTATCTAAAATCACCATTCATTTCTGGAAGAATATGACCGCCATTTCCATAAATTCTTATATTTTTTGGATTAATAGTTTGAATTGGAATTGAAGCATCATTAAAAAATGATTGATCTAATTTATAAACGCCATCTTGAGTTACGGCAATTTTATACCATTTACCGGTAGCTAAAACAGACGAACTGCTAAATAGATTTGCTTGTGATTTTCGCTTGAGCGGATTAGCAGCAGTTTCCCAATTTAAAGTATAATCTACCAATTCAACCACTTGATCAGATTCATTTATTTTAAACGGAATTATTTTGCAGGAATTGATATTTTTTTCTGCCGCAATACTATTTACGCTTGTAACTTGAAAATCATTTGTAAGATATTTTGAAAAATTTGTTTTTATTGTTTCTGCAATTTGGCCTTCAAGAATTATAGTAGATTTTACAACTAATTTTGCCGTTGCTTTTATGGATAAATCTGTGCTTTTATTTTGAACATAAAAAGGTAAATTATTTTTTTTATAATCGTATAAAGCAGAACGAAGAACAACTTTTTCGAATGAACTTGGGTCTACTTTTGTGATGTTAGATTTTACTACATTTTTGGCTTCAATCACAGATCCTTCATTAACTACTGTTTTTTGAGAAAAAAGTAATAAGCCTGATACAAAAAAGCAGATAAAAAGCGTATATTTCATAAATGGAGCGGTAATATTAACAATTATAAAACGCTTTAATTAGTAAAATATTGTTAAGAAAATGTTTTTGTTTTTAAAAATACATTATTATATTTGTAATGTAAGATTGGTAAATCTAATTTATGACAAAAAGAATTTTTTTGATATTGCTGGTATTTTCAGCAGTTGCAAGCGACTTGAAGGCTCAGGATCCTCAATTTACTCAATTTTACGCTAATCCATTATACTTAAACCCTGCATTTGCGGGTACTGCGAGATGTGCTCGTGTATGTATGAATTATCGTAATCAATGGCCAAATCTTTCTGGAACTTATGTAACTTATTCAGCTTCTTACGATCAGCATTTCGATTTTTTAAATGGCGGTATTGGTGTACTCGTTATGAGCGATGATCAGGCAAGAGGTACATTAAAAAACACACAAGCAAGTTTAATTTATTCTTACCAAGCTGTTATCAATCGCGAGTTTACTTTAAAGTTTGGTATCCAAGCAACTTATTTTCAAAAAACATTAGATAAAGGTCGCCTTAATTTTGGTGATATGATTGATGCCAGGAGAGGATTTGTTTGGAATACATCCGAAATAGTTCCAGCTGCAAAAAAGACTAACGCCGATTTCACAGCCGGTGTTTTGGGTTATAGTAAAAATTATTTTTTCGGGTTTTCAGCATCGCATATCACTCAGCCGGATGAAGGTCTTTTAGGAGTATCCAAATTGCCTGCTAAATTTACAGGACATGCAGGTCTAATTATTCCATTAGAAAAAGGGAATGAAAGTTACATATCACCAAACATCTTATTTCAAGCCCAACAAAAATTTCAACAATTAAATTTAGGCCTCTATTATGTTAAAGGTGCGTTTGTTGCTGGTTTATGGTATAGAAATATGGATGCTGTTATTGCATTGATAGGTGTACAAAATAATAATTTTAAATTTGGATATAGTTATGACGTAACTATCTCAAAATTAAGTGGTAATACAGCAGGTTCGCACGAAATTTCTTTACAAATACAGTTCGAATGTAAGCCTAAACGCAAAAAATATAGAACTATTAGCTGCCCGTCATTTTAGTTAAATTTGTAACCTTTTAAATTATATCGCGTTATAGCGTGTTAAATAGAGTTAGATACTATGAATATGAAGTGGATAAAAAACCGTAAAACTTTAACTGCTATTATGGCGGTTCTTGTGGTTTCATGTACTCAAGAACGTTCACCGGTTACTGGTTGGGCGTATAACGATCCTACAAACGGAGGATTCGAAAAAGTACCTTATGAAGAGCAGGAAACAGGTCCTGGACTTGTTTTGATTGAAGGCGGTGCCTTTACAATGGGTCGTACGGAACAAGACGTGACTTATGAGTGGAATAATATTCCAAGAAAAGTAACTGTTTCTTCGTTTTATATGGATGAGACTGAGGTTAGTAATTTTTCTTACTTAGAATATCTATATTGGACGGGTCGGGTATTTGGTCCAACTTTCCCAGATATTTATTACAAAGCTTTGCCTGATACTTTGGTTTGGCGCGAAAAATTAGCTTATAATGAGCCTTACGTAGAATATTATTTACGTCATCCTGCATATAGAGACTACCCGGTTGTTGGAGTTAACTGGTTACAAGCCAATGATTTCTGTGCTTGGCGTACAGATCGCGTTAACGAATTTATTTTAGTTCGTGAAGGTTTATTAGAGCATACACCTAGTCCTTCTGACCAGGATTATTTTTCTACTGAAGCTTATCTTTCAGGTAAATGGCAAGGTCAGTTGAAACAAAAATTACCTTCATTTGATGAGCAAAATCCAGAGCGTGATGTACGTATGGAAGATGGTATCTTTTTACCTAAATATCGTCTACCAACAGAAGCTGAATGGGAATATGCTGCTTATGGTTTAATTGGTAATACAATAGGTGAGCGTATCACTGATCGTCGTATCTATCCATGGAATGGTCACGGTGTGCGTAATGCCACAGATAAATACATTGGTCAAATTAATGCAAACTTTGTACGTGGTGCCGGTGATTATATGGGTACTGCAGGTTTCTTGAATGATAATGCTGATGTAACTGCTCCTGTTTATTCATATTGGCCAAACGATTACGGCTTGTATAATATGGCTGGTAACGTAACTGAGTGGGTAATGGATGTATATCGTCCAAGTACTGGTCAGGATGCTGATGAGTTCCGCCCTTTCCGTGGTAATGTATTTACAACCCAACAACGTGATAGTACAACACTTATCGGTGGTTTAGGTGGTGAGATCTTAACAAATGTTGATGGACCTGTTTATCAGAAATTTAATCATAAAGTTAATCCTCCAACTGGTCACGGTGTAAGTGGTGAAACAACAGAAGTGACTGATAGTGTATTAACTATTATGAGTAAGGATCCAAATGGTAATAATAATGCTACAGCTGAAGGTAAATCTGATATACCAGGACGTGTTCAATGGCGTCAGGTTTCTAGTACAGTTGCTACTGATAATTTAGATGAACGCAGAAATTATAAAGCTGCTGATTATATTAATTATTTAGATGGTGATGTAAATTCCAGTGTATATTTTGAAGAAGGTGAAGATGCTTATACTGATAAATCAGATAAAATGATGTATGAGTATGCAAAAACTTCTTTGATCAATGATAAGTCGCGTGTAATTAAAGGTGGTAGCTGGAGAGATCGTGCTTATTTCTTGAATCCTGGTACTCGTCGTTATTTAGATCAACGTCAAGCAAATGCATGGTTAGGTTTCCGTTGTGCTATGACACGTGTTGGTAGCCCGGTGGGGTTAGGAAAATAATTGTGAGAATTAAAAACATTTAAACCCTTAAGTAATTAACTTAAGGGTTTTTTATTTTGTAAAATGATGGTTAATAAAATAACAAATGAAAGGCTTTACGACCTATTTCAAAAAGCGAATTGTAATGTAAGCACTGACACTCGAAAAATTGAAAAAGACTCTCTCTTTTTTAGTTTAAAAGGACCAAGTTTTAATGCAAATGAATTTGCATCAAAGGCAATTGAGTTAGGTTGCAAATTTGCAATTGTTGACGAAGAAAAATTCGCAAATAATGAAACAATTTTCTTGGTTGAAAATGGTTTAAAAGCATTACAAGATCTTGCAAATCATCATCGTAAACAATTTAAAATACCTGTACTTGCTATCACGGGAAGTAATGCAAAAACCACACACAAGGAGTTTATAAATGCAGTTCTTTCAAAAAAATATAGAACACTTGCAACCGAAGGAAACTTAAATAATCATATAGGTGTTCCGCTTACTCTTTTAAAAATAAGAAAAGAACATGAGTTTGCTATTATTGAAATGGGTGCCAATCATCAAGGAGAAATTGAAGAGTTGTGTTTGATTGCCGAACCTGATTTTGGTTTAATAACAAATATTGGTAAAGCTCATCTGGAAGGCTTTGGAGGAATTGAAGGCGTTAAAAAAGGAAAGAGTGAATTGTATACATATATAAAAAAGAAGCATGCACAAATATTTATTAATGGTGATGATGAGGTATTGCATGATCTGGCAAAAGATAATGATAAGATTGCATACGGAACCACAAAATTATTTGATACAATAGGTAAACACATAAATGATGGAGAAACTGTTTCATTTAAATGGACGACTCGCTATGGAGAAAAGGATTGGAATAAATTGCCTTTAATAAAGACTCAGATTACCGGAAAATATAATTTTATTAATTGTTTGGCAGCAGTTTGTATTGGACATTATTTTCATGTTGAGGAAAATTTAATTAATGAAGCATTGAGTAATTATGTTCCAGCCATGAACCGCTCACAATTAGTAAAGACAAAAACCAATTCCATTTTATTAGATGCTTATAATGCGAATCCAAATAGTATGAAAGCTGCTATTGAAAATTTCGCGGATTATACTTCTGAAAATAAATGGTTGTTGCTTGGTGATATGTTTGAACTTGGTGAATACAGCGAGAATGAACATAAATCTATCATCAACTTACTTCAAACTAAAAAAATGAGTAATGTTATTTTAGTTGGGAACGATTTTTCTTCTATAAAAGAGAATCCATTTAAAGTCTTTAAAACAACAAGTGAATGTCTGGAATATCTTAGAGTAAATAAAATAGAGAATGCAACTGTTTTAATTAAAGGTTCTCGTGGAATGAAAATGGAAAGTTTGCAAGAAGCACTTTAAGTCCCCCAATAAAATAAGTTTATGAACTTTCAAAAAAATAAATTGATCATATTGATTCTAATGGCAATGCTAGCTGGTATTTTGATCGGTTATATCGTCAATAAATCATTAAGTGATTCCAAATTTATATATGATCGCAATCAAATTAATAAAATAGAAAATGCTAATGTTAGGTCGACTGTAGAAAAAGCAATTACTAAGTATGAAGAGACTTGTTTCAAAGAATCTAAAAAAGATGTTGCAAGTAATTATTCTATTTTGAGTGAGATATTTTTACGCATGATCAAAATGATTATTGCTCCATTGGTTTTTGCTGTTTTAGTTATTGGTGTTGCAAAAGTAGGAGACTTTAAAAGTGTTGGAAGAATTGGAGCAAAGACTTTAATTTATTTTACGACGGCTACTCTTTTAGCATTGGCATTAGGACTAGTTATTGTAAATGTATTTGAACCGGGCAAGGTGATGCACCTTGATTTACCTGACAGCGCGAGTACGTTGGGAGTTAAACCAAATCAACAGAGCGCTAAAAACTTTATAGCACATGTAATCCCCGATAGTGTTATTGGTGCCATGGCAAATAACGAAATATTACCAATTGTAGTATTTGCATTATTTTTTGGAGTAGCAGCAGCTTCTATTAAAGAACATGGTAAGGCTATAGTGAATGCATGTGATAGTTTAGGACATGTGATGTTTAAAGTAACCAACTATGTAATGAGTTTTGCGCCAATTGGTGTGTTCGGCGCAATCACCGCAGTCGTCATTATGCAAGGTTTAGATTTATTGAGCGGCTATGCGTATTTAATTGCTTGTTTTTTTGGAGGATTGTTATTTTTTATTTTCATTGTTTTGTTTGCAATTTGTAAACTATTTAAAATTAAATTTTATAGTTTATTGAGAGATGTTAAAGAACCAATCTTGTTAGCATTTAGTACAGCAAGTAGTGAAAGTGCTATGCCAAAAACAATTGAGGCTTTAGAGAAGCATGGAATCAGTAATCGGATTGTGAGTTTTGTTTTGCCGTTGGGATATTCTTTTAATTTAGATGGATCTATTATGTATATGACTTTTGCGACTATGTTTATCGCACAAAGTTATAGTATTGATTTATCAATGGGAGATCAGATAAAAATGATGTTAATCTTATTGGTTACAAGTAAAGGTATGGCTGGCGTTCCGAGAGCTTCTTTAGTTGTTATTGCAGGTATGCTTAGTATGTTTAATATTCCACAAGAAGGATTATTATTATTATTGGCAGTTGATCAGCTTTTAGACATGGGAAGAAGTGCTACAAATGTTGTTGGGAATGCTGTTGCAAGTGCTGTTGTAGCAAGATTAGAAAAAGAGAAATTTTAAAAAACTAATTAAATCGCTTATCTATTGAATTTATAAGCATAAAAAAAGACGTCTTTGCAGAGACGTCTTTTTTATTTAAGATTAGATTACTAGTGATCTAAATCTCCAAATTCTAATTTTTTTCTTTGTATTGCAAGAATGAGAGTACAAATTAAAATAAAGAATGGTATGTACATACAAACTCTTGGTAAACCAAAATGATCAAGAATAATTGAAGATTTGCGTTTTAATCTTTCTGTGATCAAATACATAGATGGTATTAATAATAATGTAAGTATAGTTGCGAAAATTAATCCGAAGATCATTGTCCAACTTAATGGACCCCAAAACACAACGCTATCTCCGCCGAAGAAAATATGCGGATTCAAATGCGTAAAGAGGGTTTCAAAATTAATATTTAATCCAACAGCTAATGGAATAAGGCCAAGCACCGCAGCAATTGCAGTTAACACAACAGGAGTCATCCGCGTTCTACCTGCTTCAACAGTAGCTTCATATAAACTCATTCCACCTTCTCTTGCGAACTCTGCAAACTCAACTAATAATATTCCATTTCTCACAACAATTCCACCAAGTGCAATAATACCCACACCGGTCATAATTATGCTCATATCCATTTTGAAAGCAGCAACACCTATGAGTACACCAATAATACTGAAAAGAATTTCTGATAAAATAATTAATGGTTTGCCCAACGAATTAAACAATCCAACGAGTACAAGTAACATTAAGAAAACAGCGATCATCATGGCGCGACCTAAAAAGCCCATTGTTTCAGCTTGATCTTCTTGTTGACCTGCAAATTTTACAGTAGAACTTCCTGTAGAATTAAAACCTTTCATTACTTGCTGAATTTTTGCAACTACTTCGTTTGGATTAAAACCTTCTTTTACATCTGCTGATAATGTAATGATCCGTGTATTATTTTTGCGCTTAATACCTGCATATGTATTATCATAACGTATATCGCATACAGCTGAAATTGGCACACTGCGTACAAGACCACCCATGTTCATATCTCTGTATGTAATTTTTAGGTTGCGAATAGTTTCAAGATCTATCCGTTGATCGTATTTGTAACGAACTTGAACAGGATATTCATCATCAACATCTCTGAATTTTGTAGCTTCAATACCAAATACTGCGCCACGAATTTCCATAGCTAATTGTTGAGTTGAAATTCCTTCGCGTTGTGCTCTTTCTCTGTCTATATCAAAAATAATCTCAGGTTTATTACTTACAAAATCCGATTTCAAATTATCTACGCCTTCAATTTTAGCTTCATTCAAAAACTTTTTAAGCGCATCTGCATTTTTTACAAGGTCGTCGAAATCATCTCCTTTTATTTCAATACTAATTGGTTTAGCTTGTGGTGGACCAGCTTGCTCTTTATTTACGGTTATTTCAGCTCCCGGAATATCCCATTTCATAGCCTGTAACTTAGTAAGATAATCTGTTGTTGATTTGCCGTGTCGTTTTTCAAAATCAACAAAATTGATCGCAATCTTTCCTTTGTTTGGGTATGAATTTTGATCTCCATCACGTGGATCTGTTACACCGATAGTAACATTACTGATCATAGATTCAACAACAGGATCATTTTCCGCGATAACAGTATAAACTTTCTTTTCAATTTTTCGCATTACGTCATTTGTCACAGCAGGGTCTGTTCCTTCAGGTAATTTTAAATACACGTAAACATTATTCGGATCGCCTTGAGGGAAGAATACAACTTTTGGACCACGCGCTTTGAAGAACATGAGAGAAAAAATAAATAATACAATAACAAGACCAAGAGGTCTCCATGGTTTGCGTAAACACCATTCCAAAACTTTTACATATCGTTTTACAAATGCAGGCCAAACTTTAAACTGCCATAGTTCGATAACTCTATATAACCAAAGGCGATGTAAAACCAAAAAGAAAGCTAAGAAAACAACAAAATTCCCAATACCTGGATGTCCACCCATATAACATAACAAAGTTATTACACCATAAAGAATAAGTTGCATTTTTCCTTTTCTACTGATCTTACCATGATCTTTTGCTTCTTCTTCATGAGATTTCATGAAGTCGACTGCGAATACAGGATTAATAATATATGCAACAAATAGTGAAGCGAGGAGTGAAATAATTAATGTGATTGGAAGAAAGTACATAAACTTACCAATGATACCACTCCAAAAAGCCAATGGAATAAAAGGTGCAAGTGTAGTTATTGTTCCTGTTAATACAGGTAAAAATACTTCACCGGCAGCCATTTTTGCCGCAGTTTTTATATCGCGTTTACCATTATTAAATAAACGATGCGTGTTTTCAATCACAACAATGGCGTCATCCACTACAATACCAAGAGCCAATAGAAAGGCAAAGAGTACAATCATATTAAATGTAAAACCAATACTTGGCATTATTAAGAAGGCGATGAACATTGATAAAGGAACAGAGAGTGCGACAAATAAAGCATTTGTTACTCCCATGAAGAACATGAGAACAATTGTTACGAGAATAAAACCAATAATAATTGTATTGATTAAATCTTGTAATGTTGTTTTTGTTTTAGCGCTTTGGTCGCCACTAACAGTAATATCAAGAGCTTGAGGAAACTCTTTCTTTTTCATATCGGCAATAACTTCTTTTATTTTATCTGCCGCATCAATTAAATTTTCACCTGAACGTTTAATGATGTTTAAAGTAATAACATTTTTGCCTTTTGAACTGGAGTAACTTTCTTTTTCTAAAAATGAATCTTTTACTTCGGCGATATCTTTTATAAATAATTTTGCGCCAACTGCAGAAGTAACAATAATGTCTTCAATTTCTTTAGGATCTTTAAATTCACTTTTAATACTGAGAGTTGGTTTCATGCCATTTATTGGAACGTTACCACCTGTAATAGAAAGATTTTCCTGAGCAATTGCACGTTGAATATCTCCCAGAGTTAACTGAGCTGCTTGCAATTTATAGGCGTCAACATTTACTTGTATTTCCCGATCGAGAGCACCAACAATTTTTACTTCGTTGATTTCTTTGAGCCCCTCAATTCTATCTTGAAGATCTTCAGCATATTTTTTTAATTGTTTAAGATCATAATTGCCGGCAATATTAATGTACATGATTGGAATTTCAGAAAAAGCAATCTCTTTGATCATTGGTTCACGCGTGAGTGTTTGCGGCATATCAGTACGCGCTTCATCAACCGCATCTTTTACTTTTTGTTTGGCAATATCAACTTTTACATCGGTATGAAACTCAACAACAATCACGGAAACGTCTTGCAAGGAAGTACTTGTAAACTTCTTAACTCCGGAAATAGACTTTAAACGTTTTTCGATTGGTTTTGTAAGGGTGTTTTCAATATTAGTTGGCGAGTTACCAGCATTAACCGTGTTAATGTATATTGTAGGTACAGTAATGTCTGGAAAATTTTCTTTTGGCAAAGAGTTGTATGCCATGATTCCAAATAGGGTAATAAATATGGTGACTAGATAAATAGTTATTTTATTATCTATTGCCCAGCTTGATGGTTTAAATTCTTTTATTTTATCTAACATATTATTTTTGTTTGATGAGCCGTTAAAACTAAATGCAATAATTATTTTTTAACAATTACTTTGTCACCTTCGTTAACAAGGTCGTAGCCATCTGTGATCAACAAATCTCCTTCTTTTAAGCCCTCAGTAACTTCCAAAACACCATGGTATTCATGTCCGGTTTTAATTACCTTTTTCACTGCGACTCCATTTTCAGCAACCAGAACATAGTTTTCATCAGTTCCTCTTTGAATATATTTAACGGGCAAAGTTATTTCTGGTTTTGGAGATTGGTAATCATTGATCCTTAATTTGGCAACCATGTTTGGATGATACTCTTTCGAATTATCTAAAAGAATTTCAACCATAAATGTTCTCGTAAGTGCATTTATTCCTCTTGATGCATAATGAACTTTTGAAATAATTGAATCTTTAGTATCCGGAAAAAGAACAAGTACTTCGTTACCATTTTTAATTCGGGCCGCATAAGTTTCGGCAACGTCAGCTTTTACTTTTAAATTTGAAAAATTAATAACAGAAATAGCACCTAAGCCTGGCATAATAGCCTGACCAACCTTAATGTTTACGCCATCGACAGTGCCATTAATTGGTGAAATAATTTTAGTCATGCGAACTTGTTCCTGTAGGGAGGCCATTTTTTTCTCTACACTTTCTTTTTGAGATTTAGCTTGAATGTATTGAACTTCAGTTCCTATTTTTTGATCCCATAAAGTTTTTTGTTTATCGTATAGTTGATTTGCAAGGTCCATAGTTGTTTGCATATCAGAAATACTTTGAGCTAAAGCACGTGCATCAGTTTCGGCCAAAACCTGACCCTTTGTAACTTCATCACCAACTTTTACATTTATTTTAGTAACAGTTCCCGGCATTTCGCTTGAAAGTGAAACGTTTTCGTCAGCATCAATTTTCCCTTGAACTTCAATATATGTTTTAAATAATTGTGTAGTTAAAGGCTTAGCAATTACTTCAATTACTTTCTCTTTACTTTTTGTAGTATCTGTTTTAGAAACTTCCTCTTGAAGGGCTGCAATTTTTGTTTCAAGTTCTGTTTTTTGTTTTTTTAATTTTTCAAGTTCAGCTTTTTTATCAGGTGCGCTGCAGGCAATTAATAAACCTGCAATAACTGCGATAGTTATATAATTTTTCATGATGTTTTTGTTGGAGTAATTTTTCATTATTTAATGTTTTATTTTATGAGAGTTCCTGTTGCCTTTTGATAATCAATTTTTGCTACCAGCATATCGAATATTGAGTTGAGATAATTAGTATCCGCTTCTTTTAAAGAAGTTTCAGCAGTGATTAATTCTATATTGCTTCCAACACCTTGCTCGTATTTTTTTTGTGCAACAGTGTATACATGATTTGCTAATTCCCGATTTCTTTTTTGATATAACATGGTTGAATAAGCATTGGCGTATAAAATGGAAGCTGAAGAAGCTTCTAATTCTGCTGACATTTCTAAATTGCGAATTGTATTTTGCATTTTCTTGGAAGTTATCTGAGCCTGTTGTATTTGATTATGTCTTTGTAAACCATCAAAAATATTGAGGTTTAATGTAGCTCCAATTAAAGCAATTTTAAACCACGGTTGTTGTGGAGTGTTTTCAAAATCAAATTTTTGTCTTTGCGCATTGTACTGATAAGAACCGTAACCTGCTAATGTAGGAAGGTATCCCATTTTTAAACGTTTAACATCTAACTCATTTAATTTTTGCTGAGCAGTTAACAATTGATAATCGGGTCTTTTGGAAACATCAATTTTACTCGGATTTAATATAGATTGATCTTCAACATTAATATTTAAACTATCAGTTAAAGCAATTTCATCGGATATTTTATAACCCATTTGAAACTTTAACATGTTTTCGGAAAGTGTTATTAGTTTTCCCGTTTTATCCTGTTCAGTTATCAAATTATTGTATTGAACTTCTATACGTTCTACATCAATTTTTTCTACAAAGCCTTGTGCATTCATGATCTTTGTATCTTCAAATATTTTTTTCAATCGTGCTACGTTTGCATCCAATAAAGCCTTTCGTTGATTATTGATTATTACATTATAATAAGCTTTAGATACCTGAGCTGTTAAATCTACTTTTGTTCTGGTTACACTAATTTTAGATAAATTAATATATTCTTTTGCAGCACTTAAACCTATAATATAATCGCTGCTGAAAATCAATTGCGATGCACTAAAACCGGCCGTAGCATTATATTTTGTACCAAATTTAACCGGTGCAAATGACCCGGCAGGCCCACCAAAAAATTGAGCAGGTATTAATGATGTAGGTAAGGAGATATAATCTTTAAGATCAATACTTCCACTTACTTGTGGTAAACCGAGACCTGTGATTTCATTTTTTCTGAAGACAGCATTTTTTTGATCGAGGTCGGCATTTAAATAACTTGGACTATTCTTTAACGAATATTCAATAGCTTCCTGTAAACTAAAAGACGCTTTTTGTTGCGCGAATAGAATACTATTAAAGAGAAGAAGCGGGGTAAGGATTTTTTTTATCATATTATTCTTCATCAATATTTTTATGTTTATTAATTAATTTATGTCCTTTCAATGTACATACGCCATATAAAAAATGTTCGGTAACAGCAAGCTGAACATCCACAATGTTGAATTTATCATGTGCAAAAACAACACCATTTAAAGTCATTTCAATATTTTCAACACGGAGTTTAGCCAAAAGTTTTGGGTTTATATCTTTTCTAATGTAACCGTCTTTTTGGCCTTTAATAAGAGATTGTTCAACCATTTCCTGAATAAAACTTGATTTAAAGTTTTGAAATTCCTTCCATGTTTCGGGATAGTATTTATTTAGTTCATGAAAAACAATTGGATTTATTTTGCTAAACACTTCACGCATTTCTTTCATGATCTCAAATACTTCATCAACTACGTTTTGTGATTTTTCATAAATGTTTTTAAAACGACATTTATCATTCTCAATACTTAATTGCATTAACGAATGAACAATTTCATCTTTTTCTTTATAATATTTATAAATGGTTTTTTTACTCATGCTTAAATGACGAGCAATATCATCCATGGTAATATTCTTGATACCAAATTTAAATATCAGTTCTTCGGCACCTTTTAATATTTTGTTTTTTGCAGACATTTTGAATTCGAGAACAAAACTATGGAAACTTTTTTTGTTTTGCAAGTTTCCGATATAAAAATATTTTTTTGCATCTTTACAGTTACTTGGCTAAAGAAAAACATACTGTAATGCAAAGAATGAGGGGTTGGTTAACTACCGCCTATCGCCTGGTAATCCTTAATGACGAGACTTTTGGGGAGAAATTTTCTATTCGTTTATCACCTTTAGGATTACTTATTACAACTGCGACTATTACTATTATTATGACCACTTTGGTAATAAGTTTGGTGGCTTTAACCCCTTTAAGAGAGTATATTCCAGGTTATGGCAACGTATCAGATAGAAAAGAATTGTTAAAATTAACAACTAAAACCGATTCTATCGAACAGACTTTGGAGGCAAAAGAGAGTTACATTAATAATTTAATAAATGTTTTTAATGAGAAACAGGAAGAGAATCCTTCAAAACCCAGAAAGGATTCTTTAAAAGATTATTCAAAAATAAAAAATGAGCCTTCTAGTTCTGATCTTAATTTTAGAAAGGAAATAGAGGAAAATAAATCCAATCAGACAACTGTAACATATGCGAGTAAAACAAAAGCTTTAAATGATTTGGTATTTTATAGTCCGGTTAAAGGAATTGTAACTACATCCTATAATGTAAAAGAGAATCATTTTGGAGTAGATGTTGTAACAAAAGAGGATGAAGAAATTAAAGCGCCATTAGATGGAACAGTTATTTATACAGGCTTCACAATTGAGGATGGTTACATTATACAAATTCAGCATAGTAATAACTTAATGAGTATTTTTAAACACAACTCTCGTTTAAATAAAAAAATGGGAGAACGTGTAAAAACAGGGGAGGTGATAAGTTCGGTTGGTAATACAGGTGCAAGTAGTAAAGGAGCTCATATGCATTTTGAACTGTGGTTTAATGGGACGCCTGTTAATCCGGAAGAATTTGTTTCTTTCTAAAATAGGCATTAGTTAAAAACAAAGTATTAAAAATTGCGAAGAAACTTAAACCTACTTGCGTTTCTAATGTATCCTCAAACAAAAATGAAACAATTGCACTGGCAATGAAAAGCCAATAAAGAATCGAAAGCTCTTTCCATAAAAGAATTAAAGGATAAATCAAAGAGACTAAAAAAACAATTAAACCAATTAAACCAAGCGCAACAAAAATTGTTACAAATTGGTTATGCGGTCTTTTATACCATTCTTTATCAAGTGGAGATTCGGATTGCGCATAACATTCGTTCATAGTAGTTTGAACATCACCGGTACCAACACCAAAAACAAAACCTTTTTCAATGGCGCAAAAAGCAGACTTTAAATAAAATAAGCGCATGGTAAATGAATGTCCGTTTACAGCACCATTATTTTTATATTCAAATAAATCATAAAGTAATTCATACAAACGTTTGTTTATAAACGACCATTTGGAATAATTTATATTGGAGACGCCATTTGAAATTTCTTTTAATTCTGCATCAGTTAATTTTGAAACGCTTACTGAATCTTTTGTTTCACCTTTACTTGCTAAAAAACGAAGTAGGGTAAAAAAACGTTTAATATTATATTTACTTTCTAAATTAAATGTATCTGTTGGAAAATGCTTATTCCATTCCTTTTGCAATTCATAAGGTTCAA
>Ga0206968_10035_pt1 | contig 36690 bp, 26 predicted proteins | sample Alteio_BWOrgHeat_22_FD_153254 | JGI IMG/M metagenome (GOLD analysis project Ga0206968, IMG submission 153254) | Enriched cells from forest soil in Barre Woods Harvard Forest LTER site, Petersham, Massachusetts, United States -... | ecosystem: Environmental > Terrestrial > Soil > Temperate forest >... | reverse complement strand
AACCGGACCCGGTCAGCGACAGCGCACCATTGATCTTCTTCACTACCCCAAGCCGCGGATTGAAGACATTCTCGCTAATGCTCGGCAACGGCGGAGGCATCCCTCCACTCTGTCGTGCATCGAAGCTCCCAAAGTGATCGAACCGCGAAGAGAACGCAAACGACCAAGTCGAGGGCTGCCACAACACTTCGCCATATACGCCCTCACCTCGCTGCCGCGCACTCAGACTTACCTTCGCCAATTCTTCGAGATCGGTCCCACGGTTATCCAGCACATCGCCGCCGGCCACAAACGTCCACTGTCGGTGGCTCCGGGCCCACTGCATCGACCCACCCACCTGCTGCGAAGGATCCACATGAAACGCAGTCAATTTTTCTGAAGTCCGCGCCGCGTTGATCGAGGAAAAACTTTGCCGATAGCTCTGATCGGTCCCATAAAACCTGATCAGAAAGCGATCCGCATAGTTATCGCTCCAATCGCCGCCGGCAACATACCGCCAAATCCTCGCTCCGTTAGTCTGCAACGGAGTCCCATTGCTTCGAGCCTCATTCAACACATTCCCACGCACGAACACAGCGCCGTCCGAGTTGAAGGCACGCCGCAATTCGACTCTTCCGCTCTGCGAATGCACGTTCGAAGGTACATCGACCTGTCCCCGGACCTCCGGAGCAGTCAGAATATAGCCACCTGTGCGAAACAAGCTGCTGGCCGCAAGCCCACTCCATCCTCGCGTTCCTGCAGTCAGCAAACCATCCACAATTGACGTAGCTTCACTCGCGCCCGCAACGTTCAATCCATAGCCGAAGCTCTTCGGCATAAGCGGAACAACATCAATCACACCACCAATGGCACTTGACCCATATAAGTCTGAGGCGCCACCACGCATCAGTTCCACATCCCTCATAGCCAGCGCAGGAATCTCACTCCAGTGAATCCATCCGCCATACGCATCGTTCAGCGGCACCTGGTCGCTCAGTACCAGCGTGCGGCTGGCAGCTGTTGAACCCAACCCACGCAGCGTCGTCCCCTCCGTCGTTGGGTTCGCCACCCACGAGCTCGTCCGGCGAAACAACTGGAACCCGGCAACCTGTCGAAGCCGATCATCCAACGTAAAACCCGGAGCCTCACGCAATTGCTCTCCCGTCATCATTCGCACGCTGCTTGCACTGGCATCAAGCGCCAATGGAGCCCGAGCTGCCGTCACTTGGATGTCTTCCACCAACGCGGCCACTTGCATCACGACTACAAGGTGATTTTGCTCCGTAAGAGAACGTGATGCACGGCTGAATCCGTCTTTTGTAATCTCCACAGTTGTCTGAGCATCGACATTGACGGTTGCGCAGCCACTTGTGTCGCTCGCTGCCGGAGATAGATTATTCGAGACCTGTATCTTCGCGCCGACCAGCGGTAATCCATGGTGATCCTGGACACAAATCTGGACTTCACGCGCTGCGGCACGTGCAGGCAACGCTCCACACAACAGTCCAAGGATCATCAGGCCCAAAGATTGCATCCGCGTTCGCATCACTACAATCCTATCGTCAGACCATTGGCCACATGAACTCTCCATCATCGTGATAACCTTCGGCCAAGCATCGTCGCTATGGAAATCACCCGCCGCACCTTCTGTTCACAATCCGCAACCCTGCTTCTCGCTCCGCGTCTGCTCTCTTCTCAAACCACGCCGACTTCGCGGCCGGATGTCGCCAGTATCGATCACGACCGTATTCTTGCAGCCGCAGCACACTATCTGACGCAAGCGCCTAAGCCGATCATCGCGTTTCCTGCCTCCCGTAGTCCGGGTACGCCGCACGATTACTACTCCGAGGCGGAAGACTACTGGCCGGATGATGCCAAACCTGAGGCCCCGTACGTAGTTCGAGAAACCACAAACCCTGAAGCCTTTACTGCGCATCGCGATGCCTTGGTGGAACTTGGCATATGCGTTCCTGTGTTGACGGCTGCTTTTGTTCTCACGAAGGAAGAGCGATACGTGACGCAGGCTGTGGCGCATCTGCGTGCGTGGTTTATCGACGATGCAACGCGGATGACGCCGAACATTCTTTATGGGCAGACGATTCGAAATGCAAAGGCGGGACGGCCTGAGGGTGTCGTTGAAGCGGTGCACCTGGCGGAAGTGGTTCAATCTATTCCTTTTCTTGCGACCTCGGAGGCTTTTCCCGCCGCCGATCAGACGGCGGTGCACAGGTGGTTTGAGGATTATTTTCAGTGGATGAATTCTTCCCGGCTGGCCGGATTGGCGCGGGATACGAAGGATCATCTTGGGGCTTCGTGGCTGTTACAGGCGGCAGCTATTGCGCATCTGACGGAGGCCAAGGATGACGCACCTTTGACGACGTTGCGACATCAGTACAAGTCCAGTTCGATACGGGCGCAGATTCGTGCAGATGGATTTTTTCCTCATGAGCTTTCGACGGCGAATCCCTATCGCAATACCTTGTTCACGTTGGATATGTTCGCCGGGATCTGTGTCTTGCTTTCGAACCGGTTTGAAAGTGTCTGGGATTACGAGCTACAGGATGGGCCTGGGATGCGGACGGTGATCGCGCGGCTTTATCCCTGCATCCTTGACCGTGGGGTCTGGCCGTATCGTGCTGATGCGGAGCACTTTAAGGAGTTGCCGGTCCGGCCTCCGAGCTTGTTGTTTGCAGCGCGGGCTTATAACCGTCCGGAGTATGCCGAGCTTTGGAAGAAACTCAAGCCGGATCCGGCGCTTCCTGAGCTTCAGCGTACATTTCCGATCCGGCAGCCGTTGCTATGGGTGACCCGACCGAGACCATAAAATTTTGGTTGACGTAGCGGGAGGTTCGTCTTTACTGCGGGACTTGCATCTTTCCTCAGTGTAAAGACATGATTCTTTAGCGTGGTATTGGGTGCATTTGTCGTGGTCGTAACGTAGTGCCTAAGCGCACTTCTTCGGACTGAGAAAATTTTTGGTCTTTTTGGAACTTAGTTTATTTTTTCTTTTTAGATTGCCGGTGCTCGTTGACGATGCTCAGGTACTTGCGAGCGCTGTCAGTGACTATCTCCGGTTTTCCTTCGGCCATGGCCTTGTGGTTGACGAGGTCGGAGCCCACGCCGAGCGCAAAGGCCTCTGCTTCAAGAAACTCTTTGGCGGTGGCCAGGGAGACTCCTCCGGTGGGGATCATGTGGATCTGCGGGAGGGGGCCTTTGAGGGCGGTGAGATATTTGGCTCCACCCATGGCGCTTGCAGGGAAGACTTTGACGACGTCTGCTCCTGCCTGCCATGCGGTGACGATCTCGGTAGGAGTGAGTGCACCTGGCAGAACTGCGATGGAGTAGCGGTGGCACAACTCGATCGTCGCGACGTTGAGGGCAGGGCTGACGACGAACTGGGCCCCTTCTAGGATGCACATGCGAGCGGTCTCGGGGTCGAGGACTGTGCCGGCGCCGATGAGGATGTCGGGGCGCTGTTCTGAAAGTTTGCGTATGACCTCGATGGCTCCCGGAACTGTCATGGTGATCTCGAGGACCGTGACGCCGCCGTCGGCGATGGCTCCGGCGATGGCCAGAGCCTTCGCGACTGAGTCGGCACGAAGTACTGGGACGAGGCCAATTTCCTGAAGGGAGTGGAGGACTTCCGATTTATTCATTTGAATTTCAGACTCCTGATTCTTGTGGCACGGCTGGAGTCGTGCCCGTAAGCAAACTAAAGTTAATCACACCGAACGTGAATCCAGTTTTGCCGATGACTATTATCGCTGGACTCGGGCGCCGCCGCCTTTCATGGTGCGTTGGACTTCATCGAGGGTGGCCATTGTGGTGTCACCAGGAGTGGTCATGGCGAGTGCACCGTGAGCGCAGCCGCAGTTGACGGCCCATTCAGGGCCTTTGTCGGTGATGAAACCGTAGATGAGGCCAGAGGCGAAGGAGTCGCCACCACCTACGCGGTCGAAGATCTCGAGGTCGGGCATGGGGCGGGCTTCGTGGAATCTACCCTCGTAGTAGCATATGGCTCCCCAGTCGTTGACCGTGGCGGTCTTGGCGTGACGGAGCGTCGTGGCGACTACTTTGAAGTTGGGGAAGGTGGCGACAGCCTTCTCGATCATCCTGCGGAAGTTGGCTGAGTCGAGTTCGCCAAGGGTTTCCGTGCCTTCGACCTCGAAACCCAACGCCGCGGTGAAGTCCTCTTCGTTGCCGATCATGACGTCGACGTAGGAGGCCAGTTCGCGATTTACTTCCGTCGCGCGAGCTTTGCCGCCGATAGATTTCCAGAGCGAGTCTCGGTAGTTGAGATCGTAACTGATGATGGTGCCGTGCTTGCGCGCGGCGATCATAGCTTCCTTCGCGACCTCAGGTGTGGTTTCGGAGAGTGCGCAGAAGATGCCGCCCGTGTGGAACCAGCGTGACCCTTCTTTGCCGAAGATCTCGTCCCAGTCGATCTGTCCCGGCTTCAACTGGCTGACTGCAGTGTGGCCGCGATCGGAACAGCCAAGCGCTGCGCGGACACCGAAGCCGCGCTCGGTGAAGTTGAGGCCGTTGCGTGTGGTGCGGCCTACGCCGTCGTACTTGGTCCAGACGAGGTGCGACTGATCGACACCGCCCTGCAGCATGAGGTCTTCGAGGAGACGGCCAACGGGATTGTCGGCGAGGGCGGTGACGATAGCGGTCTTGAGACCGAAGCAACGACGAAGGCCGCGGGCTACGTTGTACTCGCCGCCACCCTCCCAGACGTCGAAGCGACGGGTGGTGGCTACGCGAACGTCGCCTGGGTCGAGGCGGAGCATCACTTCACCGAGACTGACTTCGTCCCATTTGCACTCTGATTTTGGTCGTACAACAAGGGTCTTGTTGTCGTTTGCCGCTTTCGTCACTGGCTTTTCCTTCCTGGCGCTCTTTTTATTTCAGTTCTGTGATGGGTGCAGGGTCCATGTCGTCGTAGGCCTGGTTTTCTCCACCCATGCCCCAGCAGAAGCCATAGTTCTTCGTTCCTACTCCGGAGTGGATCGACCAGCCGGGTGAGACGACGACCTGCTTGTCGGCGATGATGAGGTGACTGGTAGCATCGGGCGGTCCCATGAGGTGAATGACGCGGTGCGCTGGATCGATATCGAAGTAGAAGTAGACTTCACTGCGGCGCATATGGGTGTGCGGAGGCATCGTGTTCCAATTGCTGCCGGTGGCGAGCAGTGTGAAGCCCATAACAAGCTGGCAGCTCTTGATGCCGTCCTTGTAGATGGCTTTGTAGATTGTGCGTTTGTTGCAGGTTTCGAGACTGCCGAGTTCGAGGCCTTTGAGATCGGCGAACTTCGCAAGCGCAGTTGGGTAGTCCGCGTGCGCGGGATAGCTAAGCAGATAGAAGTACGCCGGATTTTTTCCGTCCTTGCTGGAGAAGGTGACGGCGCGGCTGCCGCGTCCGACGTAGAGGCAGTCAAGTTTTTCCATGTCAAAGCTTTTGCCATCGACGACGACGGTGCCGGCGCCGCCGACGTTGAAGACACCGAGCTCACGCCGCTCGAGGAAAAACTCCGAGCGAAGTTCAGGTTCTGTTTCGAGCTGTAACTCTTCGCTGACCGGCACTGCCGAGCCAATAACCGTGCGATCGAGATCGACGTAAGCGAATTCAATCTCTCCGGGCCGGAACATTCCTTCGAGGAGAAAGGTTTCGCGTAGCTCCTCGGTGTTCATCATCTCGTACCGCACTGCGTCCGCCATCTGATAAAGCCGCATTGATTGCCTCCAAATCCTCATCCAGTATAGCCATCCGAGATTTTGTTTTTCCGCAGCACCGTCTGAAAGTTATGCGAGTATGCTGCTGACATGCCTCATTACGGACGAACGACGCAGTCTTTTTTTTCCATGCGGTCTATGGGCGCGGCGACCCTGCTCTTCGCAACAGCTTGTGCAGTCGCTCAGACTACTTCCCCGGCACGGCATGTTCATTTCACCGTGCAAGCGCCAACGAATCTGGCTGCGCCGATTAGCGGGCGGCTGTTGATTTTTCTGAAGGCAGGCACTGGCGAAAAGACAGTAGATGTAAACCAGCTGAGTCCAGCTTCGACGTGGGTGGGTGCGCGCGAGGTGCAGGGTTGGAGTGCAGGGGCTTCGGTGGATGTGGACCCGGATGCGGAAGGCATTGCTTCGCCGGGGCCTTTTGCGGCGATTCCTGCGGGCGACTATGAGGTGCAGGCGGTGCTCGATGTGGATCATACCTATAACTACAAGGGCCGGCAGCCGGAGGATTGGGTGAGTACAGTGGTTGCGTTGCCGCACTGGACGCCGGGCGAGGGGGCGGAGCCGGTAATCCAGCTTTCGGCGCATGCGGAGGCGAATCCTCAGCAGGCTGCGATGCTCGCGACGGCCAAGGGACAAACGGGGCCGGGTGTTGCGCAGGTAGAGGAGTTCCAGAGCACGCTGCTGACGAAGTTCTGGGGGCGGCCCGTGTCGATTAAGGCTTGGGTGATCTTTCCGTCCGGATATGCCGAACACACGACGGAACGGTATCCGACGGTTTACTTTACGCATGGATTTGGCGGAACGTTAGATAACATTCTTGGACGCGGACTGGCGGTGCATGAGCGTATGAAGGCAGGCACGATGCCCCCGATGTTCTGGATCATGCTGGATGAAAGTTGCCCGCAGGGGACGCATGAGTTTGCTGACTCGGTGAATAACGGGCCATGGGGGGCGGCGTTGACGACGGAGTTTATTCCGTATCTTGAACACAAGTACAGAATGGATGGGAAGGCGGCGGGAAGGTTTTTGAATGGGCACTCGAGCGGCGGGTGGGCGACCCTTCAGCTGCAGATTAATTATCCAAAGATATTCGGAGGGACCTGGTCGACTTCGCCGGACTCGAGCGATTTTCACGACTTTACCGGGCCGGATCTGTATGCGGCCAATGCAAATGTATATCGCAAGCCGGATGGCTCGGCGTGGCCGATTATGCGCATGGATGGCAAGGTAATGGCAACGCTGGAGCAGTATACAAAAATGGAGCAGGCGCTGGGGCCGTATGGCGGGCAGATCGCTTCATTTGAATGGGTGTTTTCGCCGAAGGGCGATGGCGGGGCGCCCAAGCAGATGTTCAACCGGGTGACCGGGGATGTTGATGCGGCGGTGGTAAGTTACTGGCACGATCATTACGATCTGGCACATATTGTTGAATCGAACTGGCCTGGGTTGAAGGGAAACTTGACGGGACGGATTCATCTGTTTGTAGGGACGGCGGACACTTTTTACCTGGATGGCGCAGCGCATAAGCTAGAAGCGGTGCTGACGCGTCTTGGTGGTGAGCCGCACTTTACTTATCTGCCGGGGCGGACACACTTCGATCTTTACGGAGTCGGAAAGGATCCGATGGGGCTGTTCGATCAGATCAGCTTGGAGATGTATGCGGTGGCTAGGCCGAATGCGCATTGGAAAGCTCGTGTGGCTGCTGTGCCTTAGGCTGCAGTGGATCGGTTGGCGGAAGGCGTGGTTGTCGGGTTAGACTTTCGCATGGCCAAAGATCAATCCCGCCGGAACTTTTTGCGGACGGCTCCACTTGCCGCCGCCAGTCTTCCCCTTGTCGATAAGCTTGCATTTGGTGAGAGTGCGGGTCAGGGCTCGACGCCGGAGCCGTTTCAGCTTTTGCCTGCAGAGAAGCTTGTCGATGCGACGAGGACCCTGATGGCGAAGCCGGGCAATGACAACCTCTTCACTTCGAAGACGCTTCCCTTCTCCATCGTAATGACGGTTGAGGAGAAAAAAAGCGGCGCTGAGTTCGAGTATCACGAAGGCCGCGACCACATCTTTCATATCGTCGAGGGCTCGACGAGCTATCAGCTCGGGGGGACGCCGAAGAATCCGCGCAATACCAAGCCCGGCGAGTGGCTAGCCCCGACATCAGAGGGAGCGACCACAGTGACGTTGCACAAGGGAGACGTGTTAATTATTCCACGTGGCACACCGCATAAACGCAGCACGGAGACGAGCGTTACGTTCACGCTGACCTCCATTGAGAGTCCGCTAAAGTCGTGATGCTAGTTGCTGGAAGAGAGTGCTGGCGGGTACATTGAATTTTATGACCAATGCGGCTGTGAATATTCTTGATAGCTTTCGACTTGATAACAAAATTGCACTTGTAACCGGATCTGCAAGCGGATTGGGCGCGGCGATTGCTATTGCCCTGGCGCAGGCGGGTGCGACGGTGGCTTGCCATGGAAATCGGCGCGCTGCCACGGAGACTGCGGCAGCGATTGGTGGACACGCTGCGGCGTTTCGTGCGGATCTTTCTTCGACGGAGGGGGCGGAGGATCTGTTTACTCAGGTGAAGAAGACGTTTGGGCGGGTAGATATTCTCATCAACAATGCCGGGACAATTCTGCGGGCGGCTGCGGAAGAGGTAAAGCTTGCCGATTGGCAGCAGGTATTGCAGGTGAATCTGACGAGCGTGTTTCAGCTCTCGCAGTTTGCAGCAAAGGACATGATTCCGCGAGGTGGACTTGGAGTGAACTGCGGGAAGATCGTGAATATCGCTTCGCTGCTGAGTTTTCAGGGCGGGATTCGCGTGCCGGCTTATGCAGCCAGCAAAGGCGGCGTAGCGCAACTGACAAAGGCTCTGGCGAATGAGTGGGCGCCGAAGGGAATTCAAGTGAATGCGATTGCGCCTGGGTACTTTGCGACATCAAATACTGAAGCGCTGCAGGCAGATGAAACAAGGAACCGGCAGATTCTTGAACGGATTCCTGCAGCGCGGTGGGGACAACCGCAGGATCTGGCGGGAGCGGCACTGTTTTTGAGTTCGCCTGCGAGCGACTATGTGACAGGTACGGTTCTGACTGTGGATGGCGGTTGGATGGGACGTTAGTTTTCAGTCTGAAGTGCATCGGATTGCGAGAGGAGAATTGCAATGCCACAGAGTCCACACGATCGCGCTGCGGAGTATCACAACAAAGCGGCTCACGCGCACCAGGCCGCTGCGACGGAGCATGGCAAAGGAGATCATCTGACGGCGCATGAGCTTTCACGGCAGGCACATGAGTATTCGGTGAAGGCGCTTGAGCACTCGAAGGAAGCGACGGCTAACTTCAAAGCGGGGAAAGAGCTGTAGCGACTTCTACACTGAATACATGGTACGAGTTCCCTACGATGATCTTTATGCAAAGTTGCGCGAGGCGATGCTGCGACTTGGAATGGCAGACGAGCGGGCAGCCGTATGTGCACGGCTCTTTGCTGAGACGACACGTGACGGTGTCTACACGCATGGGCTGAACCGGTTTCCTCGATTTGCGGCGCAGGTGGGGAACGGCACGGTGGACGTCAATGCGGAGCCGACGAAAGTCGCGGGGTTTGGCGGACTCGAGCGATGGGATGGTCACAGCGGCGTTGGAAATCTGAACGCGCTGGCTTGCATGGGGCGGGCGATCGCTCTCGCGAAGGAACACGGGATCGGTGCAGTCGCGCTGGCAAATACAAATCACTGGATGCGCGGCGGGACCTATGGATGGCAGGCGGCGGAACAAGGGCTGTTCGCGATCTGCTGGACGAATACTCTGGCGAATTTACCCGCATGGGGAGCGGCGACACCAACGTTGGGAAATAATCCTCTGGTAATTGCGGTGCCACGCATGGACGGACATATCGTGCTGGATATGGCGATGTCGCAGTTTTCTTATGGATCGCTTGCTGCTTACAGCAAACGCGAACAGCTGCTTCCTGTCGATGGAGGATTTGACACTACGGGAAACCTGACACGAGATGCCGCAGCGATCGAAGCCTCACAGCGCGCGTTGCCGGTTGGTTATTGGAAGGGATCGGGGTTGGCGCTGGTGTTGGATATGGTTGGGGCGATGCTCTCAGGGGGACACGCGACGTATCAGATTCCGCGTGAGTCGACGCGCGAGACCGGCCTGTCGCAGATCCTTTTGGCGATTGATCCGAGCGCGGTGGCGAGTGCGTACGAGTTGACAAAGACCGCAGACGGGATTGTTGGCTCTTTGCGCGAAGCGACGCCTGTCGATCCGGCGAAGCCCGTTCGGTATCCGGGAGAGGAGACTTTACGGTTGCGTGAGGAGAATCTGCGACTTGGAGTTCCGGTCGATCCGGAGATATGGAAGCAAATCAGCGACCCATCCGCACAATAAAAAAAAGGCAACGGGGAGACCCGCTGCCTTTCGCAATTCTTGATGATGTTTGTTAGAAGTGGTAGCCCAGTTCCGCCGTCATGGCTCGCGGTGTGACGTAGTGCGTGCCGCTGAAAGTGGAGAGGAAGTTATAGAGAGCGTAATGATTGGTAATGTTGACGGCTGTGAGGCGAAGGCTCCATTTGTGCTTGTCTCCGTTGAAGAGATTATCCTGGCCGATCGATAGATCGAAGAGGTTGCGGGGTGCGATACGCGGAGGGTTCTTGTCGTCGTTTTCGGTTCCCGCTGCCGGAATCGCAACGAGTTTGGACGTTAACTGTGAGGCGAGGCACTGGTTGCCGGGAATTCCAACGAACGGAGTGGCCTTGATGCCGTTGCACGTCAGTCCCGCCTGGAACTGCTGGTCAGGGGTCAGGGTGCTGAGATCGATTCCCGGCTGACCGTTGATCGTAATGGAAGGCCCGCCATTAGCCGGGTTACAGGAGCTATTCGGATCCGTCACGTTGTAGCAAGGAACTGCGCCGGCAACCTGGCCGCTATCGAATCGCCAATTGAAGCCTACCCAGGGCGCGTACTTTCCGGGCATTTGGTACTGCATGTGCGTCGTCTGGTTAAGCCGTTCGTCATGATCGATTCGGAAGGGAAAACCACTTCCTCCCACGGTCGCGCCTGCCCCGCCAACCTGTGGTGGAAAGAATCGAGCCGACACTGTGGACAGAACAACGAATGCTGAAAGATTGTGATAGCTGGCCAAATCGGCTCGAACTGCGAGGCCGGGAATCTTCGAGTTGTGCCATGCGATTGGAAATGTGATCGGAGTGTTGCCTAGCACACTGAAGTCATAGGAGTTGTGAGTGTACTTCCAGATGTATTCGCCGCTGATGACGAAATTCTTTCCGAAGGCCTGTTGAAGCCCGGCATGAAACTCGTTTTTGAAGCCGGCCTGGAGAGCGCCGCTTGCCGTTGAACAGGCAAGAAGCGGAAAGAGCACAGGGTTGAGGCAGCCCACGCTCGATAGCACCAGATTTTCGTTAAAGGGCGACTCAAGCGTTCGGGCATACGAGAGTCGAAGCACCGTGTTGGTCTGCTTGACGGTGTAAGACGCACCGAGGCGTGGTTCTGCCTGACGGGCAATCGTCAACCCGTTATAAAGATCGCCACGAATTCCCACATTGAAGAGCCAGTTGCCGGTCTTGATCTGGTCCTGCGCGTACAGAGCCAACTCCTTGATGTCCGTACGACCGATGAAATTGAACTGGCCACCCCCGCGAGTGAGATCGTACGGCAGTAGCACAGAATTGAAGTTGCCTCCAACCAAAGGATCGTTCGAGAACAAACCTGCTGCTGTGCACTGCGAGGGATTGGTGAACCCCGGCTGCGGAGTGCCGCTGGCGTCAACGCATGGTGAGTTGAAGACTGAGCTTACGAGTCCAAGTGTGTCGTTTTCCCGCAGAAAAGTCTGCGAGTAGTTTCCACCGATCTTGATGTTGTGAATTCCTTTGACGTAGGAGATATCGGTGTGAACACCTGCGTTGGTAAGCGACCGAACCTGCGTGATCGTCTGGTTTTGCAGGTTCGGTGGTCCGAGGTCAGCCAGTAGATTCTTGCTTGGGTAGTAGTTGTAGTCGTCCCGCCGGATATACGGACCGAAGTTGAAGACGACATCGGTGCCGATGGTGTGGGTGTAGCTCGGCGAGATGTTGAAAGTGCCAATCTTCGAACGCTGATCCGTATCGCCAACATCGGCGAAAACAGGATTCGCCCCACTTCCCCCGCTTACGACATTCTGAACATTGAGGCTGTCGTAGGAGTTGGGAGTCTGAAACCACGAGCGGCTGTAGTTGAGATTGAGGTGAACGGAGTCGGCTGGTGTTATCTGGCGGTCGATGCGATCGAAGATGTTCAGTTCATTTCCCTTGTCGTGGAAGACGACGAACTCGGGTGGATCGAGAAAACGGCCGGTGTTGAGACCATCAACCTCGATAAAATTTCCCCAGTTGGGACCACCATAGCTCAGGTCGAACGCACCCGATGCGGAACCGAAGCTTCCGTAGGATGTGGTAATGCTTCCTGTGGGCTTGGTGACTCCCTGACCGGATCGCGTCGTCACCTGAATGACCAGGCTTGTCTTGCCGCCGTATTCGGCTGGCGGTGCACCGGCAATAACCTGAAGCGATTGCACCGAATTTGATGGAAGCTGGTTGGAGAAAACCTTGCTTTGCTGGTCCGTTATGGGCTGGCCATCGACAGAGAACGAGTTAGAGGCATGATCACCAAGACCGTGAAAAAGGCCGTTCGAGTCGGCCGAGACACCCGGCGACGACAACGTGACAAGTGAGCTAAGCGAAGATGATTCGCTCTCGAGGGGAAGCCTATCGAATGCGCTTCGATCGAGAGAGGTGTGAAAGGTGGAGTCGGTCTCGAGCAAGTCACCCGTTGTCGTAACGTCAATGACGGTAGAAGCCTGACCGATAGCAAGTGCTGGCTTCACCACGACTGGAACACTGGTGCGAACGTTGACATCCTGGCTGAAGGCCGCGAAGCCGGTCATCGAGACAGCAAGGTGATATTGATTGAATGGCAGATTCGTAAACTGAAAGTTGCCGTTGGAGTCTGAGATGGCACTTCGGTTGAGCCCGCTGACCGGGTTGACAATGGTAATAGCTGCACCAGGGACAATGGCTCCGCTCGAGTCTGTCACCGTACCGCGAATCGTTCCTGCGTTACCGGCAGATTGCGCGTAGAGGCCAGGACTACCTAACGTAACGATGATCGCAAATGTTGCGAAGATGACCCGTCGAATCGACGTGTGCATGAACTTCCCCCTTTATTGTTTTCCCTGAATATCTTGACTGCGTTCTATGCGAGAACAGAGTCAGCGGGCGGTGGTCGGGTGAAGAGTGCAAATGCCGAAAATGTCTGGGTCAGTGGAGGCGCGGTAAGCGCTTCGACACGTGAGATGACAGGAGCAACATGGTGCGGTGCAACGGGTGCCTCAGCGACCTGAACTCCTAGATGCGCCGTGACGCAGAGCGCGCAGTCTGAGTGAGAGAGGTCCCCTTGAGGATGAACGTGAACAGCCTGAATCGTTCCAAAGGCCACCACCAGCGAGATGCACAGCAGCGCGAGGAGAAGTCTCCACGAACTCTGGACCTTCGGCTTGGAGCGTAAGCTATTCATTTCGTGCTGAATCTAATATATCGCAGCGTCCCACTGACGATTGGACGGACGAGTCCCAGGTTTTGTTGCAGACGGAAATGTTGCACGGTGCGCCGCCCGCAACTGCTTATATCAGTTGCAGTTTGATCTTCTTGGCTCCGCGATCGACCATGGTGATCCGGAAGCTGCGAATCTGCCCTGTGCGGGCAGGCTCGGCCTTGGCTTCGGCAGGCAAGGGTCCATTCTTCCATCGTGCGGCAAGCATGGCACTGAAGGAAGAGAGGTCCGGCGCGGAAGTTGGGGACTCTTCTTTCGCGGCGGATTCAAGAATAAGACGCGCGCGCGCGAAAATGCCTTCACCAAGTTCGACAGTACCGTTGTCGCCGGAGATCTCAGTCAGGCGGCCGGTCACGGTCTGTCCGACCTTGTGTTCGGCGATGTATTCGTCGAGGCCGGTGGGGATGAGTTGTTTCAAACTGAGGCGCACTTGGCGCTTTTCTCGGTCAACGTCGAGAACTTTGGCCTTGACGACCTGGCCTGTGCGAAGAACGTCCTGTGGGCGCTCGATGCGTTTCTCGGCGCTGATCTCACTAACGTGAATCATTCCTTCGATACCTTCAGCGAGTTGAACGAAGGCCCCAAACTTGGTGAAGCTGGTAATGGGGCCTTCAACTTCGGAACCAATGGGGAATTTTTCCGGGGCTTCAGCCCAAGGGTCGCCGAGCGTTTGTTTGAGGCCGAGGGACATCCGGCGTTCTGCGGGGCTGATGCCGAGGATCATGACTTCGACTGCATCGCCGGCCTTGACCATGTCGCCGGGCTTGCGAACTTTTTTCGCCCACGACATCTCGGAGAGATGAATCATTCCTTCGATGCCCGGCTCAAGTTCAACGAAGGCGCCGAAGTCTGTGACGCGAGTGACTTTGCCGCGGACGCGCTCGCCAGCAATGTACTTCCCTGCTGCCACGTCCCATGGATGCTGCTGGAGTTGTTTGAGACCGAGCGAGATGCGTTTGCCCGACGGCTCGATCTTCAGAACCTTGGCGTCGATCTGCTGGCCGACGGTGAGGAACTCTGCTGGTTTTTCGACGCGGGTCCACGCGATATCACTGATGTGAAGCAGACCGTCGACACCACCGATGTCGACGAAGGCGCCGTAGTCCATCAGGCTTCGGACGGTGCCGGAGATGGTATCGCCTTCCTTGATCTCGGAGTAACGGCGCTCGCGCGCGAAACGGTCTTCTTCTTCGGAGACGGCGCGGCGATCGACGACTACATCCTCTTCTGTAGAGTCGAGCTTGATGATGCGGCAGCGAATCTCCTCACCGACGAGCTTTTCCATCTCCGCAGTATCACGTGCGCCGCTACGCGAGCCAGGCATGAAGGCACGCACTCCGATGTCGACGGAGAGACCGCCTTTGACAACTGCTGTGACTGTGCCGATGATGACGGATTTTTCTTCAAAAGCGCGCTCGAGGGCAGTCCAGTCTTTGGGTGTCTCGACGCGAAGGCGTGAGAGCTCGAGATACCCCTCTTCGTTGCGGCCTTTGATGGAAACCTGCAGTTTTGAACCTGGCTCGATGGTCTCTTTGGCGTTGTCGAAGAGCGAGACCGGCAACACACCCTCTGTCTTCGAACCGATATCGACGAAGACGTACTCGGCTGAAATGGCAACTACGGTACCTGAGATCTGCCGCCCCGTCTCGCCGGACCGGCGTTGATGGCTTCGCTCGAATTGCGAAAGGATTGTGTCGAAGGATTCGTTGGTCTCGACGGAGTCGACGGAGGGGGTAGTCTCTGGAACGTTCGGGGTAGACATGAAAAGCGGTGAGCCTCGTTGTTGCGGTTTTGGCTAGGATACCACCGCTTCCGCGTCATTGATCAGGGTCGGACTGCGCGTCGATATCGACCATTTGTTCTGATCTATCCCTAACCACAGGCGTTCTCGCGAGAAGTTGCATTGTCGCCAGTAACCCGCAACTTGTTAGACTGCTCTCGAATGCTTCACTCCAGATACAAGTTGCTCTTCGGCATTGTCGCGATGTTCACCGCCCTCGTGCCGTTGGGTTCCAGCAGCGATACTGGGATCGCGGTTGAAATTTCACCCCGTCAGTTGCAGAATGGCTCGCCATGCCTGTTTGCAGTGCGATTGAACCAGGAGGCGCGCGTAGTCGAGGGACAATGGCAAGGGCATCCTCTTCTTTTTTTTTCAGGCGCTGACCGCAAGAAATGGTTCGCGCTCGCGGGGATCGATGTTGAGGTCACGCCGGGAATTGCTCCCCTCGCGGTGGACGCCACATTGAACGATGGTAAGCATAAAACGCTGATTCAGAATGTAGAGATCGCGGAGGCTCCGTATGAAAAAGTGCCGTTGAGTGTGCCGGATAAGTTTGTAGAGCCGAGTGCCGAAGCGATCAAGAGGATTGCCGCGGACAAGGTCTTAAAGGACAAGGCCTTCGCGAATACTGCATCGACACCGCAATGGATGGGAAATTTTCTTCCGCCGTTGCATCTTGCGCCGCAGTCTGACTCCTTTGGCAATCAGCGGCTCTTCAATGGAAAGCTGGCCAGCGTGCATCGTGGATTGGACTATCGAGCGAAGATGAGTACGCCTGTCGGGGCGATTAACTCAGGCCGTGTCGTTCTTGCACAGCCTCTCTACTACGAGGGTGGCTGCGTTGTCATTGACCATGGGCTCGGGTTGATGAGTGTCTACATGCACTTGTCGAAGATTCAGGTTGCTGTAGGAAAGAAGGTACGGCGCGGGCAGATCATTGCACTCAGCGGTGCCAGTGGCCGAGCGACCGGGCCCCATCTCCACCTTGGGGTTCGCTGGCAGGGCAGCTATCTCGATCCTGTCAAACTATTCAGAATTCAGGTGCCGCAGTTCCGAGTGGACGCTCACTAGCCTACTGGCTTCGCTCCAGACTTACTGCCTTCCTGCTCCATACCGAAGAGCTTTCTCAAAGGTTTGTGAATTGCGCGCAGAATTGCTCGCACAGCCAGAATCGCTGCGATCAAAAGCCCGAGAGCAATGGTGGCCGCGAGGATCGGGTGGTGTGTTGCAAACCACGTCAGGCCGATTGCAGCGATATCCTCGGTTGAACTAAGCGCGATGTTAGTGACCGGTTCGGGGCTCGGCGTGACCGCAGCCCGCAAAGCCGTCTTTGTACCGTGAGAAGCCAAAGCAATTCCAGCTCCCAGCGCGGTCGCCAACACCTGCATCTGCGGACTAAGCTGCGCGCTGGCGTGGTACGCGACGAGAGCAGCGATAGGAACACGCACGACGGTGTGCAGCATATTCCACACCATGTCGAAGGCAGGAATCTTGTCCACAACAAACTCCATCGCGAACATAATGCCGCAGACTAAGAGAACCCACGTGTGGCCTAACGAGTCGAGGCCGGGCGGCAAAGCAACCCATTGCGTCCGCGCGAGAATCCCCAGAGTCAGCACGGTGGCATAGATATTCAGCCCGGCCGCAAAACTGGCTGCGATGATAAGCGCTGTGATGTTACCGGGGCTGAAGTTCATTTGGCTGGAATTCTACGCCTGCATGAACTTTCGCGGACTGCCAATTTTGCCAGCTAAAAGCGGACGGCTCGCTTGATCTGGGCGTATTGCAGAAGAATGAAGGCGTCGGTCATCCCGGCAATGTAGTCGGCAACGACACGTGAAAGCCCTTCCTTCTCCACTTCTTCGAAATAGCTGGCAGGCAGCTCTTCGGGATCGTTGATCCAGTAATCGAAGAGAGCGGTGACGACCTCTTCCGCTTTGTTGTGTTCGGTTTCGAGTGGCCCGCAAGTGTAGAGAGTGTCATAAAGGTAGCGCTTCTCCTGCAGACGCTCGGCTTCGACGTGCGGTGAAAAGACTGCGAGCCGCATCGGGTGGCGTCGAATATCTGCAAGGCATTCCGCACCGATGGCGGCCACGTTTTGGCCGGTTGTTGCGATCAGATCGTCGGTAAGAACGTTCTGCATCAGCTGTAACGCTTCATTGAAGAGAAACTTCTCATCGACTCCCGCGTGCTCTTTTTCGACCATGCGATAACACCGTCTGAGGATGTCGACGTGCTCGCGGATGTGGCCAATTTCCAGCAAACCTGACTCCACTCCGTCGTCAAGATCTGCGGTGAGGTACGCGATCTCGTCAGCAAGGTCGATCAACTGTGCTTCAAGCGGCGGACGTTGATCAAGAAAATATTCAGAGAGTTCGGGATGCTGCTCGGCAATGTAGTCACGTGAGTGCTTGATGATGCCCTCGCGAACGCCGAGAGTGAGATTGAGCCCACGATGCGCGGCGTAACGCTGCTCGAAGTGCTCGACGATGCGTAGCGCGTGAATGTTGTGGTCGAAACGGCGGCCATGACGGCTGAGGCAACGGTCGAGTGCGCGCTCACCAGCGTGTCCGAAGGGCGGATGACCGATGTCGTGGACGAGAGCCAACGTCTCGGCGAGATCTTCATCGAGGCCGAGAGAGGCCGCGGTAGCGCGTGCGATCTGCGCGACTTCGATGGTGTGGGTAAGACGGCTGCGAAAGTGATCGGAGGCGCGGCTGGTAAAGACCTGAGTCTTACCGGCGAGACGGCGAAAGGCGCGAGACTGCACAATGCGCTCGCGATCGCGTTGAAAGGCGGTTCGCGAAGGCCGTGAAGGCGCAGAATAGACGCGGGTCAGAAGAGGATCGTCTGGATATCCGACGACCGCGCATCGATGGAGATCGATTGCCATGGTCAGATTTCAGTGTAACGGGAGAGTAATGATTATTCGTGGGATGAGGCCGCCACCTTGGCCAGCTTCACTCGTGCGTTCTCGAGCTTATGCTGCACCTTGGACACATCAGCCGGATCGGCGTCCGCAGGCAGTGAGCTTGCGTATTCCGTCATCGACCGCTCCCACTGTGCAACGGCCATCTTTAGATTGCCGGTCTTTTCATAGACCTCGCCCAGATGATCGTGAACCGTGGGATCAGAATTGCCGCGCTCATTGGCCTTGCGCAGATTTTCCTCCGCGAGTTGATACTGGCCAGACTTGTAGTAGACCCAGCCGAGTGAATCGAGGAATGCATAGTTCTGTGGATCGAGATCGACTGCCTTGCGGATCAGCGCGAGGGCTTCGGGCAGGCGCACGCCACGATCGGCCAGCATGTAGCCCAGATAGTTCAGAACGGTGGGGTTCTGCGGGTCGATGGCGAGAGCCTTCCGGAACTCGGTCTCGGCCTCATCGTAGAGTTTCTGCCGGTCATAGAGTGAGCCGCGCAGAAAGTAGACGTAGAGCTTTTCGTCAGGCTTAGTGGCCAACGCGTCGGCCTTATCGAGTTCAGCCGAAGCCTCCTGCCAACGCTTCAGGCGCGTGTACATCGTGGCCAGGGCGAGGCGCGAATCACGTTCGTCGGGCGATCCGGCTGTCACAGCAAGCTGGGCCTTCGCGAGCGCAACACCCTCGTCAACTTTGCCAGTATCGGCGAGTTGTCCAGCGTACATGAGTTGGACAGCGTGATCGTTGGGCAGAGCTTTTGCAGCCTCCGCGGCAATAACGGTGGATTCCTTCCACTGATGAGCGTCGCGGTAGGCATCGATCTGGCCGGAATAGCTGCTTTTGATATAGTCTCCGCCGAGTTGCATCAGCTTCTTGTAGGTGGCAACGGCTTCCGCGGTCTTGTTTACTTCGCGATAAAGGATACCGAGGCGATCAAGGAAGATAGATCGGTTGGTTTTCTCTCCTTCTGAGTATTTTCCGTCTGCGCGTTCCGTGTCAGACACCAGCTTGGTTAGTACACCGATCGCTTCATCGTAGCGGCCGAGAGAGTCGTAGATGAGGGCTTCGTTGTAAGTCAGCTCGAGCGAATCGGGAGCAAGCGGTTTAGCCTTTTCGAGGGTCTTCAGCGCATCCTCATAGTGACCTTGCCGCCGCTGAATGTCTGAGATACGAACCTGCGACTGCCCATCCTGAGGCTCGACCGCAACGATGCCTTGAAGTACTTTAAGAGCCTCGTCGAGCTGACCGTCATTCGAGAGAGCATTGGCAAGCGCGCGCTCCGTATCGAGATTGTCGGGCTCCATATCGAGCGCACGGTGATAGGCAGCCACCGCGTCTTTGTTCTTCTTCATCTGCTCATAGCTGGCACCAAGCGCGAACTCGATGCGGGGAGACCGCTCATCGACGGGTATTCCGTTCAAAACTTCAGCAGCGCGTTTCGGGTCCCCTTGCTCGCTGTAGAGCCGCGCCATGTTGAGTGCAACCTCTTCGGAGTTGGCGTCGATTGCCTGAGCGAGCTTGAACTGGGCCTCTGCTTTCGCGGAGTCATGATTCAGGCCGTAGAGCTGGCCGAGCAGAAGGTGTGTCTCGATGTCATTTGGTTTAAGCTGGGCGAGCTTTTCATATTCGCCGATAGCCAGTTGCAGCATCTGGCCGGACTGCGCACTCTGCATGTCGCCAAGTGAACGCAGATAAACCTTGCCAAGCAGCGTGTGTGCCTCAGCGTCGTCAGGATTCTTGCTGACCTGGTCCTGCGCAGCAGCCACAGCCTCGCGAATACGCCCTATCTTGAAGTAGAGATCTGCCAACCCATCCTGCAGCAAGCGGGAGTTCGGATCAGCATCGAGCGCGAGTTTATACTGCTCCACTGCCTGGGTCGCGTAGTCCGAGCGGCCAGCGTTCACCGCCATATCCTCATACAGACGGGCGAGACCGTAGTGGTAGTACGAAGAGGAGCGATCAGGTTCAGTTATAGTAGCGGGCGCGGGAGCCAACTTTGCCGCCGATGGTGCCTGCGCGGCCATGGTCTGGGCCGCAAAAAGGAGGGCGGCAAAGGGGATTAAAGGCAGAGTGCGGACGGAAGAGGCACGTGAGAGCAAGGTCATGAGTTGAATCTCCTGTGCCAACGGAATGGGAGCCGAAAGCAGTGCAAAGTCACCAAATACTTAGACGATACCGCCTGCGTATTGGATGCAGACGGCAGGATTCGTCATTTGCGCAGCATGCAGGCGATTATATCCGCGAACCATCGAAATGGCAGTATTTATCCGTGCCGGAAGTGGCGGACCCCAGTGACTGCCATAGCCACGCCAAGCCGGTCTGCTGCAGCAATAACCTCTGCATCGCGTACTGAACCACCGGGCTGAATGATTGCGGTCGCTCCCGCATTGGCGATCGTCTCCAGGCCGTCCGGGAACGGGAAGAAGGCATCCGAAGCGGCGACCGTTCCTTTCAGGGGCAGAATCGCCTTCATGGCACCAAAACGTGCCGCATCGACCCGGCTCATCTGGCCGGCTCCAATGCCGACCGTCTGCCCATGGCCCTCGCTGAAACGCGCATAAACAATCGCGTTTGATTTGACGTGTTTGCAAACCGGCCACGCGAACAGCAAAGCCCGCAGTTCCTCGGCTGTGGGGTGACGTTGGGTGACGATCTTGAGGTCCGCTTCTGTGATGCGGAGACGGTCGGCGTCCTGAACCAACAACCCGCCGGATACCTGCTTCAGGACTCGCGGCGTTACGGCGGGAGATATCTCAATCAAGCGAAGATTTTTCTTTGACCCGAAACGCTCTAACGCCTCTGGAGTGAACGATGGAGCGACGATTGCCTCAACAAAAAGTTTAGCTATCTCCTCAGCAGCAGCGCCATCGACCTCTCGATTGATACCGATGACTCCGCCGAAAGCAGAGACTGGGTCAGCTTCGAGGGCACGGCGGTAGGCTTCAACGATGCTCGCGCCGGTAGAAGCTCCACAGGGGTTGGTGTGCTTGATGATGGCTGCGGCCGGTTCGTCAAACTCGCTGACTAGCTCCCAGCAGGCATCGAGGTCGACGATATTGTTGTAGCTAAGCTCTTTGCCTTGAAGTTGCTGGGCATTGGCGATGCCTTTTCCGCTGCCGTCGGTATACAGTGCGGCTTTCTGGTGGGGGTTTTCGCCGTATCGAAGGGTCTGCAGAAGAGGGTCAATCACGCGAATCGTTTCCGGCAGCTTGTCATGCGCGAAGACGGCCTTGCCGCTCGGAGACTCGATGCTTTCCAAGGCGTTTACAATCCCCGCGTCGTAGGCGGCAGTTACCGAGAACGCAGCCTTAGAGAGACGCCATCGTGTGGCACGACTGAGACTGCCGCCGTTCGCAGCCATCTCATCCGCAAGAACGGAGTAGTCGGCAACTGAAGTCACAATAGCAACATCGGAGAAGTTCTTCGCCGCCGAGCGAACCATCGACGGGCCACCGATATCAATGTTTTCGATGACGTCGGCGAACGAAACTCCTGGCCGCTGAGATGTTTTTTCGAAGGCGTAGAGATTGACCACTACCATATCGATTGGTTCGATCGCATGCTCGGTAACCGAGGCCATGTGCTCGGCGTTGTCGCGAATGTGCAGGATGCCGCCATGGACCTTCGGATGAAGCGTCTTGACTCGACCGTCGAGCATCTCGGGAAAGCCAGTAAGGTCGCTGATGTCGCGCACGGGAAGGCCTGCTTCGCGCAGGGCCTTGGCAGTTCCTCCGGTCGATATGAGGTCGACGCCAAAGAAAACCAGCGCTTTGGCGAAGTCAACGAGACCCGTCTTATCGGTAACGGAGAGAAGAGCGCGGCGAATAGGAAGAAGATCGGAAACGGGTGCAGAGGGATCAGTGCTGTGTTGAATCATCGCCTTTTATTTTATTCGAGCGAGGCAGCTCGCGTTTTAGAGAGCTACAGCGCACCCATCTTCACCGACCCTGTAAGCGAGCGAACTTCGGCAACATCATGCGCCGCGCACCAGCGCTTCAGCCCATTGGCGATGTTTTCGACGGCGCGTGGATCCGCATAGCTCGCAGTACCGACCTGCACGGCAGTCGCACCAGCCATCATGAACTCCGCTGCATCCTCGGCACGCACGATTCCGCCCATTCCGATGATGGGAATCTTCACCGCGTTCGCTGCCTCGTGCACCATCCGCACGGCGATTGGCTTGATCGCCGGACCAGAGAGCCCGCCGGTGACGTTGGCGATGCGTGGGCGCCGGGTCTCCACATCGATCGACAAGGCAACAAAAGTGTTGACGAGCGAGACGGCTTCGGCGCCGCCATCCTCGACAACGCGAGCCATCAGACCGATATCCGTCACATTAGGAGAGAGCTTTACCATCAGCGGACGCCGCGTTGCAGCCCTGGCACGTGCTACGAGCTCCCACAGCGAAGGCGGATCGGTTCCGAAGACCATGCCTCCATGGCTCGTGTTCGGGCAGCTTACGTTCAACTCATAGATCGCGATGCCGGGCGCGTCGTTGAGAGCGTGAATAACCTCGAGATAGTCGTCCATCGTAGAGCCGAAGACGTTTGCAATAACGGCCGTACCGCTGAGCTTTTGAAGCTTCGGCAGCTTTTCTTCAATAAAAGCCTTCACCCCAACATTCTGCAGGCCGATTGCGTTCATCATGCCCGCTGCGGTTTCGATGATGCGTGGCGAAGGATTGCCTGCCATCGGTTCCCGAGACAGTCCTTTGGTGACGAAGCCGCCGATGCGATCGAGTGAGACGACATCTTCGAACTCAACGCCGTAGCCGAAAGTGCCGCTGGCTGCGATCACAGGCGAACGCAGCTCAATGCCGGCGACGGTCACGCGCATGTCGGGACCCTTGGGGCTTTTATCGCGTACTGCAGTCGCCACTGATAGCCTCTTGATGGATAACTTTCATCTTATCCAGAGTAACCGTTCTCCCTCACTTCCTCCCAGTAAGTGTCCACAAGACGCTAAAATGCAAAGTAATGATTGATCTTGCATTTGTACGGGCGAATCTCGCCCTTGTCGAAGAAAAACTGCGTACACGTGGCATGGATCCCGACGCCGCATTAGGCGATTTTGCTGCAGTAGATCGAGAACGGCGCGACGCCATTACGCAGGTTGAAACCTTGAAGGCGCAGCGTAACAAGTTGACCGACGAGATTGCTAAACTCCGGCGCTCCGGTGGCGATGCGACGGAACTGACCGAGCAGACCCGCTCGCTGAAAGCTCAGGTTGAATCTCTTGAGACGGTGGCGATGACCACGGACGAGCGTCTGCGCGAAATCATGCAGACCCTTCCAAACCTGCCACAAGACTCAGTTCCTGTCGGCAAGGATGAGCACGGCAATCGCGAGGAAAAAGTCTGGGGCGAGCAGCCGAAATTCGACTTTCCTGCCAAACCGCACTGGGAGCTTGGCGAGGCACTCGGCATCCTCGATTTCAATCGCGCTGCGAAGATCTCCGGGGCACGTTTTGTTGTCCACTTCGGCCAGGGAGCTCGGCTTGAGCGCGCACTGGCGAATTTCATGCTCGATCTGCACACGCGGGAACACGGATACACCGAGGTTCTGCCGCCTTATATGGTCAACTCAAAGTCGCTATTTGGCACGGCGCAGCTTCCGAAATTTGCCGAAGATCAGTTCCACTGCGACGACAAGGGACCGTATCAGCCAGGTGAATTTCAGGATGGCGATCACTGGCTCATTCCCACTGCGGAGGTTCCGGTTACGAATCTGTTTCGCGATGAGACACTCGATGAAGCGCAACTTCCTATCTCGTACTGCGCCTATACGCCTTGTTTTCGCTCCGAGGCGGGCAGCTATGGCAAAGATGTGCGGGGGATGATCCGGCAACACCAATTTCAGAAGGTTGAGCTGGTGAAGTTTGCGAAACCGGAAGATTCTTACGCGGAGCACGAGGCACTGACCCGCCATGCAGAGACTGTGTTGGAAAAGCTCGGACTGCCTTACCGCCGCATGCTGCTATGCACAGGCGACATGGGCTTCGCTTCGTCGAAGACTTATGATCTAGAGGTCTGGCTCCCGGGCCAACAGCTCTATCGCGAAATCTCTTCGTGCTCGAACTTCGAGGCCTTCCAGGCGCGGAGGGCGAATATCCGCTATCGTCCCACGGGCGCGAAGAAGAGTGAGTTTCTTCACACGCTCAACGGCAGCGGACTCGCCGTGGGCCGCACGTACCTCGCAATTCTCGAGAACTACCAACAGGCCGACGGGAGCATCAGAGTTCCAGAAGCGCTCGTCCCTTACATGAACGGCGATACCGTCATCGGCAAACAGACGGGCAGGAATTAACTCATGTTCAAACTGATTCGCAATTACATCTTCTGGTCTTACGAGCGCGGAAGCTTTCACTACGACGTCATGGTAACTGCAATTCTGCTCTTCATGTTCGTCTCACCGTGGTTCATCAACTTTAATGACAAGCCCGTCGAGACGGTCGCGCTGCACGCGAGTGAAGTGCTCGTCCGAGAGGCCGGGCGCGATGGCGAGAGCAGCCGATTTATCTACCAAATTCGCGCCGACGATCTTGACGGAGCGAAGACGGATGCCGAGCGTAAGGCCGCTATTTTGCGGGTTATCGAACCAATCTCCGGCGAGGTCACGCTCGATCACTATGAGGCGGTTTATGACGCCCAGCACAGGGTAGTCGCCTATAATGCGTGGGTGCTCCGCTAACATCTAGCGTCGAAATAGCATCCAATTTCCGTTGGGAGTAGACGGTTCATGCCTAGATATTGCCGAATCAATGCATCGTTTCTTTTCGCCGTTCTTGTTCTGGCGGTGACGCCAGCCAACTTGCACGCGCAGCCAAAACCTGGTCACCTCGACGAAGTCCTGCGACAGATGGATACGGCGAGTAAGAAATTCCAGGCTGCTGAAGCAAACTTTCGGTGGGATCTCTACGAACGTGTCGTCAAGGAAACGACAACACAGACAGGCACGATCTACTTCAAGAGAGTTGGAGCATCGACGGTAATGGGCGCGAAGATCACCTCACCGGCGGTCAAATTTCTGGATTACCACGACGGCCGCATTCGCGTCTATGAACCCGGAACCAACCATCTGACAGTTCTGACCTCCAAAAATCAGGGACAGATGGAAAGTTTTCTGACCCTGGGCTTTGGCGGCAGCGGCACCGACCTCGCCAAGGCATGGACGATCTCCGATTTAGGAGATGAGGTGATAGACGGCGTGCAAACTGCGAAGCTCGATCTGGTTCCCAAAGATCCTGCCGTGAAGAATAACTGTACCCATATGACGATCTGGGTCGACCCGGTGCGTGGTATCTCGCTCAAGCAGAGCTTCTATATGCCGTCGGAGGATTATCGGACTGCGGTCTATACCAACATCAAATACAACGAAAAGATCGACGAGAAACAGTACCAGATCAAGACGGATAGCAAGACAACAGTCGATCAGCACTAGAGCGTCTTTTGTCTAATCGAGATGTCGGACCAGAGGAAACTTCCCCACACGAAAAGTAACGGGAAGAATTCGAGCGTGTACCGTGGTTCGGAGTTGTCGAGGGTAAGCAACAGCGCGCACCGCAGGACAACGAACCCCACCATTGCCATCGCAACAGCTGAGCTTGGTTTCCAGCCGTTTCGCCACCATCGAACCAGGCCCACATACCCCAGAACAAAGTACGCAAGGTTAACTGCAGCGAGTCCAGCACTGAGGAGGGTCAACTCGGGATGCTGCCGCCAACGCCACCACTCAAGCGGAACCTCCAGCATCTCGGCGCGTGGGCGAAAGAGCATGTTCAAGAGTCTGGCCGCGGGCAGAGCGACATAGTAGCGTAAGGAATTCTCGTGAATTCGCTCCTGCGCGAGTGCTTCGAAGCTTTTCTCGAGCGCAGGGGTGGCGTTGTAGTTCTTGTTGTACTGAGACAGAACCGCGGCCGTCCGATTGAACTGATCGTCTGAGTCGAAGGCTCGGGCAGGAAGATCGCCTATCCAGATAGGGGCGCTGTCATAGTTCCAGTAAACCTCCTCTGTCGAAGCGAAATCGATGGCCCAGGTACGATACCAATGTTGGAAGCCTGTAGGAATCAGCTCTCCGGGATCGGTCGCAGTGCGCGGGGCGAGCGGTTGGACGACGTGAAAGGTGTGCCAGTTACGGACTGTCCACGGTAATAACGGAAACAGGACAAGAAGAGCAGCGACAGCGACCGGCAATCCCTTGCGCGTAAAACCTCGCGGCTCACCCTGTCGCCACACGATCCAGAGCATCGCTGGAATTACGGAAGCAGCGAGTAATCCCTGCTCGGGCCGCAGCAGAACCGAGTAAGCCATTGTGATGGCACCTACCCAAAGCCAGCGGCTGAATCCCGCGCCCGCACCCCTCCAACAGTCGAGGCTGTAAAACGCCAAAGCGATGCAGAAGAGCGTAAGGACTTCCGTCAACGGGGCCGCGGTATAAGCTGCCGTGAATGGGCACAGTGCGGAGAGCCAGAGAGCAGCCATTGCAGCCCAGTGGCCGAACAGTCTTCTCGTCAAAGCCCCAATCAAAAGACAAGTGACGAGGTCGATCGCGCACTGAACGTACATCACAGCGGTGTAGTTCTCCACCCCGAACACCCTGAAACAAATCATTAGAAAGAGCGGATAACCGGGTAGGCGAATCAGCGTAGGTATTGGACCGCCAGCGGACTGGGCAAAACCATAGACTCCATGCTGCATCCAGTTTTTTGCGATGCTCCCGTAGAGCAGCGTATCGCCATCGATGCGCGCAGCATGGGAGATGAACCAGAGACGCAGGGCAAGACCCGCCGCGAGGGCAAGCGCACCATAGAGCCTGGTCTTCAAGTTACGTTGCATCATGTCTTTGCATCATACTGTGGAGGCGCAAGTCCGCTGTAGGGATGCGTTGACTCTGGCATCCCCGCTGCATACGATGGGACATAACCCAGGCGACGAGCGCTCCGCATCTTCGATGAACAAACAAGTCTTCTACGACCCACAACGCAAGCGCTGGAAGCGGCTGCGCCGTATCTCAAACATTCTTGCGTTGGTGGGCCTACTTTTCGGAAGCATCTTTGTCATTGGGCTTGTTCGTATGAAGCCGTTGCCCGAGCTCTTCCTCAAGGCGCAGAAACATAACCTTCGTGCACTTGCCAACCCACCAGCACCTTCGGCCAAGCTTCGCCGATCGGCCCATCGCAGAACCGACACCAAGCCCGCCGACGTCCCTCTAAACTCAGGCGAAGGTCTGCGCGCTGCATATTATGTCGAGGACGATCCAGCGAGCTACTCTTCGCTGAAGCAGCACATCGCCCAGGTCGACCTTCTCTTCCCAGAGTGGCTGCACGTCATCACGCCGGACGGGGTAATCAAGGCTTACGCCTCTGACAATACTCCCTACCCTCTGATCGAGCGCGGCACGGTACATCAGGTCGATCGCGAGGCCAAAGTCGCTCGCGCCATCGCCACCAACCACGTCAACCTCGATATCTTCCCGCTCGTCAATAACTTCGATCCGAGAAAGGGTATCTCGGTTCCCGAGATCGGCAACTTTCTCTCCGATCCAGGAAGGCGGGCAAGCTTCGTAACCCAGATCGACAAGTTTCTTGCAGCGAATCCAACGTATCGCGGCCTGACCATCGATTTTCAGGAGATTCCTACTACAGCCCAGCCGGGCTTTCGAGCGCTGCTTGCCACGCTCTACGACGACCTTCATCCGCGCAATCTGCGCCTTTACGTCAACACCCCCGTGGGTGATCCTGACTGGGACCTGAAGTTCGTGGCCGACCACTCCGACGGACTGCTGGTGATGAACTACGACGAGCACAACGGTGACGAGCCCGGACCGATCGCCTCGCAGGACTGGTTTCTCGACAATCTAAAAGAGATTCTCAAGACAGTTCCTAAAGAGAAGATCATCTGTTCGCTTGGCAGCTATGGCTATGACTGGAAGACGACACTGCCCCCGCCGGACTCCGGCAAACCTGGCGCCAAAAAGAAACCTGCTCCTGTAAAGACGTTGGATCAGATCCCCCTCTCAACCCAGGATGCCTGGCAGGAGGCTTCTGACTCAGAGTCGCAGATCGATCTCGATGACGACTCCCTGAATGCACACTTCGCCTACGACGATGTGGATGAACACGTGCGTCACCAGGTCTGGTTTCTCGATGCAACGACGATTCTGAACCAGATGCGGGGCGCGCGCACGCTTGGCATCCAGACGTACGCGCTATGGAAGCTGGGCTCGGAAGATAATTCAATGTGGAAGATCTGGGATCATCCCTTGAGCTCAAACCCGGTGAAGGAACTAGCGCAGGTTGAGCCCGGATATGACGTCGACACAGAAGGTGAAGGCGACATTCTGCGCGTTACGCGCAAGCCGCAGAACGGAAGACGTATCGTTACGATGGACGATGACGACTCCGTGCCGGTTGACTATCGCATGATTACGCAGGAGTCGATGGACTCCTATCCGCTCTCCTACACCGTAGAGCAGTACGGGTACCATCCGAAGAAGGTCGCGCTCAGCTTCGATGACGGTCCCGACCCTGACTGGACTCCAAAGATTCTCGACATTCTCAAGCGGAAGAACGTGAAGGGCACGTTCTTTATGATCGGCGAGGTGGCCGAAGACTACATCGGTGTAATGCGCAGGGTTTATCGTGAAGGACACGAAATTGGCAATCATACCTGGACGCATCCGGATATCTCGGAAATCTCAAACCGTCAGGCTGACCTTGAATTAAACCTGACGGAGCGCCTGTTCGCCTCGGAACTCGGAGTGCAGCCGCTCTACTTCCGGCCGCCGTACTCCATCGACCAAGAGCCCGATACCAACGACCAGGCCGCCCCCGTCGATCGCATTGAAGGCCTCGGATACGTCATCGTCGGCAACAAGATCGACACCAACGACTGGGATGAGCATCCGCGCAAGACGCCTCAGGAGATCATCGACAGCGTCTTTCAGCAGATCAAGGAGATGGACACCAAGCCGTGGAACCGAGGCTCCATCATTCTTCTGCACGACGGTGGAGGAGACCGAACTGTAACCGTCCAGACGCTACCTTTGCTGATTGATGCCCTGCGAGCCCGCGGATTTGAGATCGTTCCGGTCTCGGAGCTTGTCGGAAAAACTCGTGCTGAGGTGATGCCTCCGCTTACGCCTCGCCAGCGATGGCAGGCACGGGCAGACTCGATCACCTTCTTCTTCTATAGTTTCTTCCACTATTTTGTGGTGGGTGTCTTCTTCATCGGCGACATCCTGATGAGCGCGAGGCTCATCATCATCGGTATCTTTGCCATCATCGACCGGTTCCGCAAACGAAAGAACTACGCCACTCCCGACTATCAACCAACGGTCGCGGTACTGATTCCTGCCTACAACGAGGAGAAAGTCATCGTTCGCACAATTCGCTCGGTGATGATGTCGAACTACAAGAACATTCGCATCATCGTCATCGACGACGGATCGAAGGACCGCACTTACGAGGTCGCGCGCCAGGCGTATCCAGCTGATATCGCCTCGGGGCGCCTGACTGTGCTGACTAAGCCGAACGGCGGTAAGGCCGACGCGCTGAACTATGCGCTCGAGAGAATTGACGAAGAGATTTATGTTGGCATTGATGCCGACGGCGTGATCGCGCACGATGCGATTACGAATCTTGTGCCTCACTTTGCGAACTCGAAGATTGGCGCCGTCGCCGGAAATGCCAAGGTCGGTAATCGCGTCAACCTGTGGACACGCTGGCAGGCACTCGAGTACATCACCAGTCAGAACTTTGAGCGCCGTGCGCTGGATCTCTTCGACGTTGTCATGGTCGTGCCCGGAGCAATCGGCGCGTGGCGGACGGCTCCGGTAAAAATCGGCGGCGGCTACCACTCAAACACCGTAGCCGAAGACGCCGATCTAACGATGAACCTGCTGGAACAGGGTTACAGCGTCATCTATGAAGACCGCGCGTTGGCTTTTACTGAGGCGCCGGTCAACGCAGACGGCCTCGTCCGCCAACGCTTCCGCTGGTCCTTCGGAATCCTCCAGGCGATCTACAAGCACAAGGGCGCGATCACCAAACATCTTGCGATGGGACTCTTCGCACTGCCCAACATTCTGATATTTCAGATCATCCTGCCGCTGGTCTCGCCGCTGATCGATGTCATGTTCGTTGCGGGAGTGATTCACTTCCTCGTGGACAAACACTTCCACCCGGAGACGGCATCGACGGACAGCTTCTACAAACTGCTGGCGTTTTTCATCGCGTTTCTTGCAATCGACTTCGCAGCATCCGCGCTTGCCTTTGCATTGGAACGCAAACATCCCGCAAGCAAGGGCGACGTTTGGCTTCTCTTCCATATCTGGATTCAGCGATTTACTTATCGTCAGCTCTTTTCGGTCGTGCTGTTCAAAACCGTCAAACGCGCGATCGACGGCAAGCCCTTCAACTGGGATAAGCTCGAACGCACTGCGACGATGTCGAAGGAGACCGAAGAGATTACCCAGGGCAAGTAGGTGCTGTGCGCAATCGAATGAGGTGCTTAAAGCATCGAATAAAGGAAAACCTGATTTCACTTTATGGAGCGCGACGGCAGACTGCCCTACGCGCTAGAATCGACTGGTTATGGCTACTGCAAATCTTACCCCCTCTGCTCCGGCCAAAGTGCCGCAGAGCCCCTTCACCAACGAGCCTTTCGTCGACTTCACCCGGCCGGAAAACAAGCGCAGGATGCAGGAAGCTCTCGACGAGGTGCGCAACCAGCTCGGCCGCGAGTACGACCTCGTCATCGGCGGCAAGCGTCTGAAAACCTCAGGCAAGATTCACTCGATGAATCCGGCGCACCCTGCCGAGGTCATCGGGGTTCACCAGCATGCCGGCGCTGAGCATGTTGAGCCCGCTATGCAGGCCGCGCAGGCTGCGTTTACGACGTGGAGCCGCACACCCGTCGAGCAGCGCGCAGACTTGCTCTTCCGAGCTGCGGCCATGATTCGCGAGCGTAGCTTCGAGTTCTGCGCCTGGCTTACGCTCGAAGTCGGCAAGAACTGGGCTGAGGCCGACGCCGACGTGGGCGAAACGATCGACTTCCTTGAGTTTTACGGCCGTGAAGCTCTCCGATTGAGCCAGGCGACAACGCCGATTCAGTTGCCCGGCGAGCGTAATCAGCTTCGCTATATTCCTCTCGGCGTCGGCGCGGTGATCCCGCCGTGGAACTTTCCCTTCGCCATCATGGCCGGAATGACCGCTGCGTCGATCGTTTGTGGAAACACTGTCATTTTAAAGCCTTCCGTTGACTCACCGACAATTGCAGCAAAATTCATGGAACTCCTGGAAGAGGCCGGGCTGCCCGATGGCGTCGTCAACTTCTGCCCCGGTGAGGGACAGCAGTTCGGTGCTGCTGTCGTCGTTCATCCGCAGACCCGCTTCATCGCCTTCACCGGCTCGAAGGCTGTCGGCCTGGAGATTCACGAGCGCGCCGCCAAGACGCAGCCGGGTCAAATCTTTATCAAACGCACCATCCTGGAGATGGGCGGCAAGGACTCGATCATCGTCGAAGCCGACGCGGATATCGATGCCGCGCTTGATGGCGTCGTCGCGAGTGCCTTTGGCTTCAACGGGCAGAAGTGCTCCGCCTGTTCGCGAGCGATCGTCGCGGCCGACATCTACGACACCTTCTGCGATCGCCTGCGGGAACGCGTGGCGAAGATCAAGACCGGTGACCCCGCGGAGAATGTCTATACCGGGCCCGTCATCAGCCAGAAGGCCTACAAGAAGATCCTCGAATACATCGAGATAGGTAAAAAAGAGGGTACGCTGCTGAACGGGGGGAGCGCGATCGGAACTCCGGAGGACGGTTATTACATTGCGCCAACCGTGTTTGCGGACATTGCTCCCAATGCGCGGATCGCCCTTGAAGAGATCTTCGGGCCAGTGCTGGCTGTGATCAAGTCACACAGCTTCGACGATGCGCTCGCAATCGCGAACAACACGGAGTACGGCCTGACAGGAGCTATCTATACCAGTTCGCGTGAGAAACTGGACCGCGCTCGCGAGGAGTTCAACGTCGGCAATCTCTACTTCAACCGCAAATGCACTGGTGCAATGGTCGGCGCCCATCCTTTTGGCGGGTTCAACATGAGCGGGACCGACTCCAAGGCCGGCGGCCCAGATTACCTGTTCCTCTTCACGCAGGCCAAGAGCGTCGCTGAGAAGATCGGCCATGCAAGTCCTGCAGCGGAGAAGCAATCCGACCAGATGGGTATGTAAAAGAGAAAGGCGTCCTCCGGGACGCCTTTCTGTCTCCTCTGAATCTTCTACGCCGTCTTCATGTGGATCAGATTCCCGGCCTTTGTCGCTGCCTCGGCAAGCGCACGGTGATGGATCGTAAACAGTGCCAGTTCCAGCCGGTCAGAGACTCCCGTCTTGTCATAGATACTTCGCAGGTAGTTCTTAATCACCTGCTCCTTGGTTCCCAGTTGCACGGCGATGTCCTTGTTCTTGCAACCCTGTACGATCAGCGCGACAATCTGCATCTCTTTGGGCGTAAGTCGATCGCGCACTCGTGTACCGACGCTGTCTGCCGCCTGCATCGTCATGACATTGGAACGCTGCACGAACCTCTCTCCATGGGCGACGCGCCGAACGCAGTCGACCAGGAGGTTTCCAGAGATGTTCCGCGACAGAATACCGTCAAAGAGTCCGACAAGATCCTCCGCAACCTGCTCGCCGTTCTCGACCACAAGAATGACGCGGCTTTCCACAGATCGTATGCGCGCGACGAGGTCCCTCAGATCGACCCGAAGACTGGCCGCAACCAGCAGAACGGACCCCCGCAGGGCATCAATGGCAGCCAGCAGCCGTTCTCCATCTTCGCACTGGGCAACGATGCGCATATCGTCTTCAAGCGCCAGCACTCGTGCTGCGCCCGCGCGGAAGATCGCCTGATTGTCGGCAAGAATAAGTCGATTCATCGGTATCTTTGTCTCCTGCCGCACCTTGGCGGCTCACAATCCCCTTATCGGTCAATTGCGGCGGAGTAGGTGCAATGTCTACAATTCGGACAATTTGGGCCCTGAACCGTTTATTTTTTGGTTTAAAACCTTGTCTTAGAAAACGATATCTTTCTGAACCCCGGAGACCGCGCCCACAATCGAATTGTACGTGGACTGTATTGAAAAGTTGTCACCAAGTATAAAGGGATATGCCTAAGCCCATCTTGCTAGCCATCGACGACGACACCAGCGTACTGGAAGCTGTAGTCCAGGACCTGCGCCGCCACTACGGCCAGGACTACCGCATCGTCCGCGCCGCCTCCGGGGCTGCAGCGCTCGACATATGCCGCCAGCTGCAGGAGCGGAAGGATACGGTCGCCCTCTTTCTCTCGGACCAGCGCATGCCCGGAATGACCGGAGTCGACTTTCTGCAGGAGGCCCTGACGATCTATCCCAACGCCAAGCGCGTCCTCCTTACTGCCTACGCCGATACCGAAGCCGCCATTCGCGCCATCAACTCAGCCAAGATTCATTACTACCTTAACAAGCCCTGGGATCCGCCGGAAGAGAAGCTATATCCCGTTCTGGATGACCTGCTCGGAAGCTGGAAGCTGGGGTATAAGCCACCGTTTGAAGGCATTCGTGTCGTCGGCGTCCGCTGGTCGCCGATGGATCACGCCGTTCGCGATTTCCTCTCGCGCAACCGCATTCCCTACCAGTGGCTCAATCCGGAGACGCACTCTGATGCATTGGACCTCCTGAAGGAGAAAGGTCTGGATGATACCAAGCTGCCTGTTATCCTCTTCGGCGACGGTACGGCACTGGTTCAACCCACCTCGACGGAGATGGCTGGCAAGGTCGGTCTGCGCACCCAGGCGCAGCAGGAGTTCTACGACGTCGTAATCGTCGGCGCTGGACCGGCTGGTCTGGCTGCGGGTGTGTACGGAGCATCGGAAGGTCTGAAGACTTTGGTCATTGAAGCTTCGGCTCCCGGCGGACAGGCAGGCTCCAGTTCGAAAATCGAAAACTATCTTGGCTTTCCTGAAGGTCTTAGCGGCGAAGAATTGGCTAAGCGTGCCTATCTTCAGGCGAATCGGCTTGGTGCCGAATTCCTCACGCAACGGGTCTCCAGTGTTCGCACTGAGAATCAATATCGCATTCTGACCATGGAAGACGGTCACGAGGTAACCTGTCACGTCTGTCTCATTGCCACCGGGGTCGACTATTGCATGCTCAACGTTCCTGGTGCCGAGAAATTCAATGGTGCTGGTGTCTACTACGGCGCGGCGCTTACAGAGGCAATGGCCAGTCGTGAAGAAGCCGTCTATATCGTCGGCGGTGCCAACTCCGCCGGGCAGGCAGCAATGCACTTCTCCCGCTACGCCGATCACGTTCACATGCTTGTCCGCGGCAAATCGCTCACTACCAGCATGTCGAAGTACCTCATCGACCAGATCGAAGCCACCCCGAACATCACGGTCGAAACGGGAACTGAGGTCGTCGCAATGGGTGGCAACGGCCACCTAGAATGCCTCACGCTCAAGACTCCGAGGGGTGAGGAGGCGCGCCCCACCAGTTCCCTCTTTATCTTTATCGGCGCCGAACCCAAGACGAGTTGGCTACCGAAAGAGCTTTGTCGCGACGGTAAAGGTTTCATCCTCGCCGGCCCCGATCTCAAGACCCAATCTCCGAAATCCTGGACGCTCGATCGCGACCCTTATCTGCTCGAAACGAGCATTCCCGGTATCTTCGTCGCCGGCGATGTTCGTTTCAACTCGGTCAAACGATGCGCCTCAGCTGTAGGAGAAGGCTCCATCGCGATTCAGTTTGTACACCAATATCTGGCAACACTGTGAAAGGCAACGAAACCCTAACCCCGATGAACCCAACAACCCAGGTCGACCAAGGCAAGCTGATTGAAGTAATGAGTGAGGAACTCGTTAGCGAATTACGCAACGTTCCCATTCTCTCCTCCCTCAAAGACGACGAGCTGCATTGTCTCGTTGGTGTCCATGAGGTCCGCTTCAATGCCGGCGATACGATCGTCAAGCAGGCCGGGCTCGAACATTTTTTCTGGATCTTGCTCGATGGCGAACTACGCGTCCATCAGCTTCAAACGGATGGAGCGGATGTGACGCTCAGTAAGATCGAGAGCGGGAATGCCTTTGGCGAACTGCCTCTTCTGACCAATGTTCCCAATGCTGGAGCTGTCGAAAGTACAACCGACAGCCGGCTTCTTCGGCTGGACGAAGAACAGTTCTGGACCCTCATGACGAGTTGCCCGCAGGTACGCAAAGCCATCCTCAGCAATATGTCGTACCGTTTCCAGAAGATGCAGAGCATCGTTCTGCAGCAGGAGAAGATGGCTTCGCTCGGCACGCTTGCCGCTGGCCTGATGCATGAACTGAATAATCCGGGTGCGGCCGCTCGCCGTGCTGCCTCTCAGCTGCGCGAAAATCTGATGCGAATGCACGAGCTCTCCCTCAAATTCAAAGAGCGCGACCTCACCAGCGAACAGAAGCACTGCATGTTCGATCTGCAAAAACAAGCGCTCGCCGCGGACAAGCCGGTGAGAATGAACTCACTCGAGCAGAGCGACGCGGAAGAGGCCTTGGCTGAGTGGATGGAGTCGGCGAACATTCAGAATGCGTGGAAGATGGCGCCCACGCTCGTCTCCATTGGCATGGATGCGAAAGAACTTGAGCGTCTTCGCAACGACTTCAGCGGCGAGATGCTCTCGGATGCGCTCAGCTGGCTCGAAGCCCTCATCTCCAGCATGCAACTGGTCAACACCATCGAAGAGAGCATCGGCCGGGTGACCGATCTCGTCCACGCTGTCAAATCCTACGCCCACGAAGGCAAGGGCCAGAAACAATCCATCGACATCAATGACAGCATCCACGACACGCTCGTCATCCTCGCCCACAAATTTCGGGAGAAGGAGGTCGTCGTTGAGAAGAACTTCGCTCCAGATCTTCCGGCGTTGCATAGCGAATGCACGGGCCTCAACCAGATATGGACTAACCTGCTCGACAATGCCATCGATGCAGTTCCGCGACACGGACACATTCGCGTTCGAACCTGGTCCGAAAAGAAGAGTTCCAGTCCCGACGACTCGCACGTTGATCTCTGCATCAGCGTGAGCGATAACGGCGCTGGCATCCCCCTTGATAGCCAGCCGCAGATCTTCGACCCCTTCTATACAACAAAGCCAGTCGGCGTTGGCACCGGGATCGGACTCGGAATCGTACAACGAATCGTTCAGCAGTACGGCGGTACGATTCGATTCAGCTCTCAACCCGGCGATACCGAATTTGTTGTGCGTCTGCCCAGCGACCACAAATAAACTAAGCCACCGCACAAAAACAAGGCTCCTCGGCAACATTTTTCTTCGACCAGCGTTTACCTGTTCGAACGTGCGCGCAATCAGCCGCACGCGAATCGAATTGTGAGGACGCCATGAATCTCTCTCGTGTTGAATTGCGGTTTCTTGCCGCAGCCGTCTTTCTTATCACTGGCTGTGCTTCGCATCCTTACTATGCCGTGGCTCCTGCGCCACCGCCCTACACTGAACCCTTGATTGCCCGCGCCGATCACGAAGGCTTCCGCATCGGTTCTGAAAACGGAGCCCGCGACGCCTACAACGGATACGGCCGCCATCCTGAGCGTGAGCGAGCCTATCATGAGACTCCTGGCTACGATCCCTCG
>Ga0206968_10034_pt1 | contig 37012 bp, 26 predicted proteins | sample Alteio_BWOrgHeat_22_FD_153254 | JGI IMG/M metagenome (GOLD analysis project Ga0206968, IMG submission 153254) | Enriched cells from forest soil in Barre Woods Harvard Forest LTER site, Petersham, Massachusetts, United States -... | ecosystem: Environmental > Terrestrial > Soil > Temperate forest >... | reverse complement strand
AAAAAATAAATCGTTTCTAGATCAAATTGAGAGCGTTGGACAAAGCGATATGATGAGATTGTATATAAATCATGATTTGTATAATAAAAGTGAACAAAACAATACATTCAAAATAAACTCTCTTTTAAACGCAAAAGAAAGTGTTGCGGGTGTAAAGTTTAGTCCAACCGAAATTATTTTGAACGGTAATTATAAGCCTGTAAATAATTTACTTCAACAAGTAATTGAATCGCAAGAACCATCAAACATTTTAATTTATGAGCAATTGCCATTTGGGACAAATTGTTTTAAAGCAATTGCAATAAGTTCTTCGAATCAACTCAATAAAACAATTAATCTACAGAGAGCACAAACAAAATTTTGGGATGAGGTCAATAAAAAAGCCCTGTATAATGCGACTGATGAGTTTTATTCATGCCTCGATAATTCAATTGTTGAATTCAGCTCATTTAATAACGAGGCGATAATGGCAAACCTCAATGATACTGCCAAATGCAAAGAAATTATTCAATTCATAAAAGATAAAGATACTTTATATAATTATACTTTTATTTATCACCTAAATAGAAACGATGTAGTTGAAGGATTTTTTGGAGAATTGTTTGATGTAAAGGCCAACTATGTATTTATTTTAAATAATGCCTTATACCTTACAGAAAACTTACAATCAGCTCAAGAAATTATTTATTCGATTACAAACGGGTCAACTTTGAAAAATAATAATGCCTTTATGAATTATGCCAACGAAAATGTAAATCCGTTCTGTAATTATCTGTATTATCTCGTTCCAAGCGCGAACACAAAAAAAATAAATGAATTTAGTGGGATTAATATAGACAAGAATAAAGTAGTAATTAAAAATTTAACGGAAGCAAATATTGTTGTTGCCAAACAAAAAGGCAACCTTAAATTTAGAATGCATTTAAATTATCAAGCGCCTTCTTCAGACAATATTCCAAATATGTTATGGCAATCTCAATTGGATTCTGACATTGTAATAAAGCCTTATTTGTTCACAAATCATAATACGGATGAACGAGAAATTTTGGTTCAGGATAAATTAGATCAACTCTATTTAATTAATTCAACAGGGATTATTTTATGGAAGAAAAAAATAAATGAGACTGCTAGATCAGAAATATTTACTGTGGATCTTTTCAAAAACAAGAAGTATCAATTGCTATTTAATACAGATAATTATTTGCATTTGATTGATAGAAATGGAAATTATGTTCCGGGTTATCCCATTAAACTTCCTGCTAAAGCAACTAATGCTATTTCGCTTTTGGATTATAATGGCGATAAGGATTTTAGAATTTTTATTGCCTGCAAAAATAATTTAATTTACAATTTCAATTTGTATGGCGTGCGATCAGAAGGGTATAAACCTTATAAAACAGATGCGCCAGTTAAATTACCAATTCAATTTGTACGTGTTGGAGAGAGTGACTATTTAGTAACCATTGATGAAGCCGGTGTTATACAGGCCTTTAGCAGAAAGGGTGTTGGAAGAATTGGATTGAAGAATAAGTCAATTGAACATTGTCAGGATTTCGCAATTGTTGGCACCAATAACATCAACCGAACATTTTTATATTATATTGACGATAAAAATAATTTAATAAACAGAATATCTTTCTCCGACAAGAAGGACATCATTAAACTAAGCAAAGATCTAATGAATGCTCAAATTAAATTTGGGATGATTAATGATGATCAAACACCTGATTTTTTGGCACAATCTGTTAATGGGCTAATTGCATCAGACATTAATGGAACATTTATTTATGAAAACGATAAACTTGATGCTGCTGGACTTTGTAATACGATAAAAAATGGCGTTAAACAATTGTATTACGTTTTTGATAAGGATAAGCAAAAAATAGTTATTGCAAATAGCGCATCCATGAACCTTATGGAATTAAAGGCGAGCTCTGAACCGAATATATTTAACCTGTTTAAAGATGAAAAGAACTATATGATCTATTCTTATAAAAGTAAGCTCATGTGTAATTTGTTAAAATAGGAATAAATAATTTTGCATTCTTCAACGTTCAATTAACTTTGCGGTACTAAAAACACAATATGTCGATACTTACGATACAAAACGAAAAAGCAATTAAAAATACTATTTACATTACGACTGTTTTAATTTGCGCCGTTGTAGTTATTTTGCAACAAAAATATTTACCTCATCCGGATGTTTTTCCAGATTTTATTTATAAACTTCCAATGATCAACGCCATATTAAATGGGACATGCAGTGTACTGTTGATTTTTTCTTTACTTGCGATTAAAAAAAGAAATATTCCTTTACACAAGCGTTTAAATTTAACGGCATTTGTTTTGAGTTCATTGTTTTTGGTGTGTTATGTAACGGCGCATTATTTTATACCCGACACTAAATATGGCGACATTGATCATGATGGAATTATGAGTGCTGCAGAATCTGCTGCCGTTTCAGGAATTAAACCGGTTTATGTTGTGATATTATTATCTCATATATTTTTAGCGGCTATTGTTTTACCATTTGTATTGCTTTCTTTTTATTATGGTTTAACAGATCAACGCGAGAAACATAAAAAATTGACACGCATCAGTTATCCAATATGGCTCTACGTAACCATTACCGGTGTTGTTGTTTACCTGATGATTTCGCCTTATTACGGTTTTTAAATTAATACTCGCGAATTGAATGGGTATAAAATATTTCGTAAGTACAATTTCTTTTATTTTTATTTTTGTTTCGTGCAAGAATTCAGATGAGCCTAAACAAATAAATGTAACTCAAAATCAAATCACATGGAGCCAAAACATAGCTCCAATTATTTATAAAAACTGTACACCTTGTCACCGACCAAATCAAAGTGGCCCATTTAATTTATTGTCGTATAGTGATGCAATGAAAAAAGCAAAGCAAATAAAGTTTGTAACTCAGACTCGTTACATGCCACCATGGCCTGCAGATGTTAACTATTCTCATTTTATAGGCGAACGTATTTTATCAAAAGAAGACATTGAACTCATAAGAATTTGGGTTGACACAAAAATGTTGCGGGGCGATTCTACCTATGAACCAAAGTCTCCAATATTTGATGATCGTTCTTTTTTTGGTAAACCTGATTTGATAGTAAGGGCAAAAGATTTTGTGAAGATTAAAGGAAATGGGACAGATGTTTTTTTAATCATGAAATTTCCTTACGAACTTAAAAATGATACCATTGCTGATCTTATCGAGTTTGTGCCGGATCAACATAAATTGGTTCATCATGTTAATGGTCATTTAATTAGTTATGATTCAAACAGAACATTTAATTATATGACAGGAGAAAGTATTCATAATGATACAAAAGCGCAATTAATGGATGTATATAAAAATATGCATATTCCCTATACGGATAAATTACAACCAAATTTTCCGACGCTTACACCAAATGCTGTTTATTATTTACCGGGATATTTACCGCCTGTTTACCCAAGTGAAATAGGTGGGTATAAATTAAAAAAGAACGGGGCATTTTTATTAAATAATATACATTATGGACCAAGCATTAAAGATGTTATTGATTCAAGCTATATCAATGTTTTTTTTAGAAAAGAACCGATTAAGCGAAGAATTATTGAAATGCAGTTAGGCACGTTTGGTGTTTCTAAAATAGAACCTGAATTTATTATTCCTCCTAACGAAATTAAAACATTCCATACACAAACAACGCTAGATAAAACTATTTCAATGTTATCTATTAACCCACACATGCATTTAATAGGAAAAACATTTTGGGCTTATGCTTTGAAACCAAATGGCGATACTATCCCACTTATTAAAATTCCGAAATGGGATTTCAGGTGGCAATATTATTATACATTCAAACATCCAGTAAAATTGGAAGCAGGTAGCACTATTCACGTGTTTGGTGTTTATGATAATACAAGTGCTAATCCATTAAATCCTTATTCTCCTCCTCAAACAATTACGAATGGAAATGGTGTAGAAAGTATGAGAACCACAGAAGAAATGTTTCAATTCATTTTTACATTTGTACCTTATAAAGAAGGTGATGAAAAAATTGATTTGGAGAGGAAATAGTAACTGCTTTATTGCTTTATCTGACTAAATTTTCACTTATTCAATTTGCCCTTCGACTCCGCTCAGGGTGACATTTTTCTACATTTTCACTTTTTGTATTATTTGCTCTAACTCTAAACTTGCGAGAGAAAATTTTATGTTCTTGCCGTTGTGATTATTTTGTTTTTTGGTTTGGATCTAACCGTGTCTTTGTGCCTCCGTGGCAAATAGTATTCTTGTCTCTAGACTTAGTTTATCTTGAGCGAAGCCGAAAGGCTCGAGATGACAGAACAGTATAACTTAATATCCCAACACGCTTCTCACAACTTTCAATTTCTCATTGGCCATTTTTGAAGCTTTAGCTTCACCAATGCTTAATTCTTTTTCGAGAAGTGTTTCGTTATTCATTAAGGAATTAAAAGTGTTTCGCTCTTCTTTAAATTTATCTAAGATCAATTCGAGTAAAGCGGTTTTTGCATGTCCGTACCCAAAATTTCCTTTGATGTAATTATTTCTTAATGCTTCAATTTGATCATTATTCCCAAGCAACTGATACAATTTAAAAACATTGCACGTGTCTGGATTTTTTGGTTCCTCCATCGGAGTGCTATCAGTTATAATACTCATCACAACTTTTTTCAATTCTTTTTCAGGTAAAAAAATATTAATAAAGTTGTTGTACGATTTACTCATTTTTTGTCCGTCAGTTCCCGGAACAATTTTTGTTTGTTCGTTAATTAAAACTTCGGGCAACACAAATATTTCCTGACCAACATTTTTATTAAAAGCAGAAGCAATATCACGCGTTATTTCTAAATGTTGAATTTGATCTTTTCCAACAGGAACATAATTGGCATCGTATAACAAAATGTCTGCCGCCATTAAAACAGGATAAGTAAACAAGCCGGAGTTGACATCACTCAAACGTTCGCTTTTATCTTTGAATGAATGCGCATTAGCTAACATTGGAAAAGGCGTATAACAATTTAAATACCAGGTTAACTCAGTAACTTGTTGTACGCGACTTTGACGATAAAATAAATTCTTTTGTGTATCAAAGCCAAAAGCTAACCAGGTAGCTGCAACTGCTTTAGTACTTTCTTTAGTAAATGCTGCATCTTTAACACTGATTAAAGTATGTAAATCTGCAATAAAAAATAAACTTTCATTACCTGCTTGTCTGCTTAATTCAATAGCGGGCATTATGGCGCCTAGAATATTGCCAAGATGCGGAACGTTTGTACTTTGTATGCCTGTTAAAATGCGTGCCATATATTAAACAAATGTAAAGGTTTATTGTCTATTTTTGTACTTCATCTTGTGATTATTATCAGAACTATATTTATGCCAATTTGGAAGCTGTGGTTTGCGCTTTCCTTTATTATTCCATTTCTTATTCTTTTCCCAATATTTTACATTGCATTGCGGACAAAAAAGTTTGAAACTGTGTTTAAACTCAAACGGTTTTGGGCACGTATTATTTCTATCCTTAGTTTTTTATATCCACAAATAAAATACACACATAAAAAATATAATTTACCTCGTCCATGCGTTATTGTTTCAAATCATACGTCGTACTTAGATATTATTTTCTCTCCGTTTTATGTTGATCATACGGCGGTTTACATGGCTAAATCTGAACTAATGCAAATTCCTTTATTTAAATATTTTTTTGTTTATTTCGACATTCCTGTAAAACGTAAGAGTGTTACGGATTCGCATCGCGCATTTAAAAAAGCAGGAGAAATAATCGATTTAAATATCAGTGTTATTATTTATCCCGAAGGAACCATAGGCGATAAAGGTGTATTGAGACCATTTAAAAATGGAGCATTTAAATTAGCTATCGAAAAGCAAGTGCCAATTATACCGGTGGTTAATTTAAATAATTGGCATTTTTTGGAGAATGGTGGATTCTTTAAAAGTAATGGCAGGCCAGGTATTCCGAGGATTGTAGTAGGTGAACCCATTTCCACTTTAGGAATGACGGATGAAAATTTAGTTGAATTAAGAGATAAAGTTTTTAACTTTACACAAAACGAATTACAAAAATTTAATGGCAAAAAAGATTGACATAAAAACAGTGGATGAGGTTGCGCATTTGGCTCGTTTAGAATTTAATGCAGAAGCCAAAGAAGAGATCATTAATGATATGAATCGCATGCTTACGTTTATTGAAAAATTAAATGAGTTGGATACAGATCATGTTGAACCATTAATATACATGACCAACGAACAAAATGTTTTAAGAGAAGATATTCCAGCTGTTACAATCACTCAAAAAGAGGCATTAAAAAATGCACCTCAAAAGGATACGGATTATTTCAAAGCACCAAAGGTTATTGATAAGGATTAAGATTTTGCAGCCGAGAGGGTAATTCTTAATTAATGATTTTCAATCTGCGCAAATCTTATTAAGTCTGCGTCATCTGCGTTCTATTGTGCAACACGTGAAAAACGAGCTTTAACTTTATAAAATAAAGCTTTCAATTGTTTTCTGAATATAAATCCTAACATCACGTAAGGTACTGCCATCAAATATAAAATACCGGAGTTTAAACCGCGGGCAATTGAGTGTGGATCTTTTTTTAGGGAACTTTCGGCCGATTGTTTACACATGGCACACTGCGCTTCAACAGAACTAAATGCAAAAACCAAAATAAGAACTGAAATAAAAATAAATATGGTTTTGCGATTAATCATTACTGATCAAACTTTTTGTATTCTTCAGGAACTGCCAATTTGGAATTGTCAACTTCGCTTTTAGTTAATTTGGTGATCTCTAATTTTGAAACGAATTTATTTTCTTCGATCGATCTTTCCTCACTTAAAACAGGCATAGTACCTTTTGCTAAACCTTTGATCTTACTAAAATAAATACTTTGTTTATCTTTTCTATTCCATAACTCCATCATTGGAATAAAGAAATCATAATGTTCTGTCGTGAGATAGTAGGTGATGATGGTATTTTCTTCTGTGTTTTTAACAACATATTCATGACACTTTAATCCATTTATGGTTTTGTCTTTACCCTTAGTTACATCACATTTTCCTTTTAAAACAGGAGGAATCTCACTTTTTAGTTCGCTCCAAACTTTACGTTTTGGGTTTACGACCTTAATATCCTTTCCTTCTAAATCAAATATAAAACTTCCTTCAATTGTATTATTGTTTTTCTTGGAGTATTGATCCAATTTAATTTTACTATCCTTAACCCAGTATGTATTTAAGCTAGTGTCTCTAAGCGTATAATACTTAAACTCAATAGAACCCGAAAATGACTGCGCAAAATAATTTACACCAATAAGAGCAAATAATATAGTAAAGAGTCTCTTCATAAAATGAATTTTAGCGTAAATTTATGAAAATTAATTAATTCGAGGGATATTTTATGGGTTATAATTCACAAAATTTAGGTGAAAAGGGCGAAAAGGAAGCACGTAATTTTCTGGAAAAAGAGGGGTATTTAATTTTAGAAATGAATTGGCGCTTCAAAAAATTGGAAGTTGATATTATTGCTAAGAAAAATGATGAGCTTATAATTGTCGAAGTAAAAGCACGTTCAACCGATGTTTTTGGGGAACCGGAGATGTTTGTGAGTAAGAAAAAACAAAAGAATTTGATCAAAGCAGCTAATGAATATATTCTGCTAATTGACTTTAACGGAGAAACGAGATTTGACATCGTTTCTATTTTGCAAAATAATGAAAATTTAGTTGTAAAACACATTCCCGGCGCCTTTTATCCCTCAATAAACTAGAGTATCTTTGTAAGGTAATGGCAGATAAAAAGTATAGCGGTAAATCAAGCTCTGATTCAAAAAGCAATCGCAAATCAAAAAGATCATTTAGTAAAGATTCGTCTTCTTTTTCAAAAAAAGATGATTCAAAACCAAGAAGATCATATTCGGATAAAAAAAGTGATTCCGGATCAGATAAAAGTTTTTCAAAATTCAGAAAAGATAAGGGCTCTTCATTTAGCAAAAATGATAAATACAAAAAGAGCGATAAACCTTTTGGTGAAAGAAAATCGTACGACAAAGATTCAAAGTTTGAAAAGAAACCCCGTCTGACGGATGGGCATGCTTATAACAGAGAGAGTAAATTCAAAAAAGAAGAGGGTGATAAACCAAAACGTTCTTATGATAAAAGTTACTTTGATAAAGATTCTCGTGACAAGAAATCATATGATGATAATTCAAAATTTGAGAAGAAGCCTTATAGCAAAGATGATAAATACAAAAGAGAAGATGGTGATAAACCAAAACGTTCTTACGACAAAAGTTATTTTGATAAAAAGTCACACGATGAAAAACCCCGCCTGACGGACGGGCAGGCATACGACAGAGATTCAAAGCATGAAAAAAAATCGTATGACAGAGATGATAAATACAAAAAGGATGAGGACGTAAAGCCAAGACGATCTCGCATCACAGATGGGCAATCTTTTGATAAAAATTCTAGCGATAAAAAACCTTTTTATAAAAAAGATGGCGAGAAATCTTCTTCCTACGAAAAAAAGAAAACATATGGAGATGATCGTGGTGAAAAACGATTTAAGAAAGATGATTTCAAAGAAGGAAGAGGATTTAAAAGTTACGATAAAGACAAAAAAAGCTTTGGTGATAAACCTTATAAAAAAAGAGATTCGGATTATGGCAACCCGAAAAAACATAATGATGATGGTTTAATTCGTCTAAATAAATACTTAGCGAATGCAGGCATTTCTTCTCGTCGCGATGCAGATACATTGATCTTAGGTGGAACAGTAAAAGTGAATGGAGTTGTAGTGGATACATTGGGTTATAAGGTTAAGCCAACTGATGTAGTTACTTATGCTGATTCTACAATAAAAAATGAACGCAAAGTTTATTTGCTTTTGAACAAGCCAAAAGATTTTATCACAACAACTGATGATCCGCAAGAAAGAAGAACGGTAATGGAATTAGTTCGTCCGGCTTGTAAAGAACGCATTTATCCTGTTGGTAGATTAGACCGCAATACGACAGGTTTATTGCTCTTTACAAATGACGGTGATATTGCAACAAAATTAATGCATCCAAAACATGAAATAAAAAAAGTGTATCATGTTACCATAAATAAACCGATGCGTGGTGAAGATTATAAAGCAGTTGGAGAAGGTATAACTCTTGATGATGGTCCTGTGAAAGTAGACGACATTGCCTTTGTTGGAGAAGGAAAAAAAGAAATTGGTTTAGAAATACACAGCGGTAAAAATCGAATAGTAAGAAGAATATTTGAACATTTGGGATATGAGGTTTTAAAATTAGACAGAGTGTCTTATGCCGGCTTAACTAAAAAAGATTTGCCAAGAGGGAAATATCGTTTTTTAACGGATAAGGAAATTTCTTTCTTAAAAATGTTAGGTTAAACAATTTAAAATAAATTTTTTCGTTAAATTTGATACTATGTGTGGAATAGTTGGATATATCGGAAGCAAAGATGCTTATCCTATTTTGATTAAAGGTCTGCAAAGACTTGAATACCGCGGTTACGACAGTGCTGGAGTTGCACTTATTAATCCTGACGGAACATTATCTGTTTATAAGAAAAAAGGGAAGGTAAGTGAACTTGTTGCCGCAAGTAAAGAAAAAGATTTAAGCGGGAGCATTGGTATTGGTCACACACGTTGGGCTACACACGGAGAGCCAAATGATATAAATTCTCATCCGCATTATTCAAACAGCAAAGATATTGTTATGATCCATAATGGGATCATTGAAAATTATTCTTCAATTAAAGAACGATTAAAAAAACGCGGACATGAATTTATATCCCAAACAGATACGGAAGTTCTTGTTCATTTAATTGAAGATATTCAAAAGCATGAAGGCATGAAATTAGGACATGCTGTTATTGCTGCTTTAAAACAAGTTATTGGAGCGTATGCAATTGTTGTGATGGATAAAAATGATCCGGACACATTGATCGCTGCAAAAAAAGGAAGTCCAATGGTTATTGGAATTGGCAACAACGATGATTTTTATATTGCATCAGATGCTTCACCAATTGTTGAATACACTAAGAACGTAGTTTATATGGAGGATGAGCAGGTTGCTATTATTCGCCGTGGACATGAGTTGAAGATTAGAAGCTTAAAAGATAAAGAGATTACACCTTATATTCAGGAATTGAATATGGAATTGGAAGCCATTGAGAAAGGCGGTTATGATCACTTTATGCTCAAAGAAATTTATGAGCAGCCACGTTCAGTTAAAGATAGTATGCGTGGAAGATTAATACCAAAGGAAGGAAAAGTGCAGTTGGGCGGTATTGTTGATTACGAAGGGAAATTTAAAAATGCAAAGCGAATTATTTTTGTGGCGTGTGGTACTTCGTGGCATGCAGGTTTGGTTGGAGAATATTTATTTGAAGAATATGCGCGTATTCCTGTTGAGGTAGAATATGCTTCTGAATTCAGATACAGAAATCCAATTATTTATCAGGATGATATTGTGATCGCCATTTCGCAAAGTGGCGAAACGGCAGATACTTTAGCTGCGATTGAATTAGCAAAAAGTAAAGGGGCAACTATTATTGGTGTTTGTAATGTGGTTGGTTCTTCTATTCCTCGTGCATCACATGGTGGAAGCTATACGCATGCTGGTCCTGAAATAGGTGTTGCGTCTACAAAAGCATTTACTGCGCAAGTCACCGTGCTAACATTAATGGCATTACATGTAGCGCGTTTAAGATCAACAATTGCAGAAAGCAGATTCAGACAATTACTTTATGAAATGGAAGCGATTCCAAATAAAATAGAAGAAGTTTTAAAATTAAATGATCAAATCAAAAAAATAGCAGCACAATATAAAGATAGTAGAAATGCTTTGTATTTAGGTCGTGGTGTGAGTTTCCCGGTTGCACTTGAAGGCGCTTTAAAATTAAAAGAGATTTCTTATATACATGCGGAAGGATATCCTGCAGCGGAAATGAAACACGGACCAATTGCTTTAATTGATGAAGAGATGCCGGTTTTTGTAATTGCAACTAAAGGTGCTAATTATGAAAAAGTAGTAAGTAATATTCAAGAAGTAAAAGCAAGAAAAGGAAAAATTATTGCGATAGTTACAGCGGGTGATACTGAAGTAAGAAAAGCGGCGGATCATGTAATTGAAATTCCTGAAACAGATGAAACCTTAGTGCCATTAATTTCTGTTATCCCTTGGCAATTATTATCATATCATATTGCGGTGATGCGTGGTTGTAATGTTGACCAACCAAGAAATTTAGCGAAGAGCGTAACGGTTGAGTAATCAAAAATAAGTTTAGTGCGGTTAACCAACTCTTCCAAAGTTCTAAACTTTGGAAGAGTTCTATAATTATTTAACCACTACTTTCTTCGAAATATTCGTATTATAATTTCCTGTAATTTTTAAAATATAAATTCCTTTAGAAAGCTCGTTAGTTCTAAAACTAAAAATATTTTGTTCTACTTTAACCCAATCTTTTAAAAGTGTTGTTATTAATTTTCCTTGTGAATCGTATAATTCAAAACTTAGATATTCTGGTTTAGGTAAATTTAAACTCACACTAAAAATGTCTACAACGGGATTAGGAAATACATTTGCAGAAGAAGTTTCTTTTTTATTTACTTGTTGAATATTTGTAGCTATGCCACCTGTTGCAATTTGGGCTACCCATGCAGCATGAGCGTAAGGATAATTGATGTTGTAATGGTAACCATAATAACCGCTCATCCAAACTTCACCGGGGTTGTTATATCTTCTTTGCGAACCTGAATAATCTCCCCATCTCTCCAAACTACCAGTCAATAAATTGACATACTGGGAACCATCTTGTATTTTTAAAACGGGCGAAAAATTTCCTTGCGCATCAGCACTAATGGCTGAGCAACCAGGAAGAATTTTATTTGAACTATGATCGTAAGTAATGATGGACGTATTATCACTCGATGAATTTCCTGCATACGAAATATTAGGATAACCAAAATCAACCGTATCATTTTGTACGATGTAACCTCTTACGGTTGGTGATGGCGCAGAAGGATTATCAATTACGCCATAATAAATGGTTGCTAAACTATTAGTTGGACTCATTGTATTATGTACAAATTGAATTTTATTGTTTTCATAAAACGCACCCAAATTTCTACAATCATTAGTTGCTAAAACATCTGTAGTAACTGTTTGTCTCGCATTGGGTGGAAAATAATAAGGCTGGTTAGTTATCATTACCTGAGTAGTTACAGTTCCTGATGGTGCGCCAATTGTATCAGTTACGTTTACTAAAAACACACTATCATTTTGTGACGCTAAATTTCTGTTTGAAACAAAATACATGTTTGGTCCGTAAAGTTGACTACCGCCTTTGACCGGACATAAATTTCGGATGGCTTTGTTATTGAATTTAATATTGTGATGCAATGTAGCACCAATAGGCAAACCTGCGTAACCACTATCTTTTTTCATTTGCCAAACTAAAGTCTCAACAAATCCGGTTTGCCATGTACTATCATTATATAAATAATTTACGCTGAAAAATAATTCTTTATTGGTCATAGCGATCATCGGGAAATCGCTCCAAAGCCCAACGTTTAAAGGATCTCCTGGAAGAGTGTATAAGTTCCAGTTGCCTGCGGGATTATTGGTTTGAGAAAAGCCAATAATAACTTTACTTGTTGTATCAACAAAGCCAACCAAACAAACTAAAACGAAACGATCTGTTTTTGGATCGTACATTACTTTTGGATCAAATTCTTGATGCAAACTATTAATTGATGAAGTGAATACAGCTAATGATTTATACGGATAAACAGAATTAGTAATTACATCATGTACATGAATATTGGTATTAACAACCGAAATTAATTTACCAGAATCAGAAATGGCGACATCATTATCATTTGGAGTACTCATTCCCCAAGGATTAGCCTGAAAATTAATACCCTTAACTAAAGTGGATAAAGTTGAAGTGCTACTACTTGTTCTTGCTTGATTAGTTTTATAATTAGGAGGATAATTGTATTCTTCCATTTTTTCTTCTCCTTCTTTTGGCATTTCAGTAACCAAAAGTTTAGGACTGTAATCTTCACTCAATGCGCTAAAATTAACCGTGGATTGTTTTTTGAAGACAAATGATTTTTTTTGCGGCGCGTTACCGGTTTTGTCAAGGAGATTTTTTTTGTTTGACACTTGCGCAAAAGAGGATACAGTTATAAAAAAAAGGAAAAAGTAAAGTGTAAAATTTTTCATGATATTATTTTTATACTATTATATAAAGGTATAAAAAAAAGGGAGATGAGGAAATTTGAAAATACAATTAATAGATTAATAATGAGCTTCATTTTTTCAATAATAAAATAACTTAGTTGTGATTTGCTTTCAAAATGTATCTTTGACTTATTGATAAAAACTTTTAAAGTAGTTGGAAGTACGGATACTTTGTTGTGATTTGCTTTCAAAATGTATCTTTGACTTATTGATAAAAACTTCAAATGTTGATTTAAAAGTTGATCCTAGGTTGTGATTTGCTTTCAAAATGTATCTTTGACTTATTGATAAAAACAACTTATTCAAAAATGATATTTCCTAGACAGTTGTGATTTGCTTTCAAAATGTATCTTTGACTTATTGATAAAAACTTTCTTCAATCCATTTTTCAGCTTCAGCTTGTTGTGATTTGCTTTCAAAATGTATCTTTGACTTATTGATAAAAACTATTTAATCAAATGGAGTTCGTAGAATATAGTTGTGATTTGCTTTCAAAATGTATCTTTGACTTATTGATAAAAACGAAAGTACACAGCCGAATATTGTAGAATTAGTTGTGATTTGCTTTCAAAATGTATCTTTGACTTATTGATAAAAACATTCATACTTTGATTATAAAGATCATAAGTGTTGTGATTTGCTTTCAAAATGTATCTTTGACTTATTGATAAAAACAGGTAGGTCAAAAACCACAACAAAATCAAGGGTTTGATTGCTTTTTATCAATGAAAAAAACGAGGTTTTATCAAACAAATGTCCGGCCATTAGCCGGATTTTTTGTTTCTGTTAAGGAGTTTTATATCAAAAATAACGACTAATCTAAAAACATAGTAAAAGCGTTGGCATGAGTGCTTCACTCCGTTCGCAATGATGAGAAGTTAAAAAAGCTCTAGTTGCTGAGGTATTTCAGGTAATTCCTGTACTTTTGATCCATAAAATAATTCTATCTGACCGAATTGTTTATCTGTGATCTGTAAAATGCCAACTTTACCATGTTCGGGTAAAAGTCCTTTGACACGTTTTTTGTGAACGTCTGCATTTTCAGAACTGGCACTATGGCGAACATACATGCTGAATTGAAACATACTGAAACCATCCTGCATTAAATCTTTTCGGAAACGCGCAGCCATTTTCCGATCTTTTTTAGTCTCCGTTGGTAAATCATACATTACGAGTGTCCACATAACTCTGTAGGCGTTTAAACGTTCGGTATTTATATTCATATTTCAGGATATACTAATTTCCGTTGCTCTCCTTCAAAACATTTTACCAAGCTCACCGCTGTGCGTTGTGTGGCTAACATTAACGGACTTTTTTCGCCATCAATAAAAACATCCATTGCCGGAATTTTGAGTAAAATAATTTTGTGTTCTTTTTCTAATTCTTTAACGGGACCAAATTCATTCACCATTTGATAAACGATTTCATCTACATAAGGTCTGTAAGGTTCCATGAGATCATCAGCCAAACAAAAAGCATTGTAACGGTTTCGGTGAAAAATACCGAGTGTAGGTAAGAGACCTGCAGAAACGATACTCCGCGCCATTGTGCCACGTAAAATAGAGTAGCCATAATTTAAAAAGTTATTTGGTGGCGGACCTTCACGATGCCTCACAAAACCATTTACATGTTTAAAAATAGTTTGCCAGTAATAAACTGCGGCAGTTGCTTCGCAGTTATCTGTATCACCACTTTTTACATTTTTATGGAGGGGAATTAAGTAGTCTGATTTTAGTAATAAATTATTTAAAGTTCCCGCTTGATTTTTTATTTTTTGAATAACTGTTTGTTGCCACAATTGTTTTTTTAATGGTTCACTTGCGGCGAGTTGATTATCGTAGCGTTCCTGCTGAATACTATTGCCTTCGAGTGGTAACAGCATACTTTGCGGCATATGTCTGTAATCACAAGTTATCAAGCCCACATTATTTTCCTGCAACAATTGAATAAGCCCGCTTGTTAAGGTAATTTGTGGATGATCAATAACCATTATTCCTATATCTTCCACAGGTATAGTAGCAGTCTTAATTTCACCATCGACTGTGCTTTCAATACTCAGCTGTTTGTCTTTTAAACGGAGGTAAGCGGGATTGCCGAAGTATAGGGTGCGTTTGATCATTCGCCGATTTTTATAATTTCTCCTAAATGATTTATTCTAATTTTTGTAAGTCTTTTCAAGTGATCGTTTGATTGAAAACGTTCCCAAGTAATTCCTCTTAATTCATTTTCATTTCTATTTACAGTTGTTTCTAAATGATGTCTAAAATCAATTTGAAATTGTCCTACGCTATTTTTGGAAAGTTTTTGAATTCTAAATAGTTTTTTGCTTAAGTTATTTCTGTTTGAAGAGTCAAAGAAATTAATTTTGTCTTCTGTTAGATTTTCGGAATGTTTTAAATCAAAAACGAACAAATCATTTATCTGCATGGAGAACTGAAATTTTCCTAGCTCTGAATTATCTTTTTTGCTTATAATAGGATATGGTTTTTTAGTTTGCTCAATATTTAATTTACCTATTTCAACTGCTTCCCATAACGATATAACCTTATCATTATACTTTCCGTTTTCATCTCTATATATAAGTGCATGATGATTGCTACCAGTTTTAACATAGCCGTTTCTTATTTTCTCTACTTTGCTTTCATCATATACAGTAACTGATTTTATTTGTATACCTTTTTCTTTATTTAGCCATAGTGGATTTTCTTTAAGGTTAACAAAAGCTTCCTTTATTTTTCCGCCCTTTTCATTGATTCGTACTTTTATAATGGCTTTTATTTTTTCATCCGCTATTTTTTCAATTTGTGCAGTTGTAATATTTTCTGTAATGGCAACCCTTTTGGTACAAGTTTCTTCGTAAAGAATCACTTCTTTTATTTCTTCATTATTATATTTAATAGGGTTCTTTTTAAGGGTTTTAGAAGCAAAAGCTATAGAAGCATTATTCTCAAATTGCAATAAATGTTCTTTTATGATAGATTTAATATGTGGATGTGCAATATTCTCAATCTCAGTAAATTTTTCATTAATCTTAGTTTTTTTATCTGCAATCTTCTTTACTTTGCCCATAACGGTTTCTTCATGCAATCGGCCACGGGGCGTCCAAGTAATTTGTGGTTCGGCATGCTTAGGTTGATTAATGTTTTTACTTAAAACTTTAGATGACTTTTTAATGGAAATAAAAATATTTTCTAAATGTTTCTTAGCTTTATTTTTAAAATCAGTTATTGGTTGATCAAACCAATTATCTGATAAATCAGCAAATGATTTTAAATCAAATTTTTTATTAGGCTTGATTTCATCGCTGATGAATTTTTCTATCTTTTTAATTTCATCTTGCCCAAGTGCTTCACGTTCCAATTGATAAATCTTATTGAGATTATTTAATTTGAAAATAATTTTTTGATCTGTTAAAGCGCATATTAAAGCATCAACAGCGTGATGCCTGTGGTCATCTCTTTTACTCCAATCTTTAATTGTCTCGTAAGATTTAATGTCACCAATTCTGTCCTTATACTCTCTTGTTTCTATTTGCCCAATAGCCTTATATTTATCAAAGCTTAATTCTTGCAAAACATTTTTTAACTCCCATTTTTCACGCAAGAAATCTGTAATTTGTCCTGTAGTTGTATAAGTGTTCTCACAAACTGTTTTCAACATTTTTACGGCCTCTTTTGCTATGTATTGAGAATCTTTTTTCATGCGTTCCACAAAATCAGAAGGAATATCTTCTCCTTTGCACATAAGATTCTTGAACTTTGCTTTTGAAATGGAGCCTTTCCCGTCTTTATAAAAATTGTTTACTTTTTGAGTATATTGATCGAATGTTTCATCACCTTTTGATTTCATAAAATCATAAGCTGTCATTTGATTTTTGCCTTCATTACCACTATTACATTTTCTATGAGCAAGAATGAAATTATTCATGTTATTACTAAAGGAGCGCGACTTAGGTAAAATATGATCAATCTCTCCGTTGCCGTTAATGAAATCAGTTTTTGAAATAGGGTTATTACAATAAAGGCATTGCTTATCAGTTTCGTTCCATAATTTATATCGTTGAGTATCTCTGGCATTTACAATTTTAAAAGCGTATTCGTTTTTTAAAATTTCTCGTACTTTGTCGTTTTCTTTTTTATTCTTGCTGTTGAGGTTGGCAATATTTTTTCGGGTTTTTGCACTATTACGAAGTTCTCTCGCTAACTCAACTCTTATTTCGTCAAATTTACCATGCTTATCAATAGCAAGATTTACAATGTTGACTACTTGATTTAATATTTGTTCAACAACCGGATTTCTTAAGCTGTTTTGAAGAATAGGCTTTAGTTTTTCTTTTACTTCTATTTTGGTTTTATAACCGCTATGGTCGTAACCAACAGCATCACACGCTTCGCTATATCCCAGACCTTTTTGTAAATGTGGAATTAATTGTCGTATAGCGCGGGTTGAAAGGCTACCATAATCCACATTATACCCAACGGCTTTGGCAATAATGGTAGCTTGTTCAATTGTAAAACCAATTCTTTTATGTAAAGCATTTATTACTTCGGATTCACTTGGCAATGAATATGTAATATGCCACAGTTCAAGTAATCCTCCTTTTTCATCATGTTTATCCAAATTGAAAAATAAAAATTGTTCAGGCTTTTCAATTTTTGCCTTTATTAACGCATCTTTTATAATTGAATATGTTCTGCTGCCATCAAGCTCAGTAAAATTTAAATATCCTTCCGTTCTTTTAAGGCCAAGAATTTTCTTTGTTTCAGTAACAGTTAATTTAAATTTATTGTTAAGACTTTCTCCATAAAACAAATCATGGAATAGTTTTTCTTTTTGTTCTAAGTTTGGCTTAAGTTTTGAGCCATCTTCAAATGTTGTTTCAAGATCGTTGATTTTTTGCCATATCTTAAAAATTTCAAAATATGGAGATGATTTAGTTATAGCTTTATGATGTTTCTCAAAAAGACAATTTGAAATCAAACCCTTTTGACTTTTTAAAGGTCTTTGATAAAAGATAATTTTATTACGAATGATGTTATATAAAGTACCTTTATTTTCATCTTCATTTATCCCGCCAGTTAAAGTATCCGGATGGAATTGTTTTTGGTATTCCCATATCCTGTCAAACTCTTCTATATATGAAACTCTTAAATACGTTCTTTCACGTATTAATATTTCCAATATGTTTTTAGTCCTTTGTAATTCATTATATAACTGCTGCCCTATAGTCTTTCCGTTTAATTCCGTTTGTAACTCTGCAATACGTTTTTTATAATCCGTTGAGTTTTCTTCTTCCGAGTTGGATTTTCTATTGCTTAAGAAACCACGACGTTGATTTAATAAGATTAATACTCTGCCTAATTGCTGCAGAGATATTTTATCTGTAACTGCTTTGGCTCGTAAACCATATAATTCTAAAGCAGGTAAATTAAATAGTATATCCGTAGGATACATTTGCTGTTCTTTCAAAGTATTATAAAGAACATCTCTTCTTTGCTTGAAGCGTTGATTATTTCGCCTTATACCTCTGTCAGTAGTACGGCTTAAATTTTTACTCGCTGTATTTCCTGAATAGAACTTGCCATGAAAGTTTGGATCTTCAGGGACTATTCTTACAGCCAATTCTTTAATTTCCTTTTGCCCTTCGTTGTCTATTACAACTGACAAGCCAACAGAAGAAACCCCAATATCCAATCCTAAAATCTTTTTTATCATATATTAAAATTAAATTTTATATTTATAGTTCATTTTGAAAAGCAAATCACAATAAGGATTATTCCGTTGTGAAAACATCTAAAGCGGGAGAGCAATCTCTCGCTTTCTTTTTTAGTAATAATCAATAAAGAGTTCCGGTAGATCAAAAACCAAGTTCAGCTATTAGCTTCAATTAATTTTTTTAATGACAAATGCTCAGATATTAGGCGTACTTTTTTATAGTGCACATGTCAAGTATTTTAGTACGTTGTAATTATACTAAAATTCTATCAATTATGAAATACGTATTTATACGTATTTTTTTGATCGAAAACATTAAGAATAATGTGCTTACCAAAGTTTCAAACTTTGGAAAAGCTCAATTAATAACTCAACACGGGCCCTAACCATCTCTCTGCTTCAGCAATGCTTAAATTTTTGCGCTTCGCATAATCTTCAACTTGCTCTTTATTTATTTTTCCTAATCCAAAATATTGCGAATTCGCATTTGCAAAATATAAACCACTTACAGCAGCAGTTGGTAGCATAGCCAAACTATCTGTTAAAATAATTCCCGTATTTTTTTCAACGTCCAATAATTTCCAAATTGTTAGTTTTTCAGTATGGTCTGGTTGTGCAGGATAACCCGGAGCGGGACGAATGCCATCGTATTCTTCTTTAATTAATTCAGTGTTACTTAACGTTTCGTTTTTAGCATAACCCCAAATTTCTTTACGTACTTTTTTATGCATTAATTCTGCAAATGCTTCTGCTAAACGATCAGCAATTGCTTTCAACATAATGGCACTGTAATCATCATGTGCTGCTTCAAATTTTTTCACGTGTTCATCAATTCCAAATCCGGTTGATAAAGCGAAAGAGCCGAGGAAATCGGAATATTGAATGTTAAATTTTGAATTTTGAATTGGCGCGATGAAATCTGAGAGTGCTATATTGTATTGACCCGCCGGTTTTTTTGTTTGTTGACGTAACGAATGGAATGTATACACGGGTTTGTCATCCTGAGCGGAGTCGAAGGATTTGTAAACCGCAATGTCATCATCATTTACAGTATTTGCAGGATAAATGCCAATAACAGCTTTTGCTATTAACCACTTTTCAGAAATAACTTTTGCAAGCATTTCTTTTGCTTCATTAAATAATTTTGTTGCTTCAACACCGTGTTTTTCATCCGTTAATATTTTCGGATATACGCCTTTCATTTCCCAGCTATGGAAAAATGGCGTCCAGTCGATATACTCAGCAATCTCTTTCAAGTCGTAATTATCAAAAACTTTTGTGCCAATAAATGCCGGTTTCTGAATTTCTGCTTTACTCCAATCAATCGGGAATTTATTTTGACGCGCTTCTTGTAACGAAACAAATTTATTTTGCGATTGTGCATTTTTATTTTGTTCACGAACGCGATCATAATCTTTATTTACATCTAACATAAATGCTGCACGCAATTCATTAGATATTAAACTGCTTGCAACAGGCACCGATTTACTGGCGTCGTTTACATGAATTACAGGACCAGAATAATTCTGCGCAATCTTAACGGCGGTATGCACTTTGGAAGTTGTAGCGCCACCAATCATTAATGGCATTTTAAAATTTAAACGTTCCATTTCTTTTGCAACGTGAACCATTTCATCCAATGATGGAGTAATCAAACCACTCAATCCAATAATATCTACATTGTGTTTTTTGGCTTCTTCTAAAATTTTATCGCAAGAAACCATTACACCCAAATCAATAATCTCATAATTATTACAAGCCAATACAACGCCAACAATATTTTTTCCAATATCGTGGACATCACCTTTTACAGTAGCCATTAAAATTTTTCCTGCATTTTGTCTACCATCTCCAACAATTCCTTTTGCTTTGTTATCTGCTTTTTCTGCTTGCAGATATGGTTCCAAATAAGCGACTGCTTTTTTCATCACACGCGCGCTTTTTACAACTTGCGGTAAAAACATTTTTCCTGCGCCAAATAAATCACCTACAATATTCATTCCGTCCATTAACGGACCTTCGATAACATGTAATGGTCGGCCTAATTTTAAGCGAGCTTCTTCAGTATCTAAATCAATGTATTCTACCAAACCTTTAACAAGTGCATGACTTAAGCGTTCTTCAACAGTTCCTTTTCGCCACTCTTCGTCTTTTTCTGTTTCCTTTTTAGTAATACCTTTTAGTGATTCGGCATGTTCAACTAAACGTTCAGTCGCATCATCTCTCCGATTTAATAAAACATCTTCAACTAATTCTAATAATTTTTTATCAATGTCATCATAAATAACAAGCTGACTTGGATTTACAATTCCCATATCCATACCATTTTTAATTGCATGAAATAAAAATGCGGAATGAATAGCTTCACGCACATGATCATTTCCTCTAAATGAAAAAGATACGTTGCTCACACCACCACTTACTTTGGCATACCGTAAATTTTCTTTGATCCATTTTGTAGCATTGAAAAAATCAAGTGCATTTAAGCGGTGTTCTTCCATACCTGTTGCAACGGGAAAAATATTCGGGTCGAAAATAATATCCTGAGGAGGGAAATGAACTTTGTTTACCAAGATATCATAAGCGCGTTTGCAAATATCTATACGGCGTTGCAATGTATCAGCCTGACCAACTTCATCAAAAGCCATCACGATAACAGCTGCGCCATATTGCTTTATTTTTTCAGCTTGTTCAATAAATTTTTGCTCTCCTTCTTTCATGGAGATTGAATTTACAATTGCTTTACCTTGTACACATTTTAATCCGGCTTCAATAACTGTCCATTTTGAAGAGTCGATCATTATAGGTACACGAGAAATATCCGGCTCTGACGCAATTAAATTTAAAAATGTTGTCATCGCTGCTTCGCTATCCAACATACCTTCATCCATGTTTACATCAATAACCTGAGCACCACCATCAACCTGATCTTTCGCAATTGATAATGCTTCTTCGTAATTTCCTTCTTTAATTAAACGTAGGAATTTTTTGGAGCCGGTAACATTTGTGCGTTCACCAACATTCATAAAATTACTTTCTGGTCTTAATGTCAAGGGCTCCAAGCCACTCAAATGCATTAAATGATCGGCAATTGGTTTTTTACGAGGTGCAATATTTTTTGCTAATTCAGCAATTCGTTTTATGTGTGCAGGAGTTGTACCGCAACAGCCACCAACAATATTTATGAAACCTGCTTTTAAAAAATCTTCTATCTGATGTCCCATTTCATGTGCATCCTGATCGTATTCACCAAACTGATTTGGTAACCCGGCATTAGGATAAGCGCTTACAAAAAACGGAGCTTTGTTAGATAACTCTTCTAGATATGGGCGCATATCTTTTGCGCCAAGAGCGCAATTTAATCCTACACTTAACAAATCAACATGTGAAACAGAATTTAAAAATGCCTCAGTTGTTTGTCCTGATAAAGTTCTTCCACTCGCATCTGTAATAGTTCCGGAAACCATCACAGGCATTTTGCGGTCAATAGATTTACAATAATTTTGAATCGCGAACAATGCGGCTTTTGCATTGAGTGTATCAAAAATAGTTTCTATCAAAAGTAAATCTGCACCACCTTCTACTAAACCTTTTACTTGTTGCGTATATGCTGTAACCAATTCATCAAAAGTTACTGCTCTGAATCCGGGATCGTTTACATTGGGCGAAAGAGATAATGTACGATTAGTTGGCCCGATTGCACCCGCTACAAATTTGGCTCTGGAAGCTTGTTCGGGAAACTCTTTATTAAATTCCGCAATAGCTTCTTTTGCAATTTTAGCTGATTCAAAATTTAATTCGTGTACCAGTTCTTGCATATCGTAATCAGCCATAGCAATTGTAGTTCCGCTAAATGTATTGGTTTCAATAATATCTGCACCGGCTTTCAAATATTCTTTATGAATAGCTTTGATAATATTTGGTTGTGTGATTGACAGCAAATCGTTATTGCCTTGTAGATCTTTATGCCAATCTGCAAAACGTTTTCCGCGATAATCTTTTTCTTCCAACTTGTATTGTTGAATCATGGTACCCATTGCACCATCAATGATCAAGATCCGTTTCTCTAATTCTTTTTTAATGTCTGAGTTCATATAGTTCCTAATTTGTTATATTAATTATTGAGAGAGCCATAATAAATTTTAGTATCATAATCTAAACGCACTTGATTGTTTTGCTGATACCTCGCAAACAATTTTTTTAAACAATACATCATATGTTCATAATTTACATGCCCTTTGTTGGGCATATAAGAAGAAGATAATACACGACCTGTTAATCCGGTTAGATCAACGTCCTGATATGAGTAAAACCATTTTTCATGATAATTATTTTCCCCAAAAAAGTCATCAAATATCTTTTTGTCCTGAACATTTTTATGATTTACTGTTTTGTAATCGTTACCACATAATTGTAAAAAGTCTTCATACGACTTTAAGAAATCCCCGCCTTGCCGGCCGGCAGGAGTGCTATCAGTTCTCCTATCATTCCACATTAACAACACAGTTCCATTTGGTTTTAGAATCCGTTTAAATTCTTGTTTTGTTTTTTCTCTGTCGAACCAATGAAACGCTTGTCCGGCAACTATTAAGTCGACCGAATTATTTTCTAATGTTGTATGTTCTGCAGTAGCATCAATACTTTTAAAATTTTTATAACCTACTAATAAATTTTCTGCTGCTTCACGCATTTCTTTATTGGGTTCAATACCGTAAACTGTTAAATTCATTTTTAGAAATGGCTCTGAAGAAATCCCTGTTCCAGAACCAATATCTGCAATTACTGAATCTTTAGAAATGATATGTTGAGCCAATAAAAAATCAAATAATTCCTGCGGGTAATGCGGGCGATATTTGATATAATTATCAACTCTATCAGCGAATCTATTTATTACTTCTGCACTCATTAAAATAAAAAATCCCTTCTCGTTTTTAGTCGGAAGGGATTAGGTTATATTTTTAACTTTAAATCTAATTGTATCCGACTTATCTTTCTTGGTTTAATCCAAGACGAATTCCCACCTTCTAGCAAAAGTTATGAATTTTGAGTTATAAATTATGAATTGGGTTACAACTCATAATTCAACATTCATAATTCAACATTTTACAAGGGTTGGTAAGGCTTCTTCGGGCGTTTCCCTAGGCCTTTCTTGATAAGTTTGTCAAAAGAACTGATACAAAGGTAAACAATTATTTAATTATTTGAAAATTCATTATAATTTTGATGTAGTGAAGAAAATTGCCCTTATATTTTTATGTTTAACCGCCTCTTTTATGCTGGCGCAAAAACCTATTGTTACTTCATATGATATGTACTTGGGGGATACTGTTAATGTGATTGAAAATAACAGCGTTAAACAAGGTCGGTGGGTTTATTTAGGAAAAGACAAAAAAGGGAAAAAGTATAAATTTTATAAAAACAACCAAATTGTTGAGGACGGTTATTATGAAAACAATAAAAAGGTTGGTCTTTGGAAAACATATAATAGTGCCGGAAAAATAGAAAGTGAAATGAGGTTTGTAAATAATGAACCAAATGGAGCGGTTAAATTTTTTAGTGATGATGGTAAATTGGCAGCCGAAGGTTTTTTAAAAGGGAAAGATTTTGTGGGAGATTATTTTCTTTACGATGATCAGGGAAATAAATTAAAAAAGAATTCTTCCAGAAGATATCAATACGCTTATCTTGATTTTAGAGGGAAGGTTGAGAAATTAGGAAAAGAATTAGGAGGCGTTAAGATTACTATAGACATAGATAATTTTGTGATCTATGAAACAGAAAGCAAACCTGATGGAACTTTTGAATTAAAATTAGAATTGAATTTTGATTACGTGATTCGATTTAATAAGGAAGGATTTAGCGAGCATTCTATTATTGTTGATGCGGATGTAGATAATTTATTTGACACTTCTATTTATAAACTTGATAAATGGAAAGTGCATATGACAGATAATATTGCAAATTCTGTTAGTACCGATTTAATGAGCTTATTGCTTAACAAACCAGCCGGAAAAATTTATTTTAATAAACGAAAAAAGAAATTTACTTCTGACGGAGCTTATCTCAATTTATTTACAAAGCAAGTAAAAGGCATTAGTGAGTCTACCAAATTTTTATTAACGCAAACAGCCGATGATAATAAAAAACTAGAGATTGAGAATTTAAGGATGGAGGCCGATAAAAAAATGGCTGAGATAAATGCATTGAAACAAGCTCAGGATTTAAAAGAAGCGGAACTTAAAAAGAAAGAGGCCGAGATTGTAGCGCAAAAGCTCGAAGGAGAGAAAAAAGAAAAAGATTTGGCACTGGCTGAACAACAAAAACGAATCAAGGATCTTCAATTTGAACAACAACAAATAGAGTTGGAAAAAAAGCAGTTGGAAGCAGAGAGAAATGCAAAAGAATTTGAGCGATTAGCTGTAGTAAGAAAAGTGCAAGAGTATGAATTAAAAGAGCAACAAAGTGCACTTAATAAATCGAATCAAAATTTAGCAATAGAAACGGCAGAGAATGAAAAGCGTGCCAACGAACTAAAGTTTGCCAACAGAGAAAAAGCAATTCAAGACGCAGAGATAAAGCAACAAATGTTTTATATGTATGTTTTAGTTGGTGGGGTATTGTTAATGGCTGCTTTTGCTTTTTTCATTTTCAGAAATTTCCAACAAAAGAAAAAAGCGAATCTTCTCTTAGAAAAGCAATCGAATGAAATCAGTATGCAAAAATCTGAGATTGAAGCGAAGAGCAAATTGATTGAACAAAAAAGTTTGGAGACCGAACAAAGTATTCAATATGCACGACGAATCCAACATGCTATTTTACCACCGAAAGAAGAGATCAATCAGTATCTCCAGGATTATTTTATTTTATACAAACCAAAAGATATTGTGAGTGGCGATTTTTATTTTTTCTCTGATAGACGGGTAGATGAAAATAAAGTATACATTGCTTCTGTTGACTGCACTGGTCACGGTGTACCGGGCGCATTCATGAGCATGATTGGTTATGAGAAATTAAAAGATGCAGTGGATCTTGCAAATCAACCGGGCGCAATTTTATCTGAATTAAATAAAGGCGTTAAAATTGCTTTACGTCAATCTTCTGACGCAACTTCTACAAGAGATGGAATGGACTTGGCGTTGTGTTGTATTCCAATAAAAAATAAAAAAGATACAACTACTATTTCGTATGCAGGTGCAAACAGACCTTTATGGATCGTGAAAAAAGATTCGAATGAAGTGGAAGAAATAAAAGCAACAAAAGTTGCTATTGGTGGTTTAACTCAGGATAGTCAGGTATTTGAACAACATGATGTGGAATTGAATAAGGGAGATACCATTTATTTATTTAGCGATGGATATGCTGATCAGTTTGGCGGACCGAAAAAGAAAAAATTAATGACCGGAAAATTTAAAGAGATCATTCTCAATATTCAAGGTTTATCTATTGCTGATCAACATAAACACCTCAATGATTTTATTGATGATTGGATGAAAAACAGTGAACAAGTAGATGACATTTTGGTAATAGGTGTTAAAATCTGATCTTATGAAATTGAAAAAACATTTTTTAGCATTTATTTTATTTGCCTTTTCTCTAAATTTATTTTCTCAACATAAACTTTTGCCAAAACAAGAGGTTGAAGAAATAATGAAGAAACAAGAAAAAGCCTGGAATAATTTTGATATCGATGGTTTTATGTTGTATTACTGGAACAGCGACAGTCTGATGTTTATTGGCAGCAAAGGAATCACTTACGGTTGGAAACAAACATTGGAAAACTACAAGAAAAATTATTCGAGCAAAGAATTAATGGGAGAATTAATCTTTACAAATATTTCATACGAAACACTTTCAACAACTGCTTTACATGTAGTTGGCAAATGGCAGATCAAAAGAAAAGATTCACAAATAGGTGGCTACTATTCTTTGCTTTGGAAAAAAATAAATGACAAATGGGTCATTGTGAGAGATCACACATCTTAATTAATAAAAATTTTATGCAAAAACATTTTCGCTTTTTTCTTTTACTTTTTTTTCCATTAATTGGATTCACTCAAATTTATACACCCGTAAAATGGAGTTTCTCTCAAAAGAAAACAGGTGATAATACCTATGAGGTATATATGAAAGCAACAATGAGTGGAGGCTTTCATATCTACACACAAAATTTGCCGGGAGATAATGGACCAATACCGACAAAATTTACATTCGAAAAAAACAAAGATGTTGAGTTGATTGGTAAAACAGAAGAACCAAAAGGTCACGAAGAATACGATCCTAATTTTGATATGAAGTTGACATCGTTTGATAATGAAGTAACCTTTACACAAAAAATAAAAATTTTAAAGACAACGAAACTCAAAGGTGAATTGGAATACATGTCATGCAACTCAGAAAGATGTTTGCCGCCAGGTCATGAGAATTTTGAATTTGTATTAGAAGGGATTGATCTTACACCGGTGACTCCCGGAAAAACAACCACAGCTAAAGAAGAAGCAAAGACAACAGCGACTACATCAGCACTTACTTTGAATTTGCAAAACCCGCCACAGTTTAATAACAGTACACCAAATGGAATTATTGATCCTGTTAGCTGGGATATTCAAGGATTAAAAGTTTCCGATAAACCCTTGAAATATGTCATGACTTTTAAAGCAACAATTGGAAAAGGTTTTCATATTAATGCGAATAAATTAAAGTCAAACGAATTTGTGCCTACTTCTTTTTCATTTGATTCATTGCAAGGATTAAAATTAAAGGGAGAAATTATTTCTCTCTCGAAAATTACAGAAAAGAAGGACCCTTTATTTAAAGAAGAATTAAGATACCACGAGAACGAAGCTATTTTTACTCAAGAGTTTGAAGGAGAATTGAATGGGTATATAAAAGGAATTTTAGAATTTCAAACGTGTGACGATGTGAAATGTTTACTTGCAAAAAAAATTCCATTTGAATTTTCATTAGCAGATGGAATTTTCACGAAAGTAGAGGAAGCTAAAAACGAAACAATAGTTGCACCTACTTCAGGAAAAATATTTCCATACAAACATCCAACAATTGACATCAACAAACCGTTGAGCGAATGTTCAATTAAAGCAGATGAAATAAAAGGAAAAGGATATTTATCAATTTTTATTTTAGGGTTTTTAGGTGGTCTACTTGCTTTGCTTACACCATGTGTGTTTCCAATGATTCCACTTACTGTTAGTTTTTTTACAAAAAACAGTGAAGGAAAAAAAGGATTATTTAATGCGAGTCTGTATGGATTTTTTATTTTACTGGTGTACGTTATTTTAAGTTTACCATTTCATTTATTAGATTCAATTGACCCAAATATTTTAAATACAATTTCTACAAATGCATATTTAAATGTTGCATTCTTTATTGTGTTTGTTGTGTTTGCGATTTCATTTTTTGGATATTTTGAAATCACATTACCAAGTAGTTTAGCGAACAAAGCAGATTCCGCTTCTAACTTAGGTGGGATAATCGGCATATTTTTTATGGCACTTACATTGGCACTTGTTTCTTTTTCTTGTACAGGACCAATTTTGGGATCGTTACTCGCAGGATCATTAACCTCTGACGGTGGCGCTATGCAATTAACTGCGGGCATGAGTGGTTTTGGTTTGGCACTCGCTTTACCATTTGCATTATTTGCGGCATTTCCGAGTTGGTTAAATGCGTTACCAAAATCGGGTGGATGGCTCTCGAAAGTAAAAGTTGTTTTAGGATTTATTGAATTAGCATTAGCTGTTAAATTTTTATCGAATGCAGATTTGGTTGAACATTGGGGAATATTGAAGTATGAATTATTTATGGGCTTATGGATCATCATTGGGTTTTTATTGCTTTTATTTATGTTGGGCAAATTAAAATTTCCGCATGATACGCCGTATAAAAATTGGACGATAGTGAGAGGGGTTGTAACTCTTTTTGCAGCCGCATCTATTATTTATTTAAGTGCAGGTTTTAGTTATAATAAACAAGCAAAATCATTTGAGAGTCTGAGTTTATTAAGTGGTTTGGCTCCGCCGGCAGGTTATAGTTGGATCTACCCAAATCATTGTCCGCTTAATTTAAATTGTTTTCATTCCTATGAAGAAGGATTAGCGTATGCAAAACAAGTGAAGAAACCAATTATGTTAGACTTCACCGGCTGGGCTTGTGTAAATTGCAGGAAGATGGAAGAAAACGTTTGGAATAAACCTGAGGTTTTTAAAATCATCAATGAAGAGTATGTTTTGATTTCTTTGTACGTTGATGACAGAGAAAAATTACCGGATAGTTTACAACATGACTTTAAAAATTTTCAAGGACAAATTAAAAAGATAAAAACTGTTGGCGATAAGTGGGCAACATTTCAAACAGAAACGTTTGTAAATAATTCACAACCCTATTATGCTTTAATTTCTTGCGATGAAAAGCTTTTAGTAAGGCCGGTTGGTTATACACCAGTGCCGGCAGAGTTTGCAGCTTATTTGAATTGTGGGTTGGGAGCGAGTGGGAAGTAGAATCGAAATTTGTTTATCTTTAAATAAGAATTTAATTAATATGCATTATCATTCAAAGTTAAAAAAGGGAGATGGAAAGTATCATTATTTTTTTAATGGCGGCCTTGATTGGTATAAAAAAACTTTATTAATCCCATTATTTAATGGACAAATTATTGTTTTGAAATTAGAAGGAAAAGAGGTTATTGTTAATATGCGAAGTATACTTGAAGTAGAATTATATAAAACGAAAGAACTTCTCGAGCCCGTTGGAGATAGAAGCATTATTCAATTAATGAATGAGAAATCCTTTGATAAATTTAACTGTACAAAGGAAATACTTAATGAGGTTAAACAAGAATTAGTTACCAACGAGAGTAAATCTTTGATTCAGAAATCTTTTATGAAAATTGAAGATCAAATTTTTGTTATTATGAAATTTGGAGACGAACAGCTTGATTCTGCTTACGATGGAGTTATTGTTCCCTTGGCTGAGGAGTTTAATTTAAAAGCAATACGTGTAGATAAAATCGAAGATTCTGGTAAAATAAGTGATCAAATTTTGGAGAATATTGCTAAAAGTAAAATTATAATTAGTGATTTGACCGGCGAGCGCCCTAATTGTTATTATGAAACTGGCTTTGCACATGCAATCGGAAAAGAAATAATCTTGACGATAAAAGAGAATGAAAAACTTCACTTTGACCTAGCAGGTCATCGTTTTATTGTTTGGAAAACTGAAGCTGATTTGCGTAAAAAACTAAAAGAAAGGCTTAAATCTATATTATCTGACAATTAATTAGGACAAATAGAGCTCTCAACTCTTCTCGATTCGCGTTTTCTTGCGTTAGCGATTGTAGTGGAAATCCTTTGCCTGCCTCTTGTAAAGATTGGAACACTTCGGCTTCGCTCAGTATAAATTCCAAGCGCGACCACGCCCAAGAATTAATTAGAAGAAAAAATTAATTGTGTGGAACGCCCAAATTTTAATTGGTAAATTAAAAACATTCAGGTCTTCTCAACTGCCGCTCGAAGTGACAGCTTCATCATTTAATTAGGAAAAAAATTAATCCTAATTAAAATGTTTTTATTCAGTAGCTGCGTGAGTGATTGCAGTGGAAAGCCCGCAGCGTAGCGAGGACTTGTAGCGTAAAGCACGACCCCGCGAAAATATTATTTGGAAGTAAAAATAAATTGCGGGGACACGCCCAAAGCTTGAATCGTATTATTTTAATTTTACTGTTCTAGCCCTTCGACTCCGCTCAGGGTGACGACTCACAGTGACAGCTTCATCTTCGGAAACTATTTCCCATCTTTCTTCACATCTGTTTTCGGATAATATTTTTTGATATTATAAGCAAAGGTGAGCATGAAGTAACGTTGTAAAATAGTAGTATGTGTATCTTCAATATATGTTTCAGTTATATTACGTTGTATGCTTTGGTTTTGTTTTAGGATATCAAATACATATAAACGGAATTCAGCCTGATTATCTTTTAAGAATTTAAATGCGACAGCACCATTTAATAAATTAATATTTTGATTGTAAGTTGCAGTTAAACCTGAGTAATAAGTATTGTTATATTCTAACTGGAGAACTAACCTCTTGAAAAAAGTTAGATTTAATTTTGCTTTTGAAACCTGGTTGAGGTAACTTGAATTTAAAGTGGATTGAAGTGAATTAATAACGTTGTTGTATGAAGAAGTAGTTGAAATAGTAAAATCTATTTTATCGCTGAAGTTACTGGCGATTACTAAAGCAAGTGATGGACTTGTTGTTTTAGAATAGTTAAATTTATTATTGATCAATGCCGGCACATTACTGTAATTACAACCGGTACTTAAATTTAAATTTGATTTTAGTGCTTTCATTGGAAAACCATAATTGACAAATAACCGAGCATTATAATTATTATTTAAATTCTCTTGTCGGGATATTTGAGAGCCTTTTGCTAAAAATATTTTATCGTAAACCGTAGTGTCTTTATTTGCAATGATGGTACTATTACCAATATAATTATCGGTATAAGAGGCGCTCATTAAGATAAACAATGATGTTGATTTCTGAGTATTTACGGAAGAGTAACGTGCATTCACATTGTGTTGAAACGTTTGTTTCAATACAGGATTACCAATACTTAATTGTAAGCTGTTGCTATTATTGAGAACGTTTTGTAATTGATCGATGCTTGGTGGCGTATTATTTGACCGATAGATAACCCTTAAATTTTTTTGTTTACTAAATCTATATTGAAACTGGGCATTTGGTAAAACAGAATTAAATATTCTGGTATTGTCGGATGAACTAGGAAACTGTTGCTGCTTATTTAATTGTGCTTGTTGAGCTGCTACTCCAATTGTAAAATTAAATTTTTCTTTTTGTAAACGGTAATTGATCCCTCCCAAATGAGCTATATAAGTACTGTTAAATACATTTGAAACAAGCGAATCTCTGATTGAATAATCGTTTGCCGAATTATTTTTATTAAAAGTATTTTTTCCTGATTCAGAATAATTATATGTGAAGAGATAATTAAAAGATAAGAACGTGGTTTTAGTAAGCGGTTCGTTGTACAATAAGTTGCTAGCCGAACTCAATCCGCTTTTGGTAATAGTTGATTTTTGATCAACGGTATCGCTGAAAGCCGGTGGTGTAAAATAATTATTAGATGAGAAAAAAGTACTGTTACCCGAAGAGCCGGTGTAAGTCGGATTTAAATCCAACGATAAAGAACGTCCCCGCTTTGCAAAAGAATGACGATATAATAATGGAATGGCGATGGAGGACCCAATTAAATTAGATTTGTAATTATTGGCAGTATTACTAATTACGGTTGTTTTAGTATTCACACCGGTTAAACCACTTGTTCCATCATTTATCTGAAATGAAATTTTGGGTTGAATTAAAACAGAATTGAAAGAATCTATTTTATGATCAAAGCGAATGCTTAAGCGGTGGTTATTATTATTATTAATTGCTGCACTATTTTCATTGTAGTTTAAACCGGTATTATTTCCAAGTAAATATTGTCTCAATAAATTAGAAGTTACATTATTATTTGTTAAATTAAAAAAGTAAGAAGCAGTGATGTTTGTGTTTTTCCCCCATTGATCGGTATAATTCATTCCGAATGCGTTTGTAGTTGTAATGCCATTTTTAATATTCACCTGAAAATTATTAGCGGCGTTGCCTTGGCCAGTTGGTGCTCCACCGCCTCCGCCTCCGCCACCTCTTGATCCACCACCACCTCTTTGGTTAGACGTACCAGAACTCATCACACCTAAAAGATCTTCTGTACTAAAATTTTGTTCATTGATGTTGTTGGATAAAGCCATTACCGTAAATCGTTGTTTATCTTTAAAGCGATTAACCACTGCACTTCCTTTATACTTGTCTTGGTAACCACCACCACCATAAACTTTGCCAAAAACACCATTTCTGAATTGTGTTTTAGTGATGATGTTAATTGTTTTGCTTGTATTGCCATCATCAATTCCACTGAAAGTAGATTGATCACTTCTTTTATCAAACACCTGAACTTTATCAATAATTTCGGCCGGTAAATTTTTTAAAACAGTATTAGGATCATCTCCAAAAAATGGCTTACCATCAACCAAAACTTGTTTTACATTTTCCCCTTGAGCTTGTACTTGTCCATCAACTGAAGTGACGCCCGGCATTTTCACTAAGAGATCTTCGGCAGTTGCATCTTTATTCACTTTAAAAGCGTTGGCATTATAGGCACTCGTATCTCCATTTTGAGTGGCCATTACGGCATTTGTTTTAACTTCTACTTCTTTTAAAACATTAGCCTGCGTTTTTAATTGAATTTTTCCGACTCTTAAATCCTCTGATAGTTGAATATTTTTTGTGTAAGTTTTATAACCTATATAAGTAACTTTTAAAATATAATTATCGGGAGCAATATTTTCTAATTTGAAAAAACCTTTTACATTGGTGGTTATACCTTTTACCATAGAGGAATCATTTACTCTTAATATTTCCACGGCAGCTCCAATTGCTGCAGAATCAGTTTCATCAACAACTTTGCCAACCACAGAAAAATTTTGACTGATTGCTGAAAAGGAAATCAGGAATAAAATAAAAATATAATATATTTTATTTGACATTATAGTTTAAACACAAATTCCAATTATACAAACGTCATCTACTTGCTCTAATTCACCTTTCCAGTTTTTGAAGGTTTCTAAAAGTGATTTTTGTTGTTGATTCATTAAAAATTGATTTATATTTTTTTCCTTTTTCATCACTAAATGGATCAGAGTGCCCATCAGAAATAAATATAGCTTTGAGACGGGGACAATTCAAATTGTATTTTTTTAAACACTTTATTCGAATGGTTAGACAAGCCAACGATGGAAAACTTGTGGCCATAATGAACTTTTAATTTATCGTTATCTAAAACGATTAGTGGCCTTCCTGCGCAGCAAAATGAAGCCTGATTTGTTCGGAAAGAAAATATGTGAATATAATGTTTCAAATTTTTCAGTTGCGGCTTTTCAAATAAAGAGATTATATTTCTTAGAGTTTCATCAATTTTTCTAAAACCTCAATTGCACTTTTTGCGATCACGGTACCCGGACCAAAAACAAAAGATACACCATTCCTAAATAGAAAATCATAATCTTGTTGAGGAATTACTCCGCCCGCAACAATCATGATATCATCTCTTCCATATTTTTTTAATTCGGCAACAACTTGTGGAATTAATGTTTTATGTCCTGCAGCTAAACTCGAAACACCAAGTATATGCACATCGTTTTCTACAGCTTGTTTAGCTGCTTCGGCAGGTGTTTGAAATAATGGACCAATATCTACGTCAAAGCCAAGATCAGCAAAACTGGTTGCAATTACTTTAGCACCTCTATCATGTCCGTCTTGTCCCATTTTAGCAACCATGATTCTTGGTCTTCTGCCTTCCTTTACAGCAAAGGCATCTGAAAGGGCACGTGCTTTCATAAAATTTTCATCCATACTAATTTCTTTACTATAAACTCCGGCAATAGAACGAATATTTGCTTTGTATCTGCCGAAAACTTTTTCGAGAGCGAAAGATATTTCGCCTAAAGTACATCTTACTCTCGTTGCATTTACCGCTAACTCTAATAAATTGCCTGTATTGTTTTTTGCCGCATCAGTTAATGCATCTAAAGCAATTTTTACTTCTGCATCATTTCGTTCAGCTTTTAATTTTTTTAAACGGTCTAATTGTTGGTTCCGAACTTTTGTATTATCTACATCTAAAATTTCTATCGTTGTTTTTTCATCTGTCTTAAAACTGTTTACACCAACAATAATATCTTTACCACTATCAATGCGCGCTTGCTTTCTAGCGGCAGCTTCTTCAATGCGCATTTTCGGAATTCCGGTTTCAATCGCTTTCGCCATTCCACCTAACGATTCTACTTCTTCAATAAGTGTCCAAGCCTTATGTGCGAGTTCATGCGTTAACGATTCAACGTAATAAGAACCTCCCCAAGGATCAACTACTTTGCAAATATTTGTTTCTTGTTGTAAAAACAACTGTGTGTTTCTCGCAATACGCGCGCTAAAGTCGGTTGGTAACGCAATGGCTTCATCTAATGCATTGGTGTGCAAACTTTGTGTATGTCCCATTGCAGCAGCTAAGGCTTCAACACAAGTTCTAGTTACATTATTAAATGGGTCTTGTTCAGTTAAACTCCACCCGCTGGTTTGGCAATGTGTACGTAATGCCATTGACTTGGCAGATTTCGGATTAAATTGTTTGACGATTTTTGCCCATAACATGCGAGCTGCCCTCATTTTAGCAATCTCCATAAAATGATTCATGCCAATTCCCCAAAAGAAAGATAGACGAGGAGCAAATACATCAATGTCCATTCCTGTTTTAATTCCTGCACGTAAATATTCTAAACCATCAGCTAAAGTATACGCTAATTCAATATCAGCAGTTGCTCCGGCCTCTTGCATATGATAACCACTAATAGAAATGGAATTAAATTTGGGCATATTCTTTGAAGTGAATTCAAAAATATCTGCAATAATTTTCATAGATGGTGCTGGTGGATAGATATAAGTATTACGCACCATAAACTCTTTTAAAATATCATTTTGAATAGTACCGGTTAATTTATCCATGCTTACACCCTGTTCTTCTGCGGCCACAATATAAAATGCAAGTATTGGCAAAACCGCGCCATTCATGGTCATTGAGACACTCATTTGATCTAGCGGAATTTGATCAAACAAAACTTTCATGTCTAAAATGGAATCAATTGCAACACCTGCTTTTCCAACATCACCAACAACACGTTCATGATCGCTGTCATAACCGCGGTGTGTAGCTAAATCAAATGCAACAGATAAACCTTTTTGCCCACCTGCTAAATTTCTTCTGTAAAAAGCATTGCTTTCTTCTGCTGTGCTAAAACCTGCGTATTGTCTAATTGTCCATGGATTTTGAACATACATAGAAGAATAAGGGCCTCGTAAAAAAGGAGGAATACCGGCACCAAATTTTAAATGTTCAAATTGTTTAATGTCTTCAGAAGTGTAAATTGGTTTGAGATCAATTTGCTCAGCTGTTTGAAAAGGTAATTTGGTTTTTATGTTTTCTTTTTCTAATTCACAAACGGAATTTTTTGTGGAGTAATTTATGTTAGAAAAATCTTTACGCATAGTTAATTGCTTAGGAAAAAAGTGGTTGTGCTAATTTACGAAAACTTTGTAAAACCAATGCCCGGCTGCTATATTTAATGTTATGATTTTACTTATTAATTCAACTAAAACGTATATTTGCGTATAATAATTATGTCTAAATTTTTAATAATTGGTTTAGGTAATATTGGTGATGAATACGCCGGCACCCGTCACAACATTGGTTTTGATGTGGTTGAGCATTTAGCGAAGGAAGCGGATGTTAAATTTAAAAGTGATCGTTTGGCAGATGTTGCTGAGATGAAATACAAAGGCAAAACCCTGATTTTGATTAAACCCACAACCTATATGAATTTGAGTGGAAAGGCAGTAAATTATTGGATGCAAAACGAAAATATTTCTATCGATAACATCATGGTTGTGGTTGATGATTTGGCTTTGCCTTTCGGGAAAATACGAATCGGGCCAAAAGGAAGTGATGGTGGACATAACGGTTTAAAAAATATTCAGGAAACGCTGAATACCAATAACTACCCACGTTTGCGCTTTGGCATAAGCAATGAGTTTAGCAAAGGAAGTCAGGTAAATTATGTTTTAGGTAAGTGGAGTGACGAAGAAAAAATTACCCTGAATGCTCGTATTAAAATTGCGACCGACTCTATCAAAGCCTTTACCTTTATTGGATTGCAAAGGTGTATGAACGAATTTAACAATAAGTGATTGCGTATCTTTTATAAGCAATTTAATCTGCAAAAAGTACTTTTAAAATCAATTTATTTATTTTAATTTAGAGCTTATATCCTATAGTTATGGCTAAAAGTAAA